>Ga0209295_1000075_pt1 | contig 157125 bp, 147 predicted proteins | sample Porto_5metaG_FD_187428 | JGI IMG/M metagenome (GOLD analysis project Ga0209295, IMG submission 187428) | Marine algal microbial communities from Porto, Portugal - Porto_5 metaG (SPAdes) (version 2) | ecosystem: Host-associated > Algae > Red algae > Unclassified | place: Portugal: Porto...
TGTATTGCGTTGGGTCTGCTATAGCATTACTGTCTGCGGTAGCATCGGCTTGTGTTTCGTAATACGTCACAATCCAACTGGCATCTCCTGCTGTGATTTCATCATTTTTAACGGTTAAATCAAAAGTAGCTATCTCATCATTGTTTTCGTAATAATTAGCATCTAACTCATCACAAATGGTTAATGGTGTTGGTTGTACGATTACTGGTGGAAATTCTACACTGATTATAAATTCGCCTGTGCTAACACATCCATTGATATTGCTTACTAAACGTATATAAATAGTTTGTGAGTTGGTTACGTTGGTATAGTTACCTGTGTTGACTATTGGACTACTTCCGTTGTCTGCATTGGCTTGTGTGGTGTGGTATGTTAGTGTGAAATCTGATGGGTTTTGAGTCCCTAGGATTTGTGGTGTCATAACCGTATCAAAATCAAATTGATTGAATCCATCGTCATTATCATCACAGACTACGTAATCGTCAATTGCTACTGGTACTACTGGTGAGGGTTGTACGTCTAATGGTAGTATAACGATAGTGAAACATCCTGTGTTGTCGTTTTCTGCACGTACATAAACCATTTGGGTATTGGCTACAATGTTGGTGTATGGACTTATTAAAACATTAATGTCGTTGATGGCATCTGATTCTGTTTCGTGGTAGCTAATAGTGACATCTGGTTCTCCGTTTAAAATTGTTGTGGTTTGACTGTCTAAGTCAAAACTTGAGAATCCGTCATTATCATCATCACATACTACTAATGCTGCTGGTGTAGCTTGTGGTGATGGTGTTGGGTTTACTCGTAAATCTAAAGTAATGGTACTAACGCAGTTAGTCACATTGTCTTGGGCTCTGATATACACGGTTTGTGCATTGGCAACATTGGTATAAGGACTAAAAATTTGGTCTGCTGCTGTTGCATTATCGGCTCCAGATTGTGTGAAATAGTACGTTAACGTAATACCACTTTGTCCGTTTAAAATCTGTGCATTGGCAGCTTCTAAAGTAAATTCTTCTTGGGCTAAAGCGCTAGTTTCTCCTGGTAAATCGGTAGCGTTACATAATTCTAATGCATCAGGTTGTACTAATACTGGTAATGGATTAACCACTAAATCCATTGTTGTTACTGTTGAACATCCATTAGCGTTATCGTCTACTCTTACCCAAATGGTTTGTAAATCTGGTGTGGTGTTTACGTAAGCATTTGGCGTTGCTATTGCATTTTGTGGCACTTCTGCATTGGCTAGAGTCTCGTAAAATGTAATTGTGTAATCTGCTGCTGCTAGATCGTTACTGGTATCAGAATCTAACTGGTTTAAAATCTCTGCATTATTTAATTCTAAATCAAATATTGCAATCCCATCTGTATCATTATCACAAACTTCTAATGGGCTTGGGTCTGTGATTTGTGGGGTTGGGTAGACGATTAGGGTTAACGTTTCATAACTAGCACATGCTGTTGATATGGTTGTACTTTCTACTCGTACATAAATAAATTGAGTGTTTTCTACAATGTTATTATATGGACTAGTTAGTGGGTTAACATTTAATTGAGCATCACTTGACGTTTCATGATAGGTTACCGTTAGTCCTGGTGCGCCTGCTGTGATTTCGGCATCTGCATCTGTTAATGTAAATACTCCAAAACCATCACTATCTGGATCACAAAATGTTAAATCTGATGGCGGAAAGGTTACTGGTGCTTGCTCTACTTCTAATTGTAATGTTGTTGTCGTATAACATGTCGTGTTTACATCTTCTACTCGTACAAATATAATTTGTGGATTACTGATGTTATCATAAGGTATTGGTAATGGATTAACCTCTAAATCTGCGTCTGCCTGCGTCAAATAATATGTCACTGAATACGCTGGGTTACCTCCACTAATCTCGTTGTTTTTGATACTTAAATCTATACTGGTTAATCCATCTGGTGTTCCGTCATCACATACTGATAATGCGGTTGGTGTGACTGCGGTTGGTAATGGGTAAACTGTTACTGTTTGATTAGTTGTCGTAGGACAAGGTCCATTAGTAGTATAATCAACACTATAACTGGAGTTAGAAACTCCTCCTGTTATTAATCCTGATGCAGTATCCAATGTTGCTGTGTCTCCAGTTGGAGGTGCAACACTAAAACTAAACGTTCCACCAGCTAAACCATCAATAGTTGCAATAGCACCATCACAAGTTGGTTGATAAGTAAATGAAGAATCATCAGCTGACAATACATTTAAAATTTGTGTACTTGAAGCAATACATGCTCCTGCAGTTGTATATTCAATAGTGTATGAATTTCCTGGAGTAGCCAAAGTTACCGTTCCTGTGTTTGCATCAATTATAGCCGAATCTGTAACAGCTGGATTGAAAGCAAAGGTTCCTCCTGGAGTCACTACTGAATCTACAATACCTCCATCACAGTTTGGTTGCACAGTAAAAGCTGGATCATCCGCATTTAAAACAGTTGCATTTTGGAAACTATTTTCTGGACATGGCCCTCCTGTTGTGTATTCGACAGTATATGTTACACCCGAAACACCATTAGTAATTTCACCTGTAACAGAATCAATAACTGCTCCATCTGTTACTGCAGGATTAAAAGCAAATACACCTCCTGAATCACCTAAGATATTCATTGTTGCTCCATCACAGTTTTCTAGAACTGAAAATGATGGATCTTCTACTGGATAAACAGTCACATCTTGTGTACTACTATCTGGACAAGTTCCAGCTGTAGTATATTCTACAGTGTAAGTCGCACCAGAAGTTCCGTTTGTTATTGTTCCAGTTGCAGAATCTATAGTAGCTGAATCTGTAGGTAATGGGTTAAAAGCGTATGTTCCTCCTGAAGTTGCTTCAGTATCAACAACACCACCATCACAAGTTGGAGTCATTGTAAACGATGGATCATCTGTATTAGGAATTATAAGTTCTTCTGAATTGGTAGAAGGACATGCACCTGTTGTAGTATAATCTATGTTATATGTTGTACCCGAAACTGCATTAGTCACTTCTCCAGTGATAGGATCAATAATCGCACCATCACCTAAATCAGGATTAAATGCAAAAGTCCCTCCTGGTGTAACAACACCACTAACTGTTCCTCCTGTACAATCTGGAGTCATCGTAAATGATGCATCATCATTAGAATTAACAATTAATTCAAAAACAGGTAAAGGGGATGCTAAGTAACATGCATCATCTCCTGTTACTTGAACTCTAACATATATAGGTTGTGGATTAACAGTATTTGTATAATCGCTTACTAAAGCTGTACTAGCAATACCTGCATCAGCATCAGCAAAAGTCAAATAATAAGTAACCTGAAATCCTGTTGCAGATTGTGTTCCCAAAATAGCTGCATTTTGACTCTCTAAATCAAAAGGCTCAAATCCATCATTTGATACATCATCGCAAACCTCCATATCTGGAGCCGGATTAATAATTGGTTGAGTAGTAATGTTTAATGTAAAAGTTTCTGTCTCATAACAACCTGAACTTAAATACTCTACTCTAACATAAATAGTTTGTGGCATACCTAATGTCGCCGAAGAGCTATAAGAATCAGGTGTAGCTATAGCTGCAGTATTATTGTCTGCATCTACTTGAGTTTCAAAATAAGTAATTACTAAATCTGTAGATATTGCAGAAGAAGCAGTCATTACAGCATCATTTTCAGTTAAATCAAAAATATAAGGAGGAGCTCCTGGATTACATAAAAACAAATCATTTGGTTCTCCATTATCGATTTCTGGTAATACGTCTATACAAACAACCTCAGTGTACTCACATCCAAAATCATCAGTAGTTCTATAAGTATAACAATGTGTTCCTGCTGTTGTTGGTTGAACAACAATATCATTTCCTGTTACATTAATTATTGAAGGATCTGTATCCCATCCTTCAGTTACTGTTGTTGGTGTAAAAGATAATTCTGGTGGTTGTAAATTAGGATCAAACTCTATTCCCCAAGAAAAGATAGTTCCATCATCCACTGATAAGTTGTCAATTACTTGAATTGTCCAATCTCCATTTAATGGACTTCCTACTAAACTACTAAAGTTACCTGTTGGCAAATAAGTGCCTGGTGCCCAAGAATTACTAGGAGGATTAGTTCCTGCTGTAACTGTTGAACCATTATTAACAGTAGTTGTTCCTGTAGATGCCCAACAATAATCTGCTCCTACCCCTGGTGTTTGATCATCTAAATTATTAGCTCCACCAAAATAGGTACCTCCTCCACCTCCATCGTATAACTGAGTTTGCTGTCCAGTTGGACTGATAATAAAGATGTCTAAATCACCTGAATAAGAATGCTCCATATTAATACATATACTAACAATTTGACTAACATCTGTCAAAGTTTGAGAAGACTCATAACAATCTACCGTTATTGAAGTTTCATAAGTAGCACCAGATTGATCTGGTAAAACGGTCACACCACTAACTGGAGGAGTACAATCATTAATATATTCAGTTGGAGTAACAACTCCTGTTATTGTCGTGGATTCTCCAAAACAAAGAACACTATCGACAGCTTCTGTCCCTGTAAAATCTGGTTCTGTACCAACTTGAATAACTTGATTAATTAAATTTGTATTTGAACAACCATTTGGGTCTGGATCCGTGTTAGTATCTGTGACATTTAAGTTTACAATATATACACCAGGTGTGGTATAAGAAAATGTAGCTGTTTGACCAGATATAAAGTTACCGTCACCTAAATCCCACTCATAAGTAGCACCTGTACCATCTACTGAAAAGTTTGCACTACCATCTAATGTTATAGTTTCATTTGGACAAACCCAAATGTACCCATCTCCATTTGGTGCTGGAGAAGAACTATCTAATTGTGAAACAATAGTTTGACAAGGTTCAAAACATGAAACATTTGCTGCCCAACCAGATGCGTTACCTGAAGCGTCTGATGTAAACTCTATAGTTAAACAACCTGTTGGATTATTTGGTGTAGCCGAGACAAAACCAGGAGTATTAGCTGTTGCTCCACCAGAAAATTGACCAAAAGCATTAGCTGTATTATCATCTCCATCATAAATAATCATGATATCTGAATTAGCTTGAGTACTAAAAGCAGTAAAATCTAATTGAACTTGCTGTCCAGGAACATCTGGACAAATTGTTAAAATAAAACTTTCTCCATCCGCATAATTTGCTGCAGATCCACCAGAATCATAAAATACACCACCACACTGGTTTACTGTTGTAGTTTGCATTAATATGTCTTGAGAAAAAGATATAAATGAGTTTAATAATATAAGGGCTACTAAAAACTTCTTCATTGGTATATATGTTAAGATATATGTTTTCTTAAAAAAACGAATAATTTATTTTCTGTTTGTCTGAGATTTGATAATTATGTAATAATTAGTATTATCAATTTTATAGATACTTGAACCTATTATAAAAAAATTAAGGTTATACTTTAAAGGATTAAAAGTTGATTTGTTAAAAACCTTATCTCGGGTTAAATTTGAGTTATAATTATCAAACAACTCCACGGAAGATAATCTTGTGAATTTATTTTCATCTTTAATATTTGGCATTTGTTTGATTTCAATCCTATTCCTTAATAGATGCTTAAAATCTTTAACTTTTTGCTTATTATTCAAAATATAATCATTCAATTTATCTTGATACACTTCCTTCAACATTGACATTTCTTTAGCTGTAAGAGGTGCGTCAACATTTTTACCGTATTTAACTAGCTGTGTTTTTTGTTTTGTTTTAGTTTGAGCTACTCCTTGCTGAGAAAACATCAAAATTCCAAATAATAGTGTTAAGAATACTCTAAGTTTCATTGTTTTTAAGAATAAGATTATGGTCGAAAATTAAGGAAATTTTAATTAACAATATGTTAATATAGCTATCTATCTTAAGATTTTTTCAATTCCTACACATATAACAAGTACATTTAACAATTCCCTACCCTAATTCAAATTTATTTATTGTTTATCTTTGTAAATTATTAAAAACATCACTTACAGACTTTATTTAAATGAAGATTGAAAACAATATAGATGATCATGATGAAATTGGTGATAACCATATAAGTACAAATCATGATACACCCTTAAGAGCAGATGCTTTTGAACTATCAGATACTGATAAAATCAACAGTATAAAAAAAGATGTGACCAGCATTATGCAAACTTTAGGGTTAGACCTAACAGACGATAGTCTAAAAGGGACACCTAATCGTGTGGCTAAAATGTTTGTAAACGAAATTTTTTCAGGTTTACATCCTGACAAAAAACCCAAAGCTTCGACATTTGACAATAAATACCAATATGGTGAAATGTTAGTCGAAAAAAACATTACTGTTTATTCTACTTGTGAGCACCACCTTTTACCTATAGTAGGTAAAGCTCATGTAGCGTACATATCTAATGGTACTGTTGTAGGTTTATCTAAAATGAATCGAATTGTAGATTATTATGCAAAACGACCACAAGTACAAGAGCGTCTAACCATTCAAATTGTTAAAGAATTGCAAGAAGCTTTAGGTACAGAAGATGTTGCTTGTATTGTTGATGCTAAACATTTATGTGTTAACTCTAGAGGTATCAGAGATATTGAAAGCAGCACAGTGACCTCAGAATTTGGAGGTCAATTTAAAAACAAAGAAACTAAACGCGAATTTTTAGATTACATTAAACTAGATACTAAATTTCACTAATTACTAATGGAACTTTACAAACATCAAAACATAAAAATATACAATTCGCTAACTGGCGAAAAAGACAATTTTAAACCTATTAATGAAGGTTATATTGGTATGTATGTTTGCGGACCAACAGTATATAGCAATGTGCATTTAGGAAATGTTAGGACGTTTATGTCTTTTGACGTTATCTTTAGATATCTAAAACACTTAGGCTTTAAAGTGCGTTACGTAAGAAACATAACAGATGCTGGACACCTAGAAAACGATGCAGATGTAGGTGAAGACAAAATCACAAAAAAGGCAAGATTAGAAGAAATTGAACCTATGGAAGTCGTGCAACGCTATACTGTAGATTTCCATAATATATTAAACACTTTTAATTTTTTACCTCCAAGTATAGAGCCTACAGCAACTGGGCATATCATTGAACAAATAGAACTTATTAAAACTATAATAGATAATGGTTTTGCTTATGAAGTTAATGGATCCGTATATTTTGATGTTCATAAATACGATGAAACCAATAATTACGGAGTACTAAGCAAGCGTAAACTTGAAGATTTAATCCATAACACAAGAGCTTTAGACGGACAATCAGACAAGAAAAATCCTCAAGATTTTGCTTTATGGAAAAAAGCCGAACCAACACACATTATGCGTTGGCCATCTCCTTGGAGTGATGGATTTCCGGGTTGGCATTTAGAATGTACAGCAATGAGTACTAAATATCTTGGAGATCAATTTGATATTCATGGTGGAGGAATGGACTTAAAATTCCCACATCACGAATGTGAAATCGCGCAAAACCAAGCAGCATTAGGCAAATCTCCAGTAAACTATTGGATGCACGCCAACATGCTAGAGCTTAATGGACAACGCATGTCAAAATCTACAGGAAACACTGTAAATCCAGATGAGCTGTTATCCGGAAACAACAAATTTTTCAGCAAAGCTTACACACCAAGTGTTATCAGGTTTTTTGTAGCACAATCGTCTTACAGAAGTATTTTAGACCTTACTGACGATGGACTTTTAGCCAGCGAAAAAGGTTATAACAGATTAATGGATGGTGTTAATCAATTAGACCATTTAAAAGCTTCAAAAACATCAACATTAGACATTGCTATATGGAAGCAAAAATGTTATGACGCCATGAATGACGATTTCAATACACCTATTGTCATTGCCAATTTATTTGAAGCGGTTAAATACATCAATCAAATAAAAGAAGGAAGCGCAACATTAAACGCAACAGACCTTGAGGATTTAAAAACAACAATCCACGCCTTTGTTTATGATATTTTAGGATTAAAAAATGATAAAACCGAAGTTGGAGCTGGTACAGACAAATTATCTGGAGCTGTACAATTATTAATAAAACTACGTCAAGAAGCCAGAGTCAATAAAGATTTTGCTTTATCAGATCAAATAAGAGATGAGCTAGCCGAAGCTGGAATACAACTTAAAGACGGTAAAGATGGCACAACTTTTACGACAAACTAAATACATCAAATCCTCTCCAATGGAGAGGATTTTTTATACCATGAAAAAAATAATATTAGCACCATTTTTATTTCTCATTAAGGTTTACCAAAACCTCATCTCTCCATTTACACCTGCAACTTGCAGATACCAACCAACTTGCTCACACTACACCAAAGAAGCCCTTCAAAAACACGGATTATTAAAAGGACTAAAACTTAGTATTAAACGCATTTTAAGTTGTCATCCTTGGGGAGGAAGCGGTTACGACCCAGTACCATAAATACTTTTATTAATAATTTGGGCGTTTTAACAGGCTGTCCGTTATATCTTTTTTAAGAAAAATAAAAAAGGATGCCACTTCCATCCTTAACGCACTTGCGCCAAGAATTAGCATAAACATTAATTTATTGCTAAACCTTTGTCAAGTAATTCTAATTAATAAAGCATAAATACTATATTTACAACTCCAAAAATCAAACTATGTATATACTTAAATTCGATTGGAATCCTTTAACAGGAATCGATATAATAGGAAATTTTAAAATTCATTTTTATAGCCTAATGTGGATCGCAGCATTTGTGATTGGACACGCTATAATGAAACGTATTTTTAAACGCGAAAAAGTAAATCTAGAATTTTTAGATCCATTATTTATTTACACCGTTTTAGCTACCATGCTTGGTGCACGATTAGGACATGTAATATTTTATCAGCCAGAATTAATTGGCCAAGATCCTTTAAGTGTTATTTTGCCATTTAAATTTGTAGGTGGGTTTGAGTTTCAAGGGTTTCAAGGACTAGCTAGTCATGGAGCAGCAATTGGTATAATAATAGGTATGTATTTATACCGTAAAAAATACCAATACAAATCTATGATGTGGATTTTAGATCGTATTGTAATACCTGTAGCCTCTGGAGCTGTTTTTATAAGAATTGGAAACTTTATAAACTCTGAAATTATTGGTAAAATAACAGACTCTGACTTTGGTGTTAGATTTGTGCAAGAGTACTACAACAAATATGAAATTGTAAAAATAACAGGAATTAAGGATGTTAAAAAAGCCTACGCTTCTATTACTGACAATCCAAATATGGCTTCTTTACTAGAAGCTGTTCCGTTTAGACATCCTGCACAATTGTATGAGTCGTTTAGTTACATTTTTGTGTTTTTAATCCTTTGGTTTGTTTACACAAAAACGACTAAAAAGGACCAAACCGGATTTTTATTTGGTTTATTTTTAATACTACTTTGGAGTGTTAGATTTTTTGTAGAGTTTGTTAAAGAACCTCAAGGTGACGAGTTTATTAACTGGTTTGGTCTTAACACAGGACAATGGTTAAGTGTTCCGTTTATATTAATTGGACTATATTTTATGTTTGCTTTTAAACCAAAAACAACTACTAAATAATGAAATTATATACAAAATTTTTTACTGTTGTCGTATTATGCAGTTCAGTTTTAGTTTTTAATGCTTGTAAAGAAGACAAAACAGTTGAGCCTACAAAAGTTGACTTTAAAAAAGAAGGGGAATTAACCATTTTTAAAGGCACTACAGATACGATTGTAAAGGTATTTAATATCGAGATTGCTAAAAGTGATTACGAAATACAGACAGGCTTAATGTATCGTGATAGCATGAAGGATGACCAAGGTATGTTATTTGTGTTTCCTGAGGTTAGAGAACGCTCTTTTTACATGAAAAACACTCGTATAGCTTTAGATTTAATATTTTTTGATCACAACAAACGTATTGTTAGTTTTCAAGAAAATGCAAAACCAATGGATGAGACTAGTTTACCGTCTAACACTCCTGCTCAGTTTGTACTAGAACTTAACGCTGGAATGGCTCAAAAACTTTTACTTGATGTTGGAGATAAAATGGATTACTTCGAGTATTTATTAGAAAAATAAAACGCATACTTTATAAAAAAAAGGCTAATTGTAATTGTACAATTAGTCTTTTTTTATTGAAAAATTTGACAACTAGCTTACTTACACAAAATAATCTTTAATCCAACCTGACTGGATTTATATACCTTACTAAAATCAAACTCAAACCGTTTAAACACTATTTCAAGAGGACTAATTGTTTTACCCTAACAAAGAGAAAACAACCCTTTTTAGAGACGTAACTTTACGGATAGGTTGCGTTAAGGATTGATATGGAAATCCTTTTTGTGAGGCACGAGCAAAAAGATTGTAATGGAAAGCCTGACGCACTTTTGCTACTAAAAGCAAAAGTGGGTAACGCCTAAAAAACAAATTACTGTAAACATAAAAAAGCCTTTCTAAATTAATAGAAAGGCTTTTTAATATTAAGACTAGTGTTTGACTACTTAACTACTGTTTCGTCCACAACTACTTCTTTCTTTTTTAATGCGTCTGCTGCATTTCCTTTTTTAACAAAGTCATACATGATTGGTGTTGCAATAAATAATGATGAGTAGGTACCTACTATTACACCAACTATTAATGCAAACATGAATCCTCTAATAGACTCTCCTCCAAAAATGAAGATTGCTAATAATACCACTAAGGTTGTTAAAGATGTATTTAACGTACGACTTAATGTACTACTTAATGAGCTGTCTATTACTTTATCAAATTCCCAACCTGTGTACTCGTTAAAAAACTCACGAATTCTATCAAATACTACAACGGTATCATTTAATGAGTATCCAATTACTGTTAGGATTGCTGCAATAAATGCTTGGTCAATTTCCATTGAAAATGGCATGAACTTGTATGTAATAGAGAATACACCTAATACGATAATTACATCATGGAATACTGCTGCTACTGCACCAAGAGAGAATTGCCATCTTTTAAAACGGAAAAGGATATAAAGGAATACAACTACTAATGATCCTAAAACTGCCCAGAAAGAGGCTTGTTTAATATCGTCTGCAATAGATGGACTTACTTTATATTGATCCATAATACCTACTTGCTTGTCTGCTTTTGATAAGTCTTTAAAATCTTCAAAAGACACACCTTTAAGGTAAGGTTGTAATGCTGTGTATAACTTATTTGTTACTTCTTCATCAACCTCGTTAGCTGTTTCGTTAATTTTATATTTAGTTGAGATTTTTAAATTATTGTCATCTCCAACTGTTTTTACTGTTGCACTACCAAATACGTCTTGAGAAGCTAAAATACCTTCAATCTCCACTGCACTTACTGGCTCTGCAAATCTAACTTGCGTTGTACGTCCTCCAACAAAATCAATACCTTGATCTAATCCATTTGTAAATAATGATCCTAAACTTAATACTAATGCTACTGCTGATATGATGTAAGCAACTTTACGTTTTTTAAGAAACTCGATATTAATGTTTCTAAATAAGTTTTTAGTTAAACCTGTTGAGAAATCTAATTGACCACCTCTGTTTGAATACCAATCTACTAATAATCTTGTAATAAAGATTGCTGTAAATAGTGATGTACCAATACCTATTAATAATGTTGTTGCAAAACCTTTAATTGGTCCTGTACCAAATACAAATAATATTAATGCAGTTAATCCTGTTGTAATGTTGGCATCTAAAATTGATGATAATGCATTACTAAATCCGTCTTGAATAGCAGATTTTTGATCTTTACCTTTGGATAGTTCTTCTCTGATACGCTCAAATATAAGTACGTTTGCATCCACAGACATACCAATAGTTAATACGATACCTGCAATACCAGGAAGTGTTAATACTGCTCCAATACCTGATAATACACCAAAGATTAATAAGATGTTGAATAACATTGCTATGTCAGCAAATAATCCACCTTTACCATAGTAAAATACCATCCAGATTAATACTAATGCTAATGCAATACCAAATGACATTGTACCACTATCAATTGCTTCTTGACCTAAAGATGGTCCAACAATACTACTTTGAATAATCTCTGCACGAGCTGGTAATTTACCTGCACGTAAAACGTTAGCTAAATCTGTTGCTTCACTTAAGCTAAAGCTTCCAGAAATTTCAGTACTTCCTCCTGCAATTGGTCCAGTAGATGATGATGGTGCAGAGTATACAGTATTATCTAAAACTACAGCTATTTGACCTTGCGTTTTAAAAGCCTCACCTGTCATTTTTTCCCAGATTTTAGCTCCTTTACTATTCATTTGCATACTAACTACAACCTTATTTGCTTGGTTATAAGATTGACGTGCATCTGTTACAACCGCTCCATTTAATGGTGGCTCATTGTCTCTGTTTCCTTTTAAAACAAAAAGATCTACTAACTCACTATTTTCTGTTGGTTTACCAAAAACAAATTTAGTATGTTTTAATTCTGATGGTAATAATGCCTTTACTTCTGGCATAGATAAGTAACTTAATACTTGCTCTCTGTCTGCAATATTAAATTGTGCTAAAGTTGCTCCAAAACCAGGACCAGCCATTAGATCTAATAATGGGTTAACCTCGTTTACAGTTTCGTTTTCTTCACCTGTAAGTGCTGCAATAGCTTTTTCTTCTTCAGATAATTCTTTAGCTTCTGTAGTTTCTTCTGAAGTTGTTTTAGCTTCTAATTTAGTTTTTAGTAAGTCATTTGCTTGAATTAAAAACTGATTAAATTGATCTGCTTTTAAACCTTCCCAAAACTCTAATTGTGCTGTTTGAGTAATAAGATCTGTAGCACGTGCTACATCCTTAACACCTGGTAATTCTAATAATACACGTCCAGAGTTACCTAAACGTTGGATGTTTGGAGAGGTTACACCAAACTCATCAATACGTTTACGTAATACCTCAAAAGCAGAAACGATTGACTCGTCTACCTTTGTTTCTAATACACGTTTAGTATCGCTATCAGACATATTTAAGTCTATCTCACCTACTAAAGATCTGTTAGCAAAGATATCTGGAGAGGCTAATTTTTTATCTCCTTTGATAGCGTCAAATGCTACATAAAAATCTTCTAAATACGTGTTTTGACTGTTTTTTTGAATTTCGTCTGCTTCATCTAAAGCTTTTCTGAAAGTTGGATTTTTACTATCGTTAGCTAATCCAATTAAAAGATCTTTTACAGATATTTGAAGTATTGCTTCTAAACCACCTTTAAGGTCAAGACCTAACTTCATTGAGTTTTGCTTAACGTCTTCATAGGTATTACCCAGAAAAACACTTTCTTTTGATGTTGCTAACGAGTCTAAATAACTTGTCGCATAATCGTTTACTTTAGTTGTGCGATCTGTTGCTGAAGCTTCAATTTTACTTTCAGCCAATTGTGCTGCATTGTTTTCTATCGCATTATTTTTAAATGTGAAAGACAATTGGTAAATACTTACCAATCCAAACAATACTGCAAATAGTTTTACTAATCCTTTATTTTGCATGGTTTTGTTTATTTAATGTCAAATTTTAAATTACGTTAGCATAAAATTAACGTAAGGCTTGACAATTTTTTTATTTATATAAAATGAATTGTTTACGCACTTCAATAGGTTAACTGAAGTGGTGTTTTAAATAGGCGTTGAAATGTAATTAAGCTATTGGTCCAGCTCTACCTTCAGGAATATTAAAGGTCCCTTTATCTATACTAATTGAGATATTAGTATTTACTTTATGTGTTGTAAATGATGGTAATGTTAGTTGTAAAGTATTTTCAGCTATAGCTGAAAAAATTAAAACAACTTGTGAAGCTCTAAAGTATTCTTGCTTAGCTTCCACCATATAATCTCCATCAAAACCTGCTCCAGAAGGCGTTGATGTTTTTATTTCAGAAACATCTAAATTATAACTTTGATTAGAAGACTTGTTGTCATCAAGATATACTGTTTCTTGGTTATGTAACAATATAGCTTTGACATTTTCTACATCAACATCACTATAATATGTTATTTTAAGTGTGCCATTTTGCTCTGTAACTTGTGTGTTTTTAGCACCTATTACCTGAAGCTGATTTTTAATGGCACTTATAACCACTTCTGTTTGAGAAACAGTAGCTTGTTGGTCAGAAAAATGAAAGTCTATTTGCTGATTGGGTACAGCAATTTGTTGTTGACTAGCAACAAAAAACGCAAATACAGCAAGTAATGTACCAAAGTACCATTTTGACTTCATGCGCCAAATATAAAAAATAAGGTGATATTTATATAATCTTTAGATGATTAAAACCATTTTTAAACAAAAAAAAGAGCAACTAAATAGTTGCTCTTTTAAATATTAGGAAAAATGCAGATTACATACCTTCCATTTTCTCATATCCTTCTGGAGGTGTTAAGCTAAACTTATCATCTGATACAGATTCTTTTTTAATATCTGTTACTTCATAAGTCATTGCCATATCTTGACCAGCTTGACTAACATTAATTGTCATTAATAAAGGAAAACCTTTAAACTTCTCTCCAAACTCTACAGTTTCTTGGTTTGATGCCTCAATAGCTTCAGTAGTAAAAACTTCCATAGTCATAGCTACATCTTGTTGACTAATTGTGATGTTATATTGCTCACAATTATATCCTAAAATAGTCTTAGTTTCGTCACCTTTAGTGATTTCTATTCCTGAGGTATCTGGAGTTTCGTTAATATCACTTAAAGTAAACTTCTTACCCTCCATTGGATTATTAAGCAATGTTAACATCTGCTTAGCTTCGGTATCAATAATAGAAACAGACTCACCTGACATTGGGTTATTTGTTTCTGATCTTGATTTGTCATCTTTAAAGTAAGTTACAATATTGATGTCTCCTACCATTTGAAGCTGAGCATTCATCTGTTCATTAGGACTTGACATTGTCATTTTTGAAGCAATAACCCCTTCGGTTATCTTCTCTTGAGCAACCATAGAAATACTAAACGTTGCTAATAATAAAAATACTAATTTTTTCATTTTATAAATGTTGTTATGATTAAATGCGGTTATGTTGTTTGCCTTATTAATGACAAATACCTTGCCACAACAATTTTACAACATTAAATAGAAAGCTACAATAATAGCTTTCTATTTATTTTTACTAATTAAAATTTATATGAAGAAATTAATTGGTTATTTTCATTAACGAAAATCACATTATCAATTTCATCTATTAAATAATTAGGAGTCTTATCTAATAATTTAACTTCAGCATCAGCTACACCTGTTTTTTTGTTTATCATATATATTTTATGAATTGTTGGTGCATTATCCGACTTAATTTTTGTTACAATAAACTTATGGTCTTTTACCGTTTTTGAATTATAGTATCTGCTTTTAGTAATTTCGAAAACTGGCGTCATATTACTACTATCTGAACCAACATATAGACTTGCTATATTAGATGTTTTAGTAGTTACTCCGTTTTGATCCAAAGTTGTTCTGTATGCTCCATTAGAGATTGATGATAAAGCATCTATATTATCTAATGACCCTTGAATATCTAAATCCACACCTGCAATATCTAACCCTAATTGAGCTAAACCTTTTAATCCATTTAAATTTGAAGGTGGCTCATAAAATTTAGTATACTTAACTTGACCCGAAGGTGATAATAATGACATGTGCTGATCTGCACTAATTAAATATCCTGCTCCTTCAACATACTCTGCTACTAAAGGTGTTTTTCTTTTAACTTCTTCAAGTTCTACGTCTTCAGCAAACAAATCTACTTTTCCTGTATTTAGATCAAACTTATAAGCTTTTTCGTTTTCAAATAAAATAACCTTATCCTCAGTAGTATCAAAGGTTACTGCAGGAATAGACTTAAATTTAACGTCTTTATCCCAAACATCATCACCTTCTTCAAAATCTAATATATTAGAACGCTCAGTTGAAATATACATGATTCCTTTTGGTAAAATAGCTGTATAATAAGCGTACCCTTTTATTTTACTTGACCAGATTTTATCTCCTGTATTATCTACTAATGAAATTGAACTATCGTCTTCCTCTTTACCTATTGCAATAAAATTATTGTTATAAGGAATAACCTCATCTAAAAATTCTATTTTAAAACTCTTTTTCCATTTAAACTCATTTGTAGTTGGATCAATTATATTAAAGCCTTCAGTTTCAACAAGTATTAAGTTATTATCATTATCTGGTCTTATGTCTATTAAAGTACCTCTTAACTTAAGTTTACCTGGTGTTATATCACTTCCTGTATTTGGGTCTAAAACAATTAGTTTACTAGACTTCTTAACACCAACATAAAGACTGTTATTAACTTCAGAATACACTAAAGCTTTCACATCTTTTTTAGCTTCAAACTCCCAGTTAATACTTCCGTCATCAGCATTTATAGAATATACTTTTTCTTTAATACCAACTAATAAATCTCCCTTTGCATTAAAATAAGGACCTTGGTTTATAAACGATCCACTAAATAGTTTTTTTAATAAGCCTCCTACTTCGCCTAAACTTGTAATCCATTGTTTCTCCCAAGTTTTAAGACTAAAACTCATTAAGATTCTTTCTTTATTATTTAGAAGTTCAAATAAAATAATACCTTGGTCTGCAAGTGTTGTAAAGTTTTTAATACGATAACCTTCGTCTTTTGTATCAAATACAATATCACCATTACTAGAATTTACTATTATACCTCTTGTTTTTCCTGCTAAAGGCATATATTCGGCATAAAATAATGGTAATCCATCTATGTTTAAAAACGAGTTTCTATCAACAGCTTTTAACTCTTTATTATGCCATAGCGTTTCTCCTGTATTATTATCCATAGCTAATAAGCCTTTAGCACCAGATGCTATAATTACTCCACTATTGGCTTGTTCAATCCAACCGACTTTAAAAAGTTGTTCTTTTAAGTCTACTTCCCATTTTTTTTCTTGAGCTTGAATGACATTAAAAACTAATAACAAGATTAGAATTAAGGTAATTTGTTTTTTCATTTTGGTTTAGGTTTGTTTAAAAAATTCGAGTGTAAATGTAGGAATTTTAATCCCAAAAAAATACTAACATTTTTTTGTTTATAAACAAAAAAAGACTATCGATTAGGATAGTCTTTTTAAAAATTATATTGGTAATTATTATAATTCTAATAACCCATTTGTTTTCTTAACACCTTCTGCAGACTCTGCTAACTTAGCTTTTTCTGCATCAGATAAACTGATTTCTACAATTTTCTCGATTCCGTTTGCACCTAATACACATGGTACACCAATTGATAAATCACTTAATCCAAATTCTCCATCTAATAATGCTGAACAAGGGAAAATCTTTTTAGTATCACAAGCAATTGCCTGTACCATTCCTGATACTGCAGCTCCAGGTGCATACCAAGCAGATGTACCTAATAAACCTGTAAGTGTTGCTCCACCTACTTTAGTATCTTGCACAACTTGCTCCATTCTTTCTTCTGATAAAAACTCAGATACTTTAACGCTATTTCTTGCTGCTTTGTTAATTAATGGAACCATCCCTTTATCAGAGTGTCCACCAATTACCATTCCGTCAACATCGCTAATAGGCGCTTCTAAAGCTTCTGCTAGTCTGTATTTGAAACGTGCAGAATCTAAAGCCCCACCCATTCCGATAATTCTGTTTTTAGGTAAGTCAGTAGTTTTGTGTACTAAATAAGTCATAGTATCCATTGGGTTACTTACAACTATAATGATAGTGTCTGGAGAGTGCTGAATTAAACTAGATGATACTGTTTTTACAATTCCTGCATTAATACCAATTAACTCTTCACGAGTCATTCCTGGTTTACGAGGTATACCTGAAGTAATTACACAAACATCAGACCCTGCTGTTTTGCTGTAATCATTAGTTACACCTGTTATTTTTGTATCAAAACCATTTAATGATGCTGTTTGCATTAAATCCATTGCCTTACCTTCTGCAAAACCTTCTTTAATGTCTAATAGCACAACTTCTGAAGCAAAGTCTTTGATTGCAATATACTCTGCACAACTTGCTCCTACTGCTCCTGCTCCTACTACTGTTACTTTCATATTATTATAAATTAATTAAATTAAGTGTGTTTTTTCTTGTTTTACAAAATTAACATTTTAAAATTACTTTTTATTAAGAAAACTATAAATCTAGAACATCAAATTTAATCCTAATGAAGCTGTATCAAATTCGGCTAAAGTATAAGATGCATTTATACCAAAAACACCTAATTTAAGATTAGCACCTAAAGTTGCTGTGACACCTGATGTTTTAGAATCTACTGTAAAAGGGTCCACAATTTCTTCTGAAAATAAAACACCATCTGACACGCGATATGTACCTAATAAATCTGTTTTAGAATCTGCACTTAAATAACCCAAAGCACCATAAACATTGATAACTTCAAATTTAGTACCTGCAATTAATTGAAATAGCAAACTATTGACATTAGTTTGTACTTGTTGGTTTTCGCCATCAACAACTTCTGTATTGGTAAAATCATAATTTGCATCTAAATGAGTGTATGAAACTAATCCAGAAATTGCTACTGGAAACAAATTATCTACTGGTAACAATGCTGTAAATTCTTGTTGAATACCAATACCATACAAACCTACTTTAACATCTTCAGTCTCTACCTTTGGAAAAAATCTTGCTTTTATCTGAGTCCCTTCAAACACATTAAAACTTCCTTGTAAAAAAGCAGTCGGAATTAAATTTACGTTTGAAGCTCCTATACCTGTTGGCAAAGTCAATTCGACCTCTTGACTACCAAAAATTGGATCGTCATAAGTAACCAACACGGTTACATCAGGATCATTATGTCCTAATGCTGTTGCTACGTTTTTAGATGAACTATTATCAGAAAATCTAATGTTTTCATAATCGTTAACATTCATTTCAAATGCTTTATTTTCATCTTTAATAAATGAAGCATTTCCGACTATAGATAATTCAAACCCGTATTTTTTGCGGACTTTTGCATTATTAAACCAACCTGAGCTTATCCCATAAGCTAAACCATCTGTAGCTGGCAACAAGTAATCTGAAGCAAACCTTTTTGCATCTCCTACACCTGCTGCTAGTAATTCGTTTAAATTGTCTTGTGACCAACTTAATTGAGTTGTCAGTAATAATCCAAGTATAACTATTGTTTTTTTCATTGCTATTATTTTAAATATTAACGTAAAAAATTATGTTCTAGTTTTCACAATAGAGGGATTTGTAAAAGCATAAAAAAAGGAAACATTTGTACAAATGTTTCCTTCTAATATAAAAATATATTTATTGTTTAAGCATCGATATTTGCATAAATAGCATTTTTCTCGATAAATTCTCTACGTGGAGGAACTTCGTCACCCATTAACATAGAAAACACACGATCTGCTTCCACTCCGTTTTCAATTTGAATTTGACGTAATGTTCTAAACTCAGGATTCATTGTTGTATCCCAAAGTTGCTCTGCATTCATCTCTCCAAGACCTTTATAACGTTGTATTTTTGCAGACTCGCCAAACTCATTCATAATAGCTTGTCGTTCTTCATCATTCCAAGCATATTGTTTTTTAGCTCCCTTTTTAACTAAATATAAAGGTGGAGTTGCAATATAGATATGACCATTTTCTATTAGTTCTTTCATATATCTAAAGAAGAAAGTCAAAATTAAAGTTTCAATGTGAGACCCATCAATATCGGCATCACACATGATTACAATTTTATGATATCTTAATTTTGAAAGGTTAAGTGCTTTACTGTCTTCTTCTGTTCCGATAGTGACACCTAAAGCTGTGAAGATATTTTTAATCTCTTCGTTTTCAAAAACCTTATGAGTCATTGCTTTCTCAACATTTAAGATTTTACCACGTAATGGTAAAATGGCTTGAAATGCTCTATCACGACCTTGTTTTGCAGTTCCACCTGCCGAATCTCCCTCGACTAAATACACTTCACATTTTGAAGGGTCTTGCTCTGAGCAGTCAGATAATTTTCCTGGTAAACCACCAATACTCATTACCGTTTTACGCTGTACCATTTCACGCGCTTTTTGTGCTGCGTGACGTGCTTGTGCTGCAAGTATTACTTTTTGAACAATAGTTTTGGCATCCTCAGGGTTTTCTTCTAAATAATCTGATAACATTTCTGAAACAGATTGGCTTACTGCTGCTGAAACCTCTCTGTTTCCTAATTTAGTTTTGGTTTGACCTTCAAACTGTGGCTCTTGTACTTTTACAGATACAATTGCTGTTAGTCCTTCACGAAAATCATCTCCTGCAATATCAAACTTAAGTTTGTCTAACATTCCAGATTCGTCTGCATACTTTTTAAGTGTATGTGTTAATCCACGACGGAAACCTGATAAGTGAGTTCCTCCTTCATGTGTGTTTATATTGTTAACATAAGAATGTAAGTTTTCTGCGTATGATGTATTATAAATCATAGCTACCTCTACAGGAACTCCGTTTTTTTCACCTTCAAAAGAAATAACATTTTTCATTAAAGGCTCTCTTGTAGCGTCTAAAAACGTTATAAATTCTTTTAATCCTTCTTCAGAATGAAACGTTTCTCCTTCAAAAGAACCGTCTTCTTTTTTACTTCTTTTATCAACTAAATGTACAGTAATACCTTTATTTAAATACGCTAATTCACGCATTCTACTAGCTAAAGTATCGTAATTATACTCTAACGTTTGCTTAAAAATTGTTGGGTCTGGTTTAAAAGTAACGGTTGTTCCTCTTTTATCTGTGTCTCCAATTGCTTTTACAGGATATAAAGCTTTACCTCTTTCGTACTCTTGCTCCCAAATTTTTCCGTCTCTATATACTGTAGCTTGTAAATGTTCTGATAATGCGTTAACACAACTTACACCAACTCCGTGAAGTCCACCAGACACCTTATAAGAATCCTTATCAAACTTACCTCCTGCTCCAATTTTAGTCATTACAACCTCTAGTGCAGATACGCCTTCTTTTTGGTGCATTCCTACAGGAATACCACGACCATCATCTTCTGTGGTAATCGAGTTATCCTCATTAATAGTTACAGTAATATTATCACAATGACCAGCTAAAGCTTCGTCAATCGAGTTATCCACAACCTCATATACTAAATGGTGTAAACCACGTACTCCGACATCTCCAATATACATGGATGGACGCATACGTACGTGCTCCATACCTTCTAGCGCTTGAATACTATCTGCAGAGTATCCATCTTTATTAAATTCCTCTCTTTTTTCGCTCATATTTAAAATATTATTTTAGAATCTGATTCTTTTATTTAAGGCATAAAAAAAGACGCTATATAGCATCCTTTTGAATACAACCAAAGATACAAAATAATTATAGCTTTTCAAGCGGTTTTAAGCTCGTTACACATTAATTATTAACATTTGTTAATAATTTTAAAACTCTCTTAAAACGCATAAAAAGCACTTTAAATTAAATTTTTAGTTTTTTATTATACTAAAAAAAAGGATCAAAAACACAAAACCTCGCAGAAGCGAGGTTTTGTCTAAATAATTTTTATTGTTAATCACTTAATAGTAGTTTATACTTATGTAAATTTCTTTTAAAACGTTTATATTTTTTTTGAATTCCTGATTTAGAAAACATATTAAATTTTACGCTGTTATTAATTAAGCCTAAACGACCAGTCATAAATTCGCGCCAAAATGTGTTTTGCAATATTTTATCATCTGTTTTTTGATACAAAAAACATTTTATTATTTTATTTTTAAATTTTCCAAAAACTTTGAATTCAAATTCTTGCTCCAAGTCTAAAATAAAAAAACTATTATTTGGTCTTATATTACTATCTTTTTCTTTAAGATAATATATTTGGTTAATATCAAAAAACAACACTAGATACTTGTTCTTTAAAGATTCTTGTTTTGCCCAATCTATTACCCTTTGTTTTGCCCAATCTTCTTTCATTACAAAATAATATAACTCCTCTTCTTCTTGTAACTCTTGTTCATATTTACTTTTAATTGACTCGTGATTGCTACAAAATACTTCATTTACATTATAAATACAATAACCTATGTCATGAGCAGACTTTTTTAAAGCTTTCCAATTTGAATTATTTTGAGCAAAACCAAAACTAATTGTAAGTAAAAGAAATAATGGTATTATTATTTTCATAAAAAGATTTTAAACACTTAAATATAGCAAAAAAGACCAATTTTTTATTGGTCTTTTTTGTTAATAATCTAATTATATATTAATGTTAAATATATTAATATGAGTCATCATGCACGTTTGCAATTGCTCGTCCAGAGGGTTCGTTCATGTTTTTAAAGGCTTCATCCCACTCTAAAGCAGTTGCTGTACTACAAGCTACACTTGCTTCTTGAGGTACACTTAATGCTGCAGCATCACTTGGAAAATGTCCTTCAAAAATAGAACGATAATAAAACTCTTCTTTGTTTTGTGGTGTTTGTATTGGAAAACGGAATTTAGCATTTTCCATTTGCTCATCACTCACTTCTTTCTCTACTACTTCTTTTAAAGTATCTATCCAACTATAACCAACACCATCACTAAATTGTTCTTTTTGTCTCCAAGCCACACTTTCTGGTAACATATCTTCAAATGCTTTACGGATTACCCATTTTTCCATACGTTCTCCATTTATCATTTTATCCTGTGGATTGATACGCATAGCAACGTCCATAAATTCTTTATCCAAAAATGGCACACGTCCTTCAATTCCCCAAGCAGCTAAACTTTTGTTTGCTCTTAAACAATCGTACATGTGTAATTTATCTAACTTACGTACTGTTTCTTCATGAAACTCTTGTGCATTTGGTGCTTTATGAAAGTATAAATAGCCTCCAAAAATCTCATCTGCACCTTCACCAGACAGTACCATTTTAATTCCCATAGACTTAATAACTCTTGCCATTAAATACATTGGTGTTGATGATCGGATTGTTGTAATATCATAAGTTTCGATGTTATAAATTACATCCTTAATAGCATCTAAACCTTCTTGGATTGTAAATTTAATTTCATGGTGAACTGTCCCAATATGATCTGCTACTTTTTGCGCAGCAGCTAAATCTGGAGATCCTTCTAACCCAACAGAAAAACTATGTAATTGTGGGTACCAAGCATCCGATTGATCATCTGACTCTACACGTTTTTGCGCGTATTTTTTTGCTATTGCAGAAGTAACAGAACTATCTAATCCTCCTGAAAGCAAAACACCATAAGGCACATCACTCATTAACTGTCTATGCACAGCAGCTTCTAGTGCTTCTTTTACCTCAGCAATACTTGTTTCATTTTCTTTTACAGCTTCGTACTCGCTCCAATCTCTGTTATACCATTTTACAAACTCACCATCTTTACTAGACATGTAATGTCCTGGAGGAAATAATTCAATTTTAGTACATATTCCTTCTAAAGCTTTAAGCTCTGAAGCTACATAAAAGGTTCCGTTTTGATCCCAACCAAAATATAATGGAATAATTCCCATGTGATCGCGAGCGATAAAGTATTCATCTTTTTCGGTATCATAAATTGCAAAACCAAAAATACCATTCATTTCATCTACAAAATCAACACCTTTTTCTTGGTATAAAGCCAAAATAACTTCGCAATCACTTTCTGTTTGAAATTGGTATTTACCTTCAAATTGTTTGCGTAAATCTCTGTGGTTGTATATTTCTCCATTTGCAGCCAATACTAATTTATTATCTGGACTAAATAATGGTTGTTTTCCTGAAGCAGGATCTACAATTGCTAAACGTTCGTGCGCCAAGATAGCTTTATCGTCGCTATAAATACCTGACCAATCTGGTCCACGATGACGTATTGTTTTAGACATTTCCAAAACCTGAGGTCTTAAATCTTCACTTTTTTGTTTTAGGTCGAAAGCACATACAATTCCACACATAATTTTATATATTTTAATATCTTTAATTCTAATTGATATAGCAAATATTGGTTTTATGTTTCAATATTAAAACACTAAAGACTTTAATGATTACACATTTTAACTAAAAAACAGTTTTTAATAAAAAAATGAAATTAAAATACTAAGTAAAAGTATTATTAACTTTACACATCACAACCTAAGCCTGATAAAATGAAACTAACAAAGCTACTTATTATAATATTTTGCATACAATTAAACGCACAAACGTCATGGCAACCAACACCAAACAGTATAAACAATACAAATAACCAGAGATTTGATGATGTGTTTTTTTTAAACGACAACTTAGGTTGGGCTGCAAATGGATTTTACGCAGCTGTATATAAAACTACTGATGGTGGACTAACTTGGTCTGAACAACTAAACCAAACAGATTTAGGTAGTAGTCATTACTTTAGAAACATAGAGTTTTTAGATGAAAACATTGGTTTTTTAGGTACCTTAAACGGATTATTTCACAAAACAATAGATGGTGGAGTAACCTGGACCAGCGTTACTACTATAGCACCAAATCCTGCTGCTATTTGTGGTTTAGATACAGTTGGAACAAATACGATTTATGGTTGTGGTGCTTATTTTAATCCAGCTTTTATTATTAAATCTACAGATAGTGGTTTGACTTGGCAATATATTGATATGTCTGTTTATGCTGATGCATTGGTTGAAATCTATTTTCTAAATGATACCGTTGGCTATGTTGCTGGACAAAATAGTAATGGAGGCACATTATTAAAAACAGAAGATGGAGGAAACACATGGATCGAAATTTACAACTCAAACACACCTGGAGATTACGTATGGAAAATACAAGTTTTAGAGAGTAATACCGATTATATTTTTGGAGCTGTTGAGTCTACTACAACTGCACTTGGTAAATTTATTAAATCTACTGATGCTGGCAACACTTGGTTTGCAGCAGATGCTCCAGAAACACAATTACAAGCTGTAGGCTTTGTAAGTGAGACACATGGTTGGATTGGAGGGCACACTACTGGTTTTTATGAAACTACAGATGGTGGATTAACTTGGACCAATTTAAATATAGGTAATAATCTTAACCGTATTTTTATAGTATCATCAACTTTAGCCTATGCAGCAGGAACAACTATTTACAAGTACACAGACCAAACTTTAGGCACAACAGATCTAGCTGTTAAAGCGAAATCTCCTTTACAAATCAAACTGACAAAAAACCCAGTGAATGATTTTTTAAAGTTCACTATACATTTTAAAGCAAATGACAATTTACTGATTGAGCTTTATGATACCAATGGTAAATATTTAAAACGTTTAACTAGAGAGCATATTACAACTTCCAATGATAATAAAAATTACAGCTTTAATGTTAAAGATTTAGCTAGTGGAATTTATTATTTGGATTTTCATAATAACAGCGGAAGACAAACTGTAAAATTTATTAAACAATAATTACACTTTAATGTGTCCCCAGTTTTCTCCTGTTTTAATACGATGTAATTGCATCTCTGAAACACCAAACTGTCGTGCTAAAATTTTTAACCTTGTACGCCTTTTAGGATCAAAAAGTCGTTTTTTAAGCCTGATTACTTGAGTTTCTGTTAATTTAGATGTTGGTATAACCTTCTTTCTGGTTAGGTAATGAGGGTTACTAAACTGATGGATTTCTTTTTCTCTTTTAGTTGCCCATTTTAGATTTTCAACAGTATTATTAGTTTTACTGTAATCTAAATGCAATACATATTTGGCATCTTCTGGTTTTTCTAAATGATGCTCCGCTACTAATTTATGAATATATCTTGCTGTACGCTTACCGTCTTTTTTAATCACAGGTATTGTACAATATCCATTTACAAGGTATTGTTTTTCTATTAAAACTTCTTCACCATGATCAATTTTAATTAATCGACCATAGTTAGATATTTTAAATTTCATCTGTTCGGAAATCTTATCGTCAAAGGTTACGTATTTCCAATTTTCATTGTAAAAATTTCTAATCATATTGTAAAAATTATAAAGATTATTTACGCCATGATTAATAGCTATAATGCAATAATACAACTATTTACGGAATATTTAGGTATTTATGCGTTTGTAAAGATACTTTCCATTTTGGATTAGCCATAACATAATCAACAATCATAGGTATCATTGTGTCACGTTTACTCCATTCTGGTTGCAGATATAAAATACAATTATCGTTTACTTTTTCGGCTTGCGCTTCAGCAAATTTAAAATCGTCTTTATTGTATATAATACATTTTAACTCATGAGCCTTATCATAAACGCCTTGAGTTGGTAGTTTCATTTTTTTAGGAGATAAGCAAATCCAATCCCATTGACCAGTTAACTCATAAGCACCAGAGGTTTCAATATGTATTTTACAGCCTTCAGCTTTAAGTTTATCAGTTAACGCTGTCATGTCCCAAGTTAAAGGCTCACCACCAGTAACCACAACAGTGTCACTATATTTTTTTGCATTTGCTACTATTACATCTGTACTTGTTGGAGGATGTAAATCTGCATTCCAACTTTCTTTAACATCACACCAATGACAACCAACATCGCAACCACCAATTCTTATAAAATAAGCAGCAGTTCCTTTATGATATCCTTCACCTTGAATGGTATAAAACTCTTCCATTAAAGGCAACATCAATCCTTTGTTTACTAAATCTTGCGTCTCTTGCTTCATAGCTTGCAAAGATAATCTTATATGTTGAAAGTTTTAAATATTTAAAGTTGAAAGTTTTTGAGCTACAATTAGTATTTTTACGACAAATATTTTTTAAAATGAGTAAACAAGACCAGTTTTTTAAACACATCACAGAAGGAAATACTTGTAAAGGTGACTTTATTACACTTGGATCTGCCATGTTAGATGGTCAAACGGTTAAAGATGCTTTTGTAAATGTCCCATTAAAAACCATGAATAGACATGGTCTAATTGCAGGTGCAACAGGAACTGGTAAAACAAAAACGTTACAGGTTTTAGCAGAGAATTTAAGTGACAAAGGGGTTCCTGTTTTACTTATGGATATAAAAGGTGATTTAAGTGGATTAGCACAACCTAGTCCTGGTCATGTAAAAATTGACGAACGTCACGCTAAAATAGGACTTGACTTTGAAGCCAAAGGTTTTCCTGTAGAAATTATGTCGCTATCAGAACAAGATGGTGTTAGGCTTCGTGCAACTATTAGCGAGTTTGGACCTGTTTTATTATCTAGAATTTTAGACCTAACAGATACACAATCTGGTATAGTTGCTGTTATTTTTAAGTATTGTGATGACAACAAACTACCGCTTTTAGACCTTAAAGATTTTAAAAAAATATTACAATACTGTACCAATGAAGGTAAAGACGAATTTAAAGAAGAATATGGTCGCATCTCTTCAGCTTCAACAGGAGCTATTCTTAGAAAAGTAATTGAAATTGAACAACAAGGTGGTGATTTATTTTTTGGAGAAAAAAGTTTTGAAGTCGAAGATTTACTACGCACCACAAGAGATAGTCGAGGTTATATAAACATTATTAGGCTAACAGACATACAAGACAGACCTAAGTTGTTTTCTACATTTATGCTAAGCTTACTAGCTGAAATTTACGAAACCTTACCAGAACAAGGAGACTCTGGACAACCAGAATTAGTCCTATTTATAGACGAAGCACATTTAATTTTCAACGAAGCTTCAAAAGCATTATTAAATCAAATAGAAAGCATCGTAAAACTTATACGTAGTAAAGGGGTTGGACTATATTTTGTAACACAAAACCCAACAGATGTACCAGAAGGTGTTTTAAGTCAATTAGGTTTAAAAATTCAGCATGCTTTACGTGCCTTTACAGCCAAAGACAGAAAAGCCATTAAATTAGCTGCACAAAATTATCCAGATACAGATTATTATGACACTGCAGAAATCCTAACCGCTCTTGGTACTGGTGAAGCATTGGTGTCTGCACTTGATGAAAAAGGTAGACCAACACCATTAGCTGCAACAATGATGCGTGCACCAATGAGTAGAATGGACGTGTTAACAAACAACGAATTACAAAATTTACTAGACGATTCTAAATTAGTTTTAAAATATAACGAAACCATAGATCGTGAGAGTGCTTACGAGCTATTAAACAAAAAAATTGATAAAGCCGAAGCTTTACAAGCCCAAGAAGATGCAAAAGCCGAAAAAGAAAAGGCTAGCAAGCAAACCAAAACAACCTCAACACGTCGTCGTAGCACAGCACAAAACCCAATAATAAAGGTTTTAACCAGTGCAACATTTATAAGAAGTGTTTTTGGTATTTTAAAACGAGTAATGAAATAATATTTTTCGCTTTCGCGGAAATCAAATAACCAACAATAACAATGAAAAAAACAATATTATCCCTAAGTTTATTAACCTTAATATTATCATCTTGTAACAACGAAGCTGATAAATTTTTAGTTACCAATCAAAACATTGGATTATTAACAGACTCTACTCAAGTTAAAGATTTAAAAAATATTTTTGCGGAAGACTCATTAATAAACCCAATAGCTGGTGACGAGTTTTCAGGCACATTAAACACTATTGATATTTATGAAAATGGAGGAAAACTATTATTAAGCTTAACTCCCAAACAAGCGCTAGACTCAACAGCTACAATATCTAGCATCAAAATTAAAGACCCAAGATTTAAAACAGACAAAGGCATAAACAGTAAAAGTACATTTGGAGATATTAAAGCCAACTATACGATTACTAAAATTCAAAACTCTTTTAAAAGCGCCTCTATTTTTGTAAAAGAAACAGATGCTTTTTTCTTAATTGATAAAAATGAATTGCCAGCAGAATTTAGATTTAATATGACTAAAACTATTGAAGAAGCTAATATACCTGAAACTGCAGCAATAAAATCTTTTATCTTAGGTTGGTAAACTATCATTAAAAATGAATACCAAATCAATACTTAATGACACTGTAAAATGGTGGGAAAGTAAAAGATTGATTTACAATATTATTGTTGGATTAGTTGGGTTAATTACTATATTAATAATGCAACCAATACATTTTGGATTTTTTGAATGTATTGGAATAATTATCTAGGGAATTGGAGCAAATATTTTTTTTAGCCTCGGAATATTAGTAGAAATTTTTGATTTGTACTATTTTAAAGGAAAACTAAAACTACACAACTATAGACCACTATTTTTAACACTAGGTTTATTTTTTGCTTGCTGGATTACTTATACCAATGTAGTCAGTTATTATTTTTATCTATTTTAATATGAAAAATAAAAAATACACGATACAAAACAGTCCTTTTGTTGTTCCAACAACAGACGGAAAACTAATAGAAGAACACGTAGGCTTAGCAACCGATGGTAATAAAGACATCAGTATTGCACATATGGTAGCTCCTGCTGGTTGGAGTGAACCATTTCAAACACCAGAATTTGATGAGTACACCTATATTATAAGCGGAAAAAAACAATTTATAATTGATGATGAACAAATTGTACTTGAAGCTGGACAATCCATTAAAATAGAAAAAAACACACGTGTTCAATACTCTAATCCATTTACTGTGGCTTGCGAATATATTGCGATTTGCACACCAGCATTTTCGATGGATTTAGTAAACAGAGAAGATTAAAAAACATAATGAAAAAAACAATTGCTAAAGTACTTCCTAAAATAATTGGTAACGGTTTAAATGCTATAAGCTACATAGCTCCAAAATATGCAAGCGTAAAAGCTTTAGATATATTTGCAACCCCTAAAAAAGGACGTTTAAATCCAAAACAAAAAGCATTTTTAAACACTGCAACCCAATCCACTTTAGATTATAACGATTTAAAAATACAAACCTATAACTGGAAAGGTACTAAAGAAACTATTTTATTAGCCCATGGGTGGGAAAGTAATAGCTTTAGATGGAAGCAAATTATAACAGATTTACAAGCTCAAGATTATAACATTGTAACTTTAGATGGTCCTGCACATGGACAATCTTCTGGAAAACAATTTAATGCTATTTTATATTCAGAGTTTATAAATGTAGTAGCTAATCATTATAATCCAAATGTTATTGTAGGACATTCGGTTGGAGGTATGTCTTCTATATTTTTTCAACATAAATATCAAAATAAAAGTCTAGAAAAAATGGTGTTACTTGGTGCTCCTTCAGAGTTTACCAAAGTATTTAAAAACTACGTTAATATGCTAGGTTATAATAAACGTATAGAAAATGGTTTAAACCAAATTGTACTAGAACGTTTCAATTATAAACCTTCACATTTTTCGGCTGCCAAGTTTTCAAAAAAAATTAATTTACAAGGATTAATAATTCACGATACACAAGATAAGATTATTAAATATGATGAAGCTAAGTTAATTTCATCTAACTTTAAAAATTCAACATTAATAACAACTGAAGGTTTTGGTCATGGATTACGCGATAAAAGTGTAAATCAAGCTGTGGTAAACTTTATAAACGCCTAATATTTTGGAAGAAAAACTAACAAGACTTAATAAATACCTCAGCGAAGCTGGTTATTGTTCTCGTCGTGAAGGCGATAAATTAATTGATGCTGGACGTGTCACAATAAATGGTGTTGTACCAGAAATGGGTACTAAAGTAAGTCCAAATGATGTGGTTGCAGTTGATGGAGAAATTATTACAAAATCTAACCAAAAACCGGTTTACTTAGCCTTTAACAAACCTGTTGGTATAGTTTGTACTACAGACACAAATGTAGAAAAGGATAACATTATAGATTACATAAATTATCCTAAACGAATTTTTCCAATTGGAAGATTAGATAAATTAAGTGATGGATTAATCTTTATGACAGATGATGGTGATATTGTAAACAAAATATTACGTGCCAGTAACAATCATGATAAAGAGTATATTGTGACGGTTGACAAACCAATATCGCAAACGTTTATTAAAAGAATGGCTGGAGGTATATATCTTGAAGATTTGGATAGAACCACAAAAAAATGTGTAGTAAAAAAAATAGACTCGCATACCTTTAGCATTATTTTAACCCAAGGTCTAAACAGACAAATTAGACGTATGTGCGAATATCTAACCTACGAAGTGACCTCACTTAAACGTGTTAGAATTATGAATATAAAGTTGGATGTTCCTGTTGGAGAGTATCGTGAGTTTACTGAAAAAGAATTAAAAACATTACACTTACTTTTAGAAGACTCGACTAAAGTACACGAAGCTAAAACAGCAAAAAGCAATACAGGTAGAACAAGTAGAGCTAGCAAAGATAGACAGGCTAAAAATACACCTGAAGCTGAGCAGCAATCTAAAAGAGAAGATACAAGTCGATCAAGATCTAATCAAGATAGACCTATAAGAAACAGACGTAAAAAAGATTAATTATGAGTAGTATTTCTCCTTTCCATTTAGCAATTCCTGTGCATAATCTTCAAGAGTGTCGTACTTTTTATAGAGATGTTTTAAACTGTGAAGAAGGACGTAGTAGTGAACATTGGGTAGACTTTAACTTTTTTGGTCATCAGTTAGTTATTCATTTTAAAGAAAAAACAGATGAAGACACTTCGGGTAATGAAGTAGATGGAAAACAAGTGCCTGTACCACATTTTGGAGTGGTTTTAGATTGGGACGTTTTTACAACTTTTGAAAACGATTTAAAAACCAAAAACATCAACTTTATTATTGAGCCTTATGTTAGATTTGAAGGTCTAGTGGGAGAACAAAAAACCATGTTTTTTAAAGACCCTTCTGGTAATGCTTTAGAGTTTAAAACCTTTAGGGATCAATCGCAGTTATTTGCTAAATAAAGCACTTTAAAATTAATTACTAATTATCAAATGTTTGAGTAGAATTAACTACAATCAAATCTTTGTTTTGTAATTTAAGTGTGGTTAAATAATTTAATGATGGACAACATCGTCCATCATCTTCTGCATAGCAAGAAGACTTACCATATATTAAATTATTTTCTATTTTATCTAATTGAATAAAACCTTGACATTCAGTAATTTCCCAATTAGATTTAGTGGTTAAAAATGAAAAACTAGCATCTTTTTGTTGTAAAAAAACAAATAAATCTATCCACCATACATTACCTCCACCTCCACCACCTTCTGTATTAACAGGAATAATCATATCCTCTAACCCATCATTATTTAAATCTCCGTAGTACAAAAACTTTTTATCTCTAACTCTAGGTAGTGTAACAGCCATTTGAAAAAAACCATATTTCTCATCGTCATTTTCTGGTTTTGCATAATATATTAAAGAGCGTAAACTATCACTTTTAGTATCCACTAAAATGGTTTCTTTACCATAGTTTACATTATAGTAATTAAGAATATGATTACTAACATTAGTGTCTAGAAAAAATTTTTGTTTAGTTAAAAATCCATCAAACACATATACAGTATCATTCGCTTTTTGAATGCCAACCCATTCTCCTTTAATTATCTTGTTATTATCTTCAATGTCTTGAAAAACACCTGTTCGATATATAACAGAAACCGTTTGATTTAAATCAAATTTTCCTAATATTTTATCTTTTGGAGATTGTCTATAATTTAGACCAGATTCTGCTGAAACATAATATTTTTCAGCTTTTTTTTTAGGAAAACTTTTTAATGAGCTTGTTTCTAAAACTTCATCTTTACAACTCACACTTGTTATTAAAAGATAAACAAGTGTGAGTACGCTAAAATATTTCATTGTAAAGAATATTTGATCTGTTATTTATAAATAACAATTATCTATTATTGTGTCTTTCTCTAGCCAATAGTGTGTTTTTAAGCAGCATTGCTATTGTCATTGGTCCTACTCCACCAGGTACAGGTGTGATGTGGCTTACTTTTTTACTAACGTTTTCAAAGTCAACATCTCCAGTAATACGGTAACCTCTTTCTTTGGTCTCATCTGGAACACGTGTTATACCAACATCAATAATTACAGCATCATCTTTTACCATTTCTGCTTTTAAGAAATTAGGCACACCTAATGCCGAAATGATAATATCTGCTTGACTTGTTATTTGTGTTATATTTTTGGTGTGACTGTGTGTTAAAGTCACTGTACTGTTACCAGGAAAACCTTTACGTCCCATTAAGATACTCATTGGTCTTCCAACAATATGAGAACGTCCAATCACGACAGTATGCTTACCTTTAGTATCTACTTGGTATCTATCTAACAACTCTAAAATACCAAAAGGAGTTGCAGGTATAAAAGTAGACATGTCTAGTGCCATTTTACCAAAATTCATTGGATGAAAACCATCCACATCTTTATCAGGATGTACAGCCATTAATACCTTTTGGGTATCTATTTGTTCTGGTAATGGTAATTGGATAATAAAACCGTCAATATCACTATTATTATTAAGTTCTTCAATTTTATCTAACAATTCAACCTCACTTGTTGTGTTAGATAATCTTACCATTGTAGACTCAAAACCTACACGTTCACAAGCTCTTACTTTACTTCCTACGTAAGTTAAACTTGCTCCATCATTACCGACAATAACTGCTGCTAAATGAGGAACTTTCTCATTGTTAGCTTTCATTTTATCAACTTCGGCTTTGATTTCGTTTTTAATATCGTTGCTGACTTTTTTACCGTCTAAAATTGTCATTTTTTTAGTTGTGTGTTAGTTAATTATATAAAATAAAAAAACATGAGTTACCTCATGTTTTTCATTGCATTCATCATTGCTTTTCCTTTTCCTCCTTGCATCATTTTCATCATCTTGCTCATCTGATTAAATTGCTTAAGTAATTGGTTTACTTCTTGAACCGAAGTCCCAGATCCTTTACCAATTCGCTTTTTTCGACTGGCATCGATAATTGAAGGGTTAGTTCTTTCTTTAACAGTCATGGAGTGGATAATGGCTTCAATACCTTTAAAGGCATCGTCATCAATATCTATATCTTTCATCATTTTACCTGCTCCAGGAATCATCCCAATCAGGTCTTTCATGTTACCCATTTTTTTGATTTGCTGGATTTGCTTTAAGAAATCGTCAAAACCAAATTGATTTTTAGCAATCTTCTTTTGAAGCTTTCTAGCTTCAGCTTCATCAAATTGTTCTTGAGCTCTTTCAACAAGTGATACAACATCTCCCATTCCAAGAATACGATCTGCCATACGTGAAGGATAAAAGACGTCAATAGCTTCCATCTTTTCACCTGTACCAATAAATTTAATTGGTTTATTTACTACAGATTTAATTGATATTGCTGCTCCACCACGTGTATCTCCATCTAACTTAGTTAAGATAACACCATCAAAATTTAAGACATCATTAAAGGCTTTTGCTGTATTTACAGCATCTTGACCTGTCATTGAGTCTACCACAAATAATGTCTCTTGTGGTTGTATAGCTTTATGGATGTTAGAGATTTCTGTCATCATGGCTTCATCTACAGCTAAACGTCCAGCTGTATCTATAATTACCACATTATGTCCATTTTGCTTTGCATGTGCAATACCTGCTTGCGCAATAGCAACTGGATCTGTATTACCTTTATCACTGTAAACATCTACTTTTATTTGATCTCCTACTACGTGTAATTGATCAACAGCTGCTGGACGATACACATCACAGGCAACTAATAAAGGTTTTTTAGTTTTTTTGTTTTTTAAGAAATTAGCTAACTTACCAGAAAATGTAGTTTTACCAGATCCTTGTAAACCTGACATTAATATAATGGTTGGTGTACCAGACATATTGATGCCTTCAACATCTCCACCCATTAATTGTGTTAGCTCATCTTTTACAATCTTAACCATTAACTGTCCTGGTTGTAACGTTGTTAATACGTTTTGACCAAGCGCTTTTTCTTTAACGGTATTAGTAAAATTTTTGGCTATTTTAAAGTTAACATCGGCATCTAAAAGTGCTCTACGTACTTCTTTTAGGGTTTCGGCAACGTTTACTTCTGTAATACTACCATGACCTTTAAGTACATGTAACGCTTTATCTAACTTTTCGCTTAAATTATTAAACATAAATTTTCTGATTTTAAGAAGCACAAAAATAGGAATTTGAAGCGTATTTACGAAGTTTAGATTATAAATAATTACATAAAAAAAGGCTGCTAAAATTAGCAACCCTTAATCAACTTAACTAAAACTAAATTTTTAATCGCAATCTTTATCTAAAACAACTTCAATATTGCTATTTGTTACTTCATGTAATATTATTTGATTTGCAGTACACTCTACCACATAATAGTCTCCATCTAAAATCTGTACATTTCCTCCTGAAATATCTGATAAAGTAACCACAACTTGTCCTCCATCTTGAGAAGTAGACCAATTACCAGTGTAGTTTTCGTTATCTGAATTTATAATCATGTTTTGATCATTTTCAAAATTTATATTGAAAATGTTAAAACTAGAATCACCTTCATAATTTGAAATTATCCATTTACAATCTTGTAAAATACCGTCAACATCACCTTCAGTACAAGATGAAGCACAATTTTGTACAATTAAATTCACAGTAAATATTTGAAATTCGTTTGGATTATTTACATGCTCTATTCTTACATAAATCACTTCAGTACTTGACATATTAGTGTATGGAGAAGCTAAAGGATTTACACTAGCATTGGCATCTGCTTCCGTATTAAAATAATAAATATTTAGATCACTTGATGTACAGTTTGGATAAAGCTCGTCTAATACAATTGTAGTTTGAAGGTCCAAACTTCCGTCGTCATCACAAACTGTAAATGTTATATCTTCAAAACAACTGTAAGCGAAATTAACATCACAATTTTGCTCTAAAACAACTAAGGCTTGGGTATTCATATTATATAATTCAAATAGATTTGTTTGACTACAATTGTCTATGATCCAAGATCCTGATAAATCTTCCCAATTAGTATCTAAATCTAATATAAATTGATTGTCATCATTTTGACTAACCGTCCAAACACCATCATGTACTGGGTTACCATAAAGGTTATATGTTACAAAACTATAGTCTACATTAAATTGAATGTAATAACTATTTAATGGATCTGTTGTATTATACACTGGTAAATTCCATATACATTCTTTTAAGGCTAATTCTATTGCTTGATCTGTACAATCAGTATCATAAAAATTAAAGTCATCGTCTTCATCACAATCATCTTCAGCTTCAGCTATAGCAATTTCTAACTCTTGGTTGCTATTAACTTCTATAGTGTTGCCATCTGCTAAAATTAAAGTTACAGGAAAATTTAAACTAGTAATTACTGATGCGTTTAAGCTTTCTAGAAACAGGTATAAAGCCTCGTCATTATCTACGGTTACTGTTTCGCTAACTTGGAAATCTGTATCGTAAATCGAAAATGCTATTGGATACTGGATGTCTATACATTCAATATCATCATCAACTTCATCTTCATCATTACAAGTATTAATAAGTGCTAATAATTCTGATTCAGTATTAATAGTTATTGTTGAATAATCATTAAGTGTTAACGTTATAGGATAGCTAAACTGAATAGCCTCTTGACCCATTGTAAAGGTTTGAAACAATGTTTCTAGTTCTGCGTATTCTTCTATACTCTGAATTGTTATTGTAACACCATTTGTTGTAATTGTTACAGGTAAGACCACCTCAATACAGTTAGCATAATCTATGATATTGTCTACAGATCCATCATTTAAAGCGACCATAGACATGAGGTTGGCTGTGTCAGAATTAGCTTCAATAACATCCTCTTGCTCAGGGTTTACAATATCTGAAACTTCGTCTTGACAGGACAACACTAAGGTTAAAAACAATATTGGTAAGTAAAAATAAAAATTGAACGGTTTAAAATTAAAGGTTTTCATTTTGATTTTTTTTGGTTATTTCTTCTTTTCATAGCAATACTTATAACTTGCTGAATATAAAACAACTCATGTACAAATAATCCTACCTTAATTAAAAAAAAATATTTCTATTATTGTAAATTAATTATCTAAAGTTATTTAATGCCTAAACAGTTACATCAAAATATTTGTGATAAATCTTTATTTGAATCGTTTTTTAAAACGCATGCTAAAAACTTACATGACTTTTTGTTTTATAAATTTGGAACGCATTTAAATCCTGAAGATAAAGCACAAGAAGCTTTTGTTAAATTATGGGAAAATTGTAAAAAAGTACCACCCAATAAAGCTAAAAGTTATGTGTTTACAATTGCAAATAATTTAATGTTAAACGAAGTAGCGCATCAAAAGGTTGTACTAAAACATCAAAAAACAATAACTACACACCACACAAATTTGTCTCCTGAATTTTTATTAGAAGAAAAACAATACAGACAAAAACTAGAACAAGCTATTGCAAATTTAACCGAAGCACAACGTGTCGCATTTTTATTAAATCGAGTTGAAGGTAAGAGATTTAAAGAAATTGCTACCTTACTAGATATTAGCACAAAAGCAGTAGAAAAGCGTATTTATGGTGCCTTGAAAAAATTACGTCAGGAAATTGATGAATTATAAATAAAAAATTTATTTCTTTAGGGTAGGATTTTTCGCTACTAACTTGTTTTATTGTTGAATTGAAGTTATGGATAAAGAACAATTAATATTAAAATGGTTAGATAATAACCTGACACCACAAGAGCTTGAAGCATTTAAAGCTCTTGAGGATTATGATGCTATTATTAAATTATCTAATTATAGTCAAGGTTTTAAAGCTCCTAATTTTGATATCGAAGCAAATTATAATGCTGTTTTATCTAAAGTAAACAAGACACCTAAAGCTAACAAAAATTGGTGGACACCTGTTTTAAAAATTGCTGCAATTTTAGCAATTTGTTTTGGTGCTTATTATTACACAACCACTTTAGATACTGTTATTGTAACACAATTAGCTGAAAAAAGCATCATTGAATTACCTGATAATTCTTCTGTAAACTTAAATGCACAATCAAGTATAACTTACAATACAAACCAATGGACCTCTAAAACACGTGAAGTTTCACTAAAAGGAGAAGCCTTTTTTAAAGTCGAAAAAGGTAGCACTTTTAATGTCATAACACCTTCAGGTACAGTTACTGTTATTGGTACACAATTTAATGTAAAACAACGTTTAAATTATTTTGAAGTTACTTGTTTTGAAGGTATTGTAAGCGTACAATCAAATGATAAAAAAACAATATTAAATGCAGGTCAATCGTTTTTAATTATCAATAATAAAACCGTAAATCGTAGTACTGTAATAAAACATAATCCTGACTGGATTTACAATGTTAGTAGCTTTATTAGTGTTCCGTTAAACCAAGTATTAGCAGAATTTGAAAGACAATACAACGTTAAAATTGATGCTAAAAACTTTGACCAAAACGTATTGTTTTCTGGTAAATTTACGCATGATGATATTACAATTGCATTGCAATCCATAACACAACCATTGCAGTTACAATACAAAAAAGTTAACAACACTATTATTTTAACGCGTGAGTAAATCGTTAAAAGCTACTGTACAAATATTTATATTACTGGTTTTTAGCTACTCTGTTTATGGCCAAAAAAAGCAACCTCTTTTAGATGTATTATCAACCTTAGAGTATCAATTTAAGGTTAGTTTTTCTTATGCAGATCAAACCATAAAAGGTGTTATGGTTACCTATGATAGTAAAGACGAATTATCTAGTATTTTAAATAACATAGAAAATCAAACAGGTTTAAAATTCAATCTCTTAGATGATCATTTTATTACCGTTTCCACAACAAAAAATAATTTTAGTTTTCAAAAATTAGACGAGGTTGTTGTCTCCAATATACTTACAAAAGGTATCCATAAAAACAAATCTGGTAACATAACTATTAGTCCAAAATCTTTTGGACTATTACCAGGTCTGATAGAACCTGATATTTTACAAACCATTCAAGCTATTCCTGGTGTTTTAAGTGTAGATGAAACCGTTTCAAACATTAATGTAAGAGGTGGTACACACGACCAAAATCTAATACTTTACGATGGAATAAAAATGTATCAATCTGGTCATTTCTTTGGACTAATATCTGCATTTAACCCTTATTTAACAAAACACGTTGAGGTTATTAAAAATGGTACTACTGCACGATTTGGCGACGGAGTTTCGGGTGTTGTAGACATGCAATTGTTAGACAACACAAATCAAGATTTAAATGCAGGAATTGGTGTAAATATGATTACAGCAGATGGCTTTGCTGTCATTCCGTTAGCCAAAGACACACAACTACAATTAGCAACCAGAAGATCTTTAACAGATGTATTAACCACACCTACTTATAATCAATATTTTAAACGTGTCTTTCAAGATTCTGACGTAACAAATAACGAAACTTATACTACCAGTAAAGACGCTTTTAGATTTAGTGATATTGCACTAAAATTATTACATGATTTAAGTCCCAAAGACAAGATTAGATTTACTCTTTTAAACATCTTCAATCAATTAGATTTTGAAGAAACCCATAACAGTGATACTTCACAAAACACAAGTAACCAATTAACACAACAAAACCGAGCATCTTCCATACAGTATAAACGAGATTGGAACCATCAGTTTACAACTAATTTTAGTGGTTATTACACCAATTACGATTTAAAATCTACAGATTACGACATCACCAATAATCAACGTTTAGTACAAGAAAACAAGGTCATTGATAATGGATTTAATCTTGATGCCAATTATAAATTCACTCCTTTAATTAACGTTAATACTGGGCTTCAATTTAGTCAAATAGCAGTAAGTAATATAGAAGAAATCAACACTCCTTTATTTAAACGTAATCTTAGACGTGTACTTCGTACTTTTAGCGCTTTCGCGGAAACTGAGCTTCGTACAAAAAACAAAAAAACAGTATTAAAATTAGGAGTACGACATAACTATTTCAGGAAATTCAATATTTCTATTACAGAACCAAGACTATATTTAAGTCATCATTTTTTAAAACATTTTAAAGCCGAAATTACAGGTGAACATAAAAGTCAAAGTACTTCACAAATTATAGATTTCCAAAATGACTTTTTAGGTGTTGAAAAAAGACGATGGGTTTTAGCCAACAATAACACAATACCAATTCAAAAAAGTAAACAAATTAGTTTAGGACTATCCTTTAATAAAAATAAATGGTTGATTAGTACAGAAGGCTATTACAAACTAGTCGATGGTATTACTACACGTAATCAAGGATTTCAAAATCAATACCAATACACCAATGCATTAGGTCGCTATGATGTCAAAGGAATTGATGTTTTAATAAATAAAAAAATAAAAGATTTTAGTACTTGGGTTAGCTACAGTTACAGTAATAACAACTATGTATTTAAAGCCTTAAATCAAGGTCAAAAATTTGCAAGTAATTTTGATGTACAACATCAAATAAACTTTGGTAGCACCTATAACTGGCAACAATTAAAAGTTGCATTTGGTGTAAATTGGCATACAGGAAAACCTTACACTCAACCAAATGCTCAAAATCCAATATTAAATAACACCATCAACTATCAAAAACCAAATAGTAGTCGTTTGGATGATTATATAAGAGCTGACCTATCTTCTACTTATCAATTTAAATTAGGACAAAATAAAGCCGAATTTGGAGCTTCAATTTGGAATATTTTAAACAAAGAAAATATCTTAAATACCTACTACACCATAAATAATAATGAGATTTCTAAAATCGAAAACGTGTCTTTAGGACTGACTCCAAATGTGAGTTTTAGAATTTGGTTTTAAATTCTCTTAAAATTAATTAACAAACTATTATAACTCACAAAAACATACTAACTGGTATTTTTTATATTTTTACGTCATGCAGCAAGAATTAAAATCAGAATTAACTAAACAATTAATACTAGATAACGCCTTTAATCTTTTTTACAAGTCTGGATTTAAATCTACTAGTATTGATAAAATAATGAAAGCTACAACTTTAAGTAAAGGAGCATTTTACCATCATTACAAAAACAAAAAACAACTTGGATTAGAAGTCATAACTTTAAAAGTTGAAAAAAGAGTTGTTAATGGAATGATTTTACCTTTAAAACAAACTGGTAATGCATTTAATATATTGGAAAATGTATTTTTAAATCGCTTAAAATCTTTTCCCTTTTTTGAAAAACAACATGGCTGTCCGATGAATAATTTAATTAACGAAATTGGTGATCATGAAGTTGCTTATCAATTAGCCCTTAAAAACATAGTAGAAAACTGGAAACTATCTTTAATGACTTTAATAGAAAGAGGTCAAGCTGAAAAAACTATTAAAAACACGCTTTCAAGTAAAGCAATCGCTGTTTACTTAATTAGTGCGTTTGAAGGTATTAGAGGTATTAGAAAATTGTATAACGACGATTTAATACTGGACGACTACCTTCTAGGACTATCTATATATCTACAACAAATTAAATATTAATTTTTTTTAACCTAAAACATACCAATAAGTATGTTTTTAAAAACATCAAATAAAATGAGTAACAAAAGAAGAGATTTTATTAAAAAAACAGCTTTATTAAGTTTAGGTGGAGCTGCAATACCACAATTTGGAATGGCTAATTCAAAAGACAATAATTCAAACTCTAAAATAATAACAGATCTAAGACCAAAAGTCTTATTTTTTGATGTTAATGAAACTTTACTTGACCTAACAGCCATGAAAAAAAGTGTGGCAGATGCACTTGGTGGTAGAGAAGATTTATTAAAATTATGGTTTACTACAATGTTACAATACTCATTGGTGTCAACTGTTGGAAGACAGTATAATGATTTTGGCATTATTGGTGCAGCAGCTTTACAAATGGTCGCTAAAAATAACGGAATTACACTTACGGAAGAAGATGCAAAAAACTCTATTTTAGGACCTATTAGATCATTACCTGCTCACCCAGAAGTTAAAGCATCATTACAAGCACTAAAAGATGCTGGTTATAAATTAATATCTTTTACAAACTCATCTAACAAAGGTGTTAAAACACAATTTGAAAACGCTGGCTTAACTCAATATTTTGATGATAGGTATAGTATTGAAGATATTGGTAAATTTAAACCACATACTGATGCCTATGATTGGGCAGCTAGAAAAAGTGGTTTAAATCCAAATGAATGCATGCTAGTTGCTGCACACGGTTGGGACATTGCTGGAGCCATTTGGGCTAACTGGAGAACTGCTTTTATTAGTAGACCAGGCGCTCAACTTTATCCTTTGGCTGATGCACCTGAAATAAATGAATCTAATTTGAAATTAATTGCAGAGCAATTAATAAAACTAAAATAAAAAGCATATGAAACTTAAAAATAAAGTCATAATTGTAACAGGATCTTCAAGAGGTATTGGAAAAGAAGTCGCAATTGTACTAGCTAAAAATGGTGCTACAGTAATTGTTAATTATTCAAATAGTGAAGAAGAAGCTAATAATACAGTCAACACTATTACTAATAATGGAGGATTAGCAATTGCCATACAAGCCGACGTAAGTAATAAAGATGAAGTCACTAAGTTATTTGATAAAACTATTGAAACTTATGGAAAAGTAGATGTTTTAGTAAACAACGCTGGAATTATGATTTCAAAACACTTAAAAGATACTACAGAACAAGATTTTAAAAGACAATTTGAAGTTAATGTTGGCGGAATATTTAATACATTACAAGAAGCGGATAGTAAGCTTGCTGATAATGGAATTATTATTAACTTTTCATCAAGTACTACAAAACTAATGTTACCAACCTATTCTATATATTCTGCAACAAAAGCAGCTGTTGAACAGATTACAAGAGTATATTCTCAAGAAATAGGTCGTGGTATTTCTGTAAACGCTATTGCTCCTGGAGCGACTGAAACCGAACTATTTTTAAAAGGAAAATCTGAAGAGACTATTAAAAACCTAGCCTCTAAAACTGCTTTTAATAGACTAGCTAAACCAATTGATATAGCAAATGTTGTGTTATTTTTAGCTAGTGATGACTCTAAATGGATATCTGGACAAGTTATTGGTGCCAATGGTGCATTAGTTTAATGCAGAGATTTTAAATAAAAAAACGTCCAAAATCTAATTTTGGACGTTTTTATAAATTTTTAAACAACTATCTAATCTCTTAATAAAGGCATTGTACTACATCTTAACAAACCTTCTTGCTTTGCTATTTCAGCATAAGGCACTTCTTCAACTGTAAATCCTTTATCTCTTAACCAAGTATTAAGTCTAGTAAAATTTTGTTCTGAAATAATAACGTTTTCAGAAATACTAAATATATTACTATTCATATTAAACATTTCTTCCTTAGAAATAATAAAACAGTTGTCTTTTCCAAAAAAGTTTAATAACCATTCAAATTCAGACTCATCTCTAAAACCTTCTTTGTGTAAAATAGCTTTATTAGTTCCAATTGGTTGAAAACAACAATCTAAATGTAAAGCGTTATCATATGGATTAGTTTGAGATTTATTTAAATCAAAACTCATTACTTTTTTATCCGGAAATTGTTGGGTAATAAAATCAACTCCTGCCTTATTTGTTCTTGCAACAATATAATCAGAGTAGTCTTCACCTCTGTAAGTTCCCACAAAAATATAGTCATTCCATAACATTACATCACCACCTTCAATGTGTACTTCCTCTGGAGGTCTAATTACTTTTTCAGGATTTATTTGGTCTATAACGTATTGTATTGCTTCTAATTCGTTTTCACGATCTGGAAGAATATTTGCTTTAATAAAAACATCATCAATAACAAACGCAATATCTCTAGCAAAAATTTGATTACAATCTTTGATTAATTCTGGTCTATAAACTTTAACATCATATTTTTCAAAAATAGCTGCTACAGCTTCCATTTCATTAACCATATCTGCTTCAATTGGATAAGTACCTGCTTTGATATGCAATAAAGATTTTGGATCGTAAGCTTCTTCTAGTTTTGGTGTTGGACCATTACTAACTGCTGTTCCTAAAACGACAGCTCTTAATCTAGAGGTTTCGTTTTTTACATTAATTTTTAACATAAAGTAAAGATATAAAAAAGCTTCATAAATATTTATGAAGCTTTTTATTGTGTAATTTATTGATTTTTATCTTTCTGAAATTGACTTGAAAGATCTTAAGTTTTCACCAATATAAATTTGTCTTGGACGTCCAATTGGTTCTTTACGTAGTCTCATTTCTTTCCATTGTGCAATCCAACCTGGTAAACGACCTAATGCAAACATTACAGTAAACATTTCTACAGGAATACCCATAGATCTGTAAATAATACCTGAATAGAAATCTACGTTTGGATATAGTTTTCTTTTAACAAAATAGTCATCGCTTAAAGCTTCAGAGGCTAAACCTTTAGCAATATCTAAAACTGGATCTTCAATTCCTAAATCACCTAAAACTTCATCTGCAGCAACTTTAATAATTTTTGCTCTTGGATCAAAGTTTTTGTAAACTCTGTGTCCAAAGCCCATTAAACGGAAAGGATCTTCTTTATCCTTAGCTTTAGCCATAAACTTTTTAGTGTCTCCACCATCTTCTTTAATAGCTTCTAACATTTCTAATACAGCTTGGTTTGCTCCACCATGTAATGGTCCCCAAAGTGCAGAAATACCTGAAGATAAAGATGCAAATAATCCTGCGTGAGATGATCCAACAACTCTTACAGTTGATGTAGAACAGTTTTGCTCATGATCTGCATGAAGGATTAATAACTTATCTAAAGCATTTAATAAGATGTCATTTTGTACGTAATCTTCATTTGGCTTTTCAAACATCATTTTTAAGATGTTTTCCACATAGCCTAAGTTTTTGCTTCCGTAATTTAAAGGTTGCCCTTTTCTTTTACGCATTGTCCATGCTACTAATACAGGGAATTTACCTAATATCTTAACTATGGCTTTGTACATATCCTCTTCAGAATCTACATTTACAGAAGACGGATTAAATGCTGTTAAAGCACTAGTTAATGAAGATAAAACTCCCATTGGGTGAGCTGACTTTGGAAAAGCTTCTAAGATTTTCTTTAAGTCCTCATCAACATGAGATTCATCTTTAATATCACTATGAAATTGATCTAATTGTTCTTGTGTTGGTAATTCACCAAATATTAACAAATAAGCTACTTCTAAGAAATCTGCTTTTTCAGCTAATTCTTCAATAGAATATCCTCTATATCTTAAGATTCCTTTTTCTCCATCTAAAAAGGTAATAGCACTTTCACAAGACCCTGTGTTTTTAAAACCTGGATCAATTGTAGTAACTCCACCAGTAGCAGATCTAAGTGTTTTGATATCTATTCCTATTTCATTTTCAGTACCTACAATTAATGGAAAGTCGTGTTTTTCTCCATTAATTTCAAGCGTTGCTTTATTTGACATGTATATTGATTTATTTGATGTTAATTTGGTCTGTAAATTTACAAAAACTATAACGATTTAGAAAGCGTATTTATAATGCTTTTAACAATTTTAGTATAAGAAATCTTTATTGTTAGTATTAAAACCAAAAAGTCTTCCAAAATTAATTGAAAGACTTTATTAAATTTTTAATTTAAAATTAAATTATCGTTTAATTTTAAATGCATTTTCTTTTGGATAGTAAGCTACGTCACCTAATTCTTCTTCTATACGAAGTAACTGATTGTACTTAGCCATACGATCACTTCTAGATGCAGATCCTGTCTTAATTTGACCACAATTTAAAGCAACTGCTAAGTCTGCAATTGTATTATCTTCTGTCTCACCAGATCTGTGTGACATTACTGAGGTATAACCTGCATTGTGAGCCATATTTACAGCAGCAATTGTTTCGGTTAATGTTCCAATTTGGTTTACCTTAATTAATATTGAATTTGCAATGTCTTGCGAAATTCCTTTTGATAAACGCTCTACATTAGTTACATATAAATCATCGCCAACTAATTGTACTTTATCACCTATTTGCTCTGTTAAGTATTTCCAACCTTCCCAGTCATTTTCATCCATACCATCTTCAATAGAAATAATTGGATAATTTTTAGATAATTCAGCTAAATAATCAGCTTGCTCTTTACTTGTTCTTACTTTACCAGCTTCACCTTCAAATTTTGTGTAATCATATTTACCATCAACAAAAAATTCTGCAGCAGCACAATCTAAAGCAATCATCACATCATCTCCTAATGTGTAACCAGCGTTTTTAACAGCTAAAGCAATTGTTTCTAGAGCATCTTCTGTACCACCTTCAAGGTTAGGTGCAAAACCACCTTCATCACCAACAGCTGTACTTAAACCTCTGTCATGTAATACCTTTTTAAGGTTATGGAAAATTTCAGTTCCCATTTGTAATGCATGTGAAAAGTTTTTAGCTTTTACAGGCATCACCATAAATTCTTGAAATGCAATTGGTGCATCACTATGTGATCCTCCATTTATAATATTCATCATTGGTACAGGTAATGTGTTAGCACTAACACCTCCAACATATCTGTATAATGGCATACCTAACTCTGCAGATGCAGCTTTAGCCACAGCTAAAGACACTCCTAAAATAGCATTAGCTCCTAATTTAGATTTATTAGGTGTACCATCAATTTTACACATTAAGGTATCTATATAATTTTGTTCAAAAACATTAACACCTAATAACTCTTCAGCAAGTACTAAATTTACGTTATCAACTGCTTTAGTTACGCCTTTTCCCATAAATTTTTCTCCACCATCACGAAGTTCTACAGCTTCATGCTCTCCTGTTGATGCTCCTGATGGTACTGCTGCTCTACCAACATAACCATTTTCTGTTTCTACATCTACTTCAACAGTTGGGTTTCCTCTTGAATCAAAAATTTGTCTCGCGTGAACATTAATTATAATACTCATATATGTGATTTTTAGTTTATTAATTTCAAATTTAATATTAAATTTTCAGCTATAAATAGGAAAGATACAAGAAATACATAAAATTTTATCTATAACGATTTAGTAAAAGAAAAAAGACAACGAATATTTAAAATCGTTGTCTTTTTAGTATTACTTATTTTTTATATTTTCTATAAATTGATCAAATAGATAAGAAGAGTCGTGTGGACCAGGACTTGCTTCTGGATGATACTGGACAGAAAACACATTTTTAGATTTCATTTTTAAACCAGCAACTGTATTGTCGTTTAGATGAACATGTGTAATCTCTAAATCAGGATGAGCTTCTGCCTCTTCTCTATTGACTGCAAAACCGTGATTTTGAGAAGTTATTTCACCTTTACCTGTTACTAGATTTTTTACAGGATGATTAATACCTCTATGACCATTATGCATCTTGTAAGTTGAAATACCGTTAGCTAAAGCAATAACTTGATGACCTAAACAAATACCAAATAAAGGCAAATCATTTTCAATAACTTGTTTTGCTAATGTTTGTGCTTCTACCAGAGGTTGTGGATCACCAGGACCATTTGATAAAAAATATCCATCAGGATTCCATGCTTTTAAATCTTCAAAAGTAGAGTTATAAGGAAACACTTTTACGTAAGCATCACGTTTAACAAGGTTACGTAGTATATTTTTTTTGATTCCAATATCCAAAGCTGCTATTTTAATTGAAGCGTTTTCGTCACCAACAAAATAAGGCGTTTTAGTAGATACTTTAGAGGCAAGCTCTAAACCATTCATAGATGGTATCTCTGATAATTGTTTTTTAAGAGAATCAACGTCATCAACTTCAGTTGTAATAACAGCATTCATGGCTCCATTATCTCTAATATAGCTTACTAATGCACGCGTATCAACATCTGAAATAGCTAATAGGTTATTTTCATTTAAGAAATCTTCTAATGAACCATTAGAGTCTTCTCTAGAATAATCATAACTGAAATTTTTACAAATCAAACCAGCTATTTTAATTGAATCAGATTCTACTTCTTCATCATTAACACCATAGTTACCTATGTGTGCATTGGTCGTTACCATTAATTGACCAAAATAAGATGGATCAGTAAAAATTTCTTGATAACCAGTCATACCTGTATTGAAACAGACTTCTCCAAATGCAGATCCCTCTCTACCTACAGCTTTACCATGAAAAATGGTACCATCTTCTAATAAGATTAATGCTTTTTTTAATTTTTGATACTTCATAGTCTTTAAAAAAGTTTAGCAAAATTGCATAAAAAAAAGGATAATCTAAAATAGATTATCCTTTTTATATTAAATGCTTATTAACATTTATTCTTCTTCGTTAGTTGCTACAGGTGGAGTAACTGTTTTATTACTTCCTCCTCTTCTACTTCTACGAGTCGATTTTTTAGCTTTTTTATCAGCATTGTAGATTTCGTTGTAGTCTACTAATTCGATCATAGCCATATCAGCGTTATCACCTAAACGATTACCTAACTTGATAATTCTTGTATATCCACCTGGACGATCACCAATTTTAGCAGCTACGTCTCTGAATAATTCAGTTACAGCTTCTTTTTGACGTAACTTTGAAAAAACGATACGTCTATTATGAGTAGTATCATCTTTTGACTTAGTAATCATTGGCTCAATAAATCCTTGTAATGCTTTAGCTTTTGCAACCGTAGTATTAATACGTTTGTGCTCTATTAAAGAACAAGCCATGTTAGCTAACATTGATTTTCTGTGAGCTGTTTTTCTACCTAAGTGGTTAATTTTTTTTCCGTGTCTCATGACATTTAAAATTTAATCATCATCTTGCTTCTACTCTTTTGAGGAGCAAAATATGATGTATTAGTCTTTATCTAGTTTATATTTTGATAAGTCCATTCCGAAATTAAGACCTTTAACATTTACTAATTCTTCTAGCTCAGTTAAAGATTTTTTACCGAAGTTACGGAACTTCATTAAATCATTTTTATTGAAAGATACTAAGTCTCCTAAAGTATCTACTTCTGCAGCCTTTAAACAATTAAGAGCACGAACAGATAGGTCCATATCAACTAATTTAGTTTTAAGTAACTGTCTCATATGAAGAGATTCTTCATCATAAGTTTCAGTTTGTGCAATTTCATCAGCCTCTAATGTTATACGCTCATCAGAGAATAACATAAAGTGGTGTATTAAAGTCTTAGCAGCTTCTGTTAAGGCATCTTGAGGACTAATTGATCCATCAGTTTGAATTTCAAAAACTAATTTTTCATAGTCAGTTTTTTGCTCTACACGGTAATTTTCAATGCTATACTTAACATTTTTGATTGGTGTGTAAATTGAATCAGTAAAGATTGTTCCTATAGGTGCCGAAGCTTTTTTATTTTCTTCTGCAGGAACGTAACCTCTTCCTCTTTCAATAGTGATTTCCATGTTAATGTTAACCTTAGAATCAAGATTACAGATAACTTGATCTGTATTTAAAACTTGAAATCCAGATATAAACTTCTGAAAGTCACCTGCTACGATTTTGTCTTGACCAGAAATAGAAATAGAAATTGACTCATTGTCAACATCTTCTATTTGACGCTTAAAACGAACTTGTTTTAAGTTTAAAATTATTTCTGTCATATCCTCAACAACACCTGCGATTGCTGAAAATTCGTGATCTACACCTTCTACTCTAACAGATGTGATAGCAAATCCTTCTAAAGAAGATAATAAAACTCTTCTTAAAGCATTTCCTACTGTTAGACCGTAACCTGGTTCTAATGGTCTGAATTCGAATTTACCTTCGAAATCAGTAGAATCAATCATGATTACTTTGTCGGGCTTCTGAAAATTAAATACTGCCATATGTCTTCGTTTTAATTGTTATTTAGTTGCGCGGTTTATAAGCTTGAAGATCACAAATAAACCCTTTGGCTAAATACCAATGTGATTAATATATATTATTTAGAGTATAATTCTACGATGAATTGCTCATTAATGTTTTCAGGAATCTGGATTCTAGCAGGAACAGAAACATAAGTTCCTTCTTTTTTCTCGCTATTCCATGTAATCCATTCAAAAACATTGCTAGAGTTAGATAAAGATCTATCAATAGCCTCTAGTGACTTAGACTTTTCTCTAACAGCAACTACATCACCAGCTTTAAGTTGGTAAGATGGTACGTTTACTAACTCACCATTTACAGTAATATGTCTGTGAGATACTAATTGTCTTGCTCCACTTCTAGAAGGAGAGATTCCCATTCTATAAACTACATTATCTAATCTAGACTCACATAATTGTAATAAAACTTCACCTGTAATTCCTGGTGCAGCAGTAGCTCTTTTGAACATGTTTCTGAATTGACGCTCTAATACACCGTAAGTATACTTAGCTTTTTGCTTCTCCATTAACTGGATTGCATATTCAGATTTTTTACCACGTCTTCTGTTGTTACCATGTTGACCTGGTGGGTAATTTCTTTTTTCGAAAGACTTATCATCTCCGAAGATAGCTTCTCCAAATTTACGAGCTATTTTAGTTTTAGGACCAGTATATCTTGCCATTTTTAATTTGTTTTAAGAGTGATTATGAATTAAGGTCTTAATCTTATCCTTCGATAATCGTTAATCTCTTGTTGATACTTGATTTTTAATTCAGTTTGCAAATATACACAAAAAATTAATATCATCTGAATACAGATGATATTAATTTTAAATGCTAATTGTAGACTTAATTACGTAAAAAAACGTAATTAAACTCTTCTTCTTTTAGGAGGACGACATCCATTGTGTGGTAATGGAGTAACATCAATAATTTCTGTTACTTCAATTCCTGCATTATGAATAGAACGGATAGCAGATTCTCTACCATTTCCTGGTCCTTTAACGTAAACTTTTACTTTTTTCAATCCAGCTTCTTTTGCAACTTCAGAAGCATCTTCTGCTGCTAATTGAGCTGCATAAGGAGTGTTTTTCTTAGATCCTCTAAATCCCATTTTACCAGCAGATGACCATGAAATTACGTCACCTTTTTTGTTGGTAAGAGAGATAATGATGTTGTTAAATGAAGCTGTAATGTGTGCTTCACCAACCGCATCAATAATAACTTTACGTTTTTTTGTACTTTTAGCGTTTGTCTTTGCCATATTCTTATTGTTCTTTGTTTTAGTTGATAGTCGTTAGAATCCTAAACCTTTATAATTTCAAACAGATTCCTTCCAACGTCTAAATACTAAAGACCAAATTATTATTTAGTTGCTTTTTTCTTGTTAGCAACAGTTTTTCTTCTACCTTTTCTTGTTCTAGAGTTGTTTTTAGTACGTTGACCTCTTAAAGGTAAACCAGCTCTGTGACGTATACCTCTGTAACATCCAATATCCATTAATCGCTTAATGTTTAATTGTGTTTCAGAACGTAATTCACCTTCAATTGTAAAAGTTCCAACAGCGTCACGGATTGCTCCAATTTGATCATCTGTCCAATCTTGTACTTTGATGCTTTCGTCAACTTTAGCTGTTGCTAAAATTTCTTGAGCTCTACTTCTACCTACACCATAGATATAAGTTAAAGAAATAACTCCTCTTTTTTGTTTTGGTATGTCTACACCTGCTATTCTTGCCATAATTACCCTTGTCTTTGTTTGAATCTAGGATTCTTTTTGTTAATGACGTAAAGTCTACCTTTTCTGCGTACAATTTTACAATCTGCACTTCTTTTTTTAACTGATGCTCTTACTTTCATCGTATTAGTATCTATAGGTTATTCGAGCCTTACTTAAATCGTAAGGGCTCATTTCTAATTTTACTTTATCTCCAGGTAATAACTTAATGTAATGCATACGCATCTTACCCGAAATATGTGCGGTCACAATATGACCATTTTCTAATTCTACACGGAACATAGCATTTGATAATGCTTCAATTATTGTTCCGTCTTGTTCTATTGCTGCTTGTTTTGCCATAGTGAAAATATTAAGCTACTGCTTTTCTGTTTTTACCTGTTTTCATCAAGCCATCATAATGTCTATTTAACAAGTAAGAATTTACTTGTTGCATAGTATCTATTGCAACTCCAACCATAATTAATAAAGATGTCCCTCCAAAAAATAAGGCCCAACCTTGTTGTACATTTAATAACTTAACAATAAAGGCAGGAAAGATAGCAATTAATGCTAAAAATATTGAACCAGGTAAAGTTATTTGTGACATGATTTTATCTAAATATTCTGATGTTTCAGATCCTGGTCTAATGCCTGGAATGAAACCTCCACTTCTTTTTAAATCATCAGCCATCTTATTAGTTGGTACTGTGATTGCTGTATAGAAATATGTAAATATTATAATTAATAAAGCAAATACTAAATTATACCAGAATCCGAAGATATCTGAAAAATTAGATTGTAACCATAATCCTGAAGCAGTATCTTTTAATAAAGATGAACCACCTATTAGACCAGGTACAAACATGATTGCTTGAGCAAATATGATTGGCATAACTCCCGAAGCATTAAGCTTTAAAGGAATATATTGTCTTGAACCAAAAACATTTTTTTCATATCCACCAGTTGCAGATCTTCTTGCATATTGTACCGCAATTTTACGAACAGCCATTACCAATAAGATTGATAATAAGATAATAACAAACCAAATAACGATTTCAAATAAAATCATCATTACATTATTACCTGTTTCTAATCTAGAAGCAGCATTTTGTAAAAAAGATTTAGGTAAAGTAGCAATAATACCTACCATAATTAATAATGAGATTCCATTACCAATACCTTTATCGGTAATTTTTTCCCCTAACCACATTGCAAAGATACAACCTGTAACTAAAATAACAATTGATGAAAAATAAAACATTCCTCCTTGTCCTAATAAAAACGCAGAGCTTGGAATACCAAACATCGGTTGTAAACTGGCTAAATAACCTGGTGCTTGTACTAAGCAAATTGCAATAGTTAACCATCTAGTTATTTGAGTGATTTTTTTCTGACCACTAGCACCTTCTTTTTGCAGTTTTTGTAAATAAGGAATAGCAATTCCCATTAATTGTACTACAATAGAAGCAGAAATATATGGCATAATACCAAGTGCAAATACTGAAGCATTTGCAAATGCTCCTCCTGTGAATGCATTTAAAATTCCAAAGATACCTTCTGATGTTCCAGATTGTAAACTTTCTAATTGTGTTGCATCAATACCAGGTAATACTACTTGTGCTCCAAAACGATAAACTAATAACAAAGCTAGAGTGACTAGGATTCTGTTTCTCAGTTCTTCAATTTTCCAAACATTTTTTAATGTCTCTATAAATTTCATGCGATCAATTGTTCTTATAAAGTTACAGCTTCACCTCCTGCTGCTTCAATTGCAGCCTTTGCAGTAGCGGTAAATTTATGAGCTGTTACACTTAGTTTAGTTTTTAATTCTCCTCTTCCTAAAATTTTAACTAGCTCGTTTTTACCAGCTAATCCTAACTCTACTAGAGTATCAAAATCTAAAGTGTCATTAATAATTTTATCGTCAACTAATTGTTGAATAACATCAAGGTTAACACCTTGATATTCTTTACGATTTATATTAGTAAAGCCAAATTTAGGTACTCTACGTTGAAGTGGCATTTGCCCTCCTTCGAAACCTACTTTCTTAGAATAACCAGATCTAGACTTGGCACCTTTGTGACCACGTGTAGCAGTACCACCTTTACCAGAACCTTGTCCTCTACCTATTCTTTTACCTTGACTTTTAACTGAACCTTGTGCAGGTTTTAAATTACTTAAATCCATTTTCAGTATTGTTATTTAGTTTCTTCAACAGAAACTAAGTGATTTACTTTTGCTACCATACCTAAAATATTAGGAGTAGCCTCATGTTCTATAGTTTGCCCAATCTTTTTAAGACCAAGAGCTAATAAAGTTCTCTTTTGTCTTTGTGTTCTGTTGATTGCGCTTTTAACTTTTGTTACTTTTATCTTAGACATTGCTGTTGTGATTAACCGTTAAAAACTTTTTCTAAAGAGATACCTCTTTCACGAGCAATCGTCTTTGGATCTCTTAATTGTAATAAAGCATCAAAAGTTGCTTTTACAACGTTATGAGGGTTTGATGATCCTTGAGATTTAGATAATACGTCATGTACACCAACTGCTTCTAAAACTGTTCTTACAGCTCCACCAGCAATAACTCCTGTACCAGGAGCTGCAGGTATGATGTTTACTCTTGCTCCACCAAATTTACCTTTTTGTTCATGTGGCAATGTACCTTTCATGATAGGAATGCGTACTAAATTTTTCTTAGCATCTTCAATTGCTTTTGCGATTGCACTAGCAACATCTTTAGATTTTCCTAAACCATGTCCTACAACACCAGCTTCATCACCAACCACTACGATTGCTGAAAAACCAAATGCTCTACCACCTTTTGTTACTTTAGTAACTCTCTGTACACCAACTAAACGATCTTTAAGATCTAATCCACTTGGTTTTACTAACTCTGCGCTTTTGTATTTTTGATACATAATTTCTTAGAATTTAAGTCCTCCTTCTCTAGCTCCTTCAGCTAATGATTTTATTCTACCATGATATAAGTAACCACCTCTATCAAAAGCGATAGTTTCAACACCAGCCTTTAAGGCTTTTTCTGCTATAGACTTACCTACTAATGCAGCTACTTCTACTTTGTTTCCTTTTGCAGCAATATCTTTATCTCTAGAAGATGAAGCAACTAATGTTTTACCATTAACATCATCTACTATTTGAGCATAAATTTCTTTATTACTTCTAAAAACAGCTAATCTAGGTCTAGTTTCTGTACCAGAAACAACCTTACGGATTCTGTTTTTAATTCTTATTCGTCTTTCGTTTTTTGTTAACGCCATAACTAATTATTATGCTGATTTACCTGCTTTTCTTCTTAATACTTCTCCTACAAATTTAATACCTTTTCCTTTGTATGGTTCAGGTCTTCTAAATCCTCTAATTTTAGCAGCAACTTGTCCTACTAATTGTTTATCATGAGAAGTTAATTTGATTATTGGATTTTTTCCTTTATCAGAAACTGTTTCAACTTTAACTTCAGGAGCTAAACTTAACACTATATTATGAGAAAAACCTAAAGCTAAATCAAGGACATTACCTTGATTTGATGCTCTATATCCAACACCTACTAGTTCTAATTCTTTAGTCCACCCTTTAGATACACCTTCAATCATGTTAAAAACTAATGAACGGTATAAACCATGCTTAGCTTTTTGATCTTTAGTATCTGCAGAACGTGTAACTAATACATTTCCATCTTCAACTTTTACGTCAACAGTATCAAAAGGTTGATTAAGTTCTCCTAATTTTCCTTTTACTGTTATTACGCTATTATCTACTGTTACAGTTACTCCTTCTGGAATGGCAACTGGATTATTTCCTATTCTTGACATTTTCTTCTGGATTTAAAAATTAGTAAACGTAACATAAAACTTCACCACCAACGTTTTCACGTTGTGCTTGCTTTCCTGTCATTACTCCATGAGAAGTAGAAACTATAGCAATACCTAATCCATTAAGGATACGTGGTAATTCTGTAGAACTAGAATATTTACGTAAACCAGGCTTACTGATTCTTTGTAACTTTCTAATTACTGGTTCTTTTGTTTCCTTATTGTATTTTAAGGCAATTTTGATTGTACCTTGAACAGTAGAATCGTCGAACTTATAACTTAAAATATATCCTTGATCGAATAATATTTTAGTAATGTTCTTTTTTAAATTTGAAGCAGGTATTTCAACTACTCTGTGATTAGCACGCACTGCGTTTCTAATTCTAGTTAAATAATCTGCTATTGGATCTGTATACATATGTATTGATTTGCGGGCTTGGTTTTCGAAATATTTCGAACCTAAGACCAATTAAAATTTTACCAACTTGCTTTTTTAACACCAGGTATTAACCCTTGGTTAGCCATTTCTCTAAACATTACACGAGAAATACCAAAAGTACGCATGTAACCTTTTGGTCTACCAGTTAATTTACATCTATTATGTTGACGTACAGGTGAAGCATTTTTTGGAAGCTTTTGTAATGCTTCATAATCTCCAGCTTTTTTCAAAGCTTTACGTTTTTCAGCATATTTAGCAACTGTTTTTGCTCTCTTAACCTCGCGGGCTTTCATTGATTCTTTAGCCATAACTTAGTTTTTTTGAAAAGGTAACCCTAATTCTGTTAATAATGATTTAGCTTCTTTATCTGTTTGAGCAGATGTTACAAATGTAATATCCATTCCGTCAATTTTATTAACTTTGTCAATATTTATTTCAGGGAATATTATTTGCTCAGTAACTCCTAGGTTGTAGTTACCTCTTCCGTCAAATCCTGTAGCTTTTATACCGTTAAAATCTCTAACACGTGGAAGTGCTGAAGTGATTAAACGATCTAAAAATTCGTACATTCTTTCTCCACGTAAAGTAACTTTTGCACCAATAGGCATTCCTTTACGTAATTTAAATGTAGCAACATCCTTTTTAGATAAAGTTGATACTGCTTTTTGTCCTGTTATAGTCGTTAGTTCATCAACAGCGTAATCAACTAATTTTTTATCAGCAACAGCAGCTCCAACTCCTCTAGAAAGAACAATCTTTTCTAGTTTAGGAACTTGCATTACATTATTGTATCCAAATTCTTCTGTAAGAGCAGCAATTACTTTGCTTTTATACTCTTCTTTTAGTCTCGGTGAATATTCCATAACTATATTACTTCATTAGATTTTTTAGAAAATCTGACTTTCTTATCACCTTCTACTCTGTAACCTACTCTTGTTGTTTCTCCTTTAGAAGTTAACAATGATAAGTTAGAAAGGTTAATAGGAGCCTCTTTTTCTACGATACCTCCTTGAGGGTTTTGTGCACTTGGTTTAGTATGTTTCTTAACCATGTTTACACCTTCAACTATAGCTTTGTTCTTTTCGATAAATACTTTTTGTACTAATCCTTCAGAACCTTTATGGTCTCCAGCAATAACCTTTACGGTATCTCCTGTTTTAATTTTTAGCTTTGTCATCTTTTTATCAATTAAAGCACCTCTGGTGCTAATGATACAATTTTCATGAATTGTTTATCACGAAGTTCTCTAGCTACAGGTCCAAAAACACGTGTACCTCTCATTTCACCCGTTGGGTTTAAAAGTACACAAGCGTTATCATCAAATCTTATATAAGATCCATCTGGACGTCTAACTTCTTTTTTAGTACGAACAACAACTGCTGTAGATACAGCTCCTTTTTTAATGTTTCCATTAGGAGTTGCGTCTTTTACAGTAACAACAATTTTGTCACCTACAGATGCATATCTTCTTTTAGTACCACCTAGAACACGTATTGTTAATACTTCTTTTGCTCCAGTGTTATCTGCTACTCTTAGTCTTGATTCTTGTTGTACCATAATTACTTCGCTCTTTCAATTATTTCAACTAATCTCCAACATTTAGATTTACTTAAAGGTCTAGTTTCCATGATCTTTACAGTATCTCCAATATTACAATCGTTTGTTTCGTCGTGTGCAACGTATTTTTTAGTTTTTAACACGAACTTTCCGTACATAGGGTGTTTTACTTTTTTTACTTCGGCAACTACAATTGATTTTTGCATTTTGTTGCTAGTAACTATCCCTATACGCTCTTTTCTTAAGTTTCTTTTTTCCATCTTGTAAGCAGAATTATTTTAAATCTCTTTTAGTTAATTCTGTTGCAATTTTTGCAACCGTACGTCTTACTTGACGTATTTGTATTGGATTATCTAAAGGAGAAACTGCATGAGCCATTTTTAAATCTAAATAGCTTCTCTTTGTTTCACTAAGTTTCTCTTGTAACTCAGCTACAGATAATTCTTTAATTTCTGATTGTTTCATAATATCAAATAAATTATGCTTGGTAATCTCTAGCGATTACAAACTTAGTTTTTACTGGTAATTTTTGAGCTGCAAGTCTTAATGCTTCTTTAGCAACATCTAAAGGCACTCCTCCAACTTCAAAAAGGATTCTTCCTGGTTTAACAACTGCTGCCCAATACTCGACTGCACCTTTACCTTTACCCATACGTACTTCAAGAGGCTTTTTTGTAATAGGCTTATCTGGAAATATTTTAATCCAAAGTTGACCTTCTCTTTTCATGTAACGAGTAGCTGCAATACGTGCTGCTTCAATTTGACGTGATGTTAAAAAGTTAGAATCTAATGATTTTATTCCAAAAGTTCCGTTTGAAAGTTGGTGACCTCTACCAGAGTTCCCTTTCATACGTCCCTTTTGCATTTTTCTAAATTTTGTTCTTTTAGGCTGTAACATTTTTTCTGTTCTTTAAAAAATTACTTTCTACGACGTTGTTGTGGCTTTCCACCTTGACGTCCACCTTTTCCTTGCTTCTTAGCTAAGCCAACAAGAGGAGAAAGCTCTCTTTTACCATATACTTCACCTTTCATGATCCATACTTTAACCCCTAATCTACCATAAGTAGTATGAGATTCAACTAAAGCATAATCAATATCGGCTCTAAAAGTTGATAAAGGAATACGTCCTTCTTTGTAGTGTTCAGAACGTGCCATTTCAGCACCATTTAAACGACCACTAATTTGGATTTTTATTCCTTCAGCATTCATACGCATTGTTGCAGCAATAGCCATTTTAATAGCACGTCTGTATGAAATTCTATTTTCAATTTGACGAGCAATACTAGATGCTACTAAAAATGCGTCTAATTCAGGTCTTTTTATTTCAAAAATGTTGATCTGAACTTCTTTTCCTGTAATCTTCTTAAGTTCTTCTTTTAACTTGTCTACCTCTTGACCACCTTTTCCGATAATAATACCAGGTCTAGCAGTAGTGATAGTAACGGTTACAAGTTTTAAAGTTCTTTCAATTATTACACGAGATACACTAGCTTTAGATAAACGCGCGTGAACGTATTTTCTGATCTTATCGTCTTCGGCAAGTTTATCACCATAATCGTTTCCTCCGTACCAGTTAGATTCCCATCCTCTGATAATTCCTAAGCGATTTCCGATTGGATTTGTCTTTTGTCCCATATCTATCTTAGCTTTGTGTATTATTGTTAGCTCCTACTACGATTGTTACGTGGTTTGAGCGTTTTCTTATTCTGTGAGCACGTCCTTGTGGAGCTGGACGTAATCTTTTTAACATAGATCCACCATCTACTCTTATTTCTTTAACAAATAACTCTGCATCTTCAATGCTAGCGTCTTCGTTTTTAGCTTGCCAATTAGCGATCGCAGAAAGTAATAACTTTTCTAAACGATTAGATGCTTCTTTTTGGCTAAACTTCAAAATATTAAGTGCCTTTTCTACGCGTTCACCTCTTACTAAATCGGCTACTAAACGCATTTTTCTTGGTGACGTAGGACAGTTATTAAGTTTAGCAAAAGCGATTTGCTTTTTACCTTCCTTGATAGCGTCTGCCATTTGTTTTTTACGACTTCCCATAGCTTACTTTTTACCTTTATTTTTAGCACCAGCGTGACCTCTAAAAGATCTTGTTGGTGAAAATTCTCCTAATTTATGTCCAACCATGTTTTCTGTAACATAAACTGGAACAAACTGACGACCGTTATGCACTGCAATAGTTTGTCCAACAAAATCTGGAGTTATCATACTTGCTCTTGACCAAGTTTTAATAACGGTTTTTTTGTTAGATTCTACATTAGCAGCTACTTTTTTCTCTAATTTATAGTGAACGTAAGGTCCTTTTTTTAATGATCTTGCCATGATTTATTATTTCTTTCTACGTTCTACAATATATTTATTACTCGCTTTAGTTTTAGAACGTGTTCTATATCCTTTAGCAGGTATACCGTTTCTAGAACGTGGATGTCCACCTGATGATTTTCCTTCACCACCTCCCATTGGGTGATCAACTGGATTCATAACAACTGGTCTTGTTCTTGGTCTTCTTCCTAACCATCTACTACGTCCTGCTTTACCAGAAACTAATAATTGATGATCAGAGTTTGATACAGCTCCAATAGTTGCCATACAAGTCACTAAAATTAATCTAGTCTCACCTGAAGGTAATTTAATTGTTGCAAATTTACCATCTCTTGCCATTAATTGAGCAAAAGCACCAGCACTTCTAGCCATTACAGCACCTTGACCTGGTCTTAACTCTACACAAGAAATAATAGTACCTAATGGAATATTAGCTAATGGCATAGCATTACCGATTTCAGGAGTTGCCCCTTCACCAGATACTACTGTCTGTCCAACTTGTAAACCATTTTGAGCAATGATATAAGTTTTCTCGCCATCTTGATAATTTAATAATGCAATGAACGCTGTTCTGTTAGGATCATATTGGATCGATGCAACTTCAGCAGGAACACCTACCTTAGCTCTTTTAAAATCGATTATACGATACCTACGCTTATGACCACCACCTTTATAGCGCATAGTCATACGTCCTTGACTGTTTCTACCACCTGATCTTTTTTTCGGAGCTAATAAGCTTTTTTCCGGCTTGTCAGTAGTAATGGCGTCAAATCCATTAACTACTCTAAATCGCTGACCTGGTGTGATTGGTTTTAATTTTTTTACTGACATTTGTCTTTAATTACATGTTAGTGTATAAATCAATCATTTCACCTTCCGCCAGTTGTACAATTGCTTTTTTAGTAGCATTTGTTTTACCATGCTGAATACCAGTTTTTGTAAACTTAGTACTTCTATCTGGACGGACATTAATTGTACGAACTTTTTCAACAGAAACTCCATAAGCAGCTTCCACTGCTTTTTTAATTTCTACCTTGTTCGCCTTAGTGTTCACAAAGAAACTGTAGCAGTTATTCAACTCGCTATTAGCAGTTGCTTTTTCTGTGATTATAGGTTTAATTAAGATATTCATTTTGTTCTATTTACTTAAATTCGACTCAATTCCTTCTAGAGAACCCTCTAAAAGAATAATTTGATTTGCATTTAATATTTTATAAGTACTTAACTCTGAGCTAGTTACAACTTGAGAGCTTTTTAAATTACGTGATGACAAATATACATTATTATTTGACGCACCCAAGACAAACAGTGATTTTTTGTTTTGTAAGTCTAATGCATTTAAAATTGCTGTAAAGTTTTTTGTTTTTGGAGCATCAAAATTAAAGTCTTCTAAAACGATAATTGACTTTTCATTTGCTTTAATACTTAATGCAGACTTACGCGCTAAACGTTTTAAGTTTTTATTAAGTTTAAAAGAATAATTTCTAGGTCTTGGTCCGAACATACGTCCTCCTCCTCTAAAAACACCTGACTTGATACTACCAGCTCTGGCTGTACCTGTTCCTTTTTGTTTTTTAATCTTACGTGTACTTCCAGTAATCTCAGCTCTTTCTTTAGATTTGTGAGTACCTTGTCTTTGGTTAGCTAAGTATTGCTTAACATCCAAATATACTGCATGATTATTAGGTTCAATAGCAAAAACACCATCAGAAAGGTCTGCCTTTCTACCTGTTTCTTTTCCGTTTATATCTAAAACTGCTACTTTCATTATTTTCTAATAATTACATAAGCGTTTTTGTGTCCAGGTACACAACCTTTAACAACAAGTAAGTTCTTTTCTGGAACTACTTTTAAAACTCTTAAATTTTCAACTTTTACTGAATCTGTTCCCATTCTACCTGCCATACGCATTCCTTTGAATACTCTTGCAGGATAAGAAGCTGCTCCAATCGATCCTGGTGCTCTTAAACGGTTATGTTGACCGTGAGTCGCTTGACCTACACCACCAAATCCATGACGTTTAACTACCCCTTGAAATCCTTTTCCTTTAGATGTACCAGATACATCAACAAATTCACCTTCTGTAAAGTGATCTACTGTTATAGCATCACCTAATTTGTACTCCGCATCAAAACCTTTGAATTCAACAACTTTGCGTTTTACAGAAGTTCCTGCTTTTTTAGCGTGACCTAAGTCAGCTTTAGTAGCACTCTTTTCTGTCGCGTCATCGAAACCAAGTTGAACAGCACTATAACCGTCAACTTCTTCAGTTCTGACTTGGGTAACGATACATGGTCCAGCTTCGATCACTGTACATGGCATATTTTTACCATTTTCATCGAAGATGCTGGTCATACCGATTTTTTTTCCAATTAACCCAGACATAATAATTATTTATTTATTGTTACTATTTATTAAAAATTCAAGGCTGAAAATACGTTTCAGCCTTGAATTGTATTTTTACCGTTTTTCCTTCGCTCGAAGCTTAGGACATGTTTCGCTTAAAATCTTTAAACGAATGGTTTTACTTACACTTTAATCTCAACTTCAACTCCACTTGGTAATTCAAGTTTCATTAAAGCGTCAATAGTTTTAGAAGATGAAGAGTAAATATCTAATAACCTCTTGTAAGAGCTTAATTGAAATTGTTCTCTTGACTTCTTATTTACGTGTGGTGAACGTAATACAGTGAAAATTTTCTTGTGTGTTGGTAATGGAATTGGTCCAGTTACAACAGCACCAGTACTCTTTACTGTTTTTACAATCTTTTCAGCAGACTTATCAACTAAATTATGATCGTAAGACTTTAATTTTATTCTAATTTTTTGACTCATTTTCTTTTAGTTTTAAGCTTCAACGCCTTTAGCTGCTTTGATTACTTCTTCAGATACATTTGAAGGAGTTTCAGCATAGTGTGAAAATTCCATAGTAGATGTAGCTCTACCAGAAGATAATGTTCTTAATGTTGTAACATATCCAAACATTTCTGATAATGGTACAGTAGCTTTGACAGTTTTTGCTCCAGCTCTATCTCCCATGTCACTTACTTGACCTCTTCTTCTGTTTAAATCTCCAACAATGTCTCCCATGTTTTCTTCAGGTGTAATTACCTCAAGTTTCATGATTGGTTCCATTATTACAGCTTTAGCTGCTTTTGCTGAGTTTTTAAACCCAAGTTTAGCTGCTAATTCGAAAGATAATTGATCCGAATCCACATCGTGGTAAGATCCATCTTTTAATGTAACTTTCATTGCATCAACCTCAAAACCAGCTAGTGGTCCATTAGCCATTGCCATTTTAAATCCTTTTTCAATAGAAGGGATAAATTCTTTAGGAACATTACCACCTTTAATTGTAGAATCAAATTGTAATCCTGTCACACCTTCATCAGCTGGCTCGATAGTAAATACGATATCAGCGAATTTACCACGTCCTCCAGATTGCTTTTTATAAACTTCTCTGTGATCTGCTGGTCTAGTAATAGCTTCTTTATACTCAACTTGTGGTTGACCTTGATTAACTTCTACTTTAAACTCACGCTTTAAACGGTCTACAATAATATCTAAGTGAAGCTCACCCATACCAGATATAATTGTTTGTCCTGAAGCTTCGTCTGTTCTAGCTGTAAATGTAGGGTCTTCTTCTGCTAATTTAGCTAAAGCCATACCTAATTTATCAACATCTGCTTTAGTCTTAGGCTCAACTGCGATACCAATTACTGGATCTGGGAAGTCCATAGATTCTAAAACTATAGGATGTTTTTCATCAGACATAGTATCTCCAGTCTTAATGTCTTTAAATCCTACAGCAGCTCCAATATCTCCTGCTTCAATAAAATCGATAGCATTTTGTTTATTAGAGTGCATTTGATAAATACGAGAAATACGTTCTTTTTTCCCTGAACGGTTGTTAAGGATATAAGATCCAGCGTCTAAACGACCTGAATAAGCTCTAAAGAATGCTAAACGTCCTACGAAAGGATCTGTAGCAATTTTAAATGCTAATGCAGCGAAAGGCTCTTTAACATCTGGCTTACGAATTTCTTCTTGTTCAGTATCAGGATTCATTCCTTTGATACCTTCTTTATCTGTTGGAGACGGTAAGTAACGACATACAGCGTCTAATAAAAACTGTACTCCTTTATTTTTAAATGCAGAACCACAAATCATTGGAATGATTGCCATATCCATTACAGCAGCTCTAAGTGCAGCATGCACTTCTTCTTCTGTAATAGAATCTTCGTCTTCCATGAATTTTTCTAAAAGATTCTCGTCATAACTTGCTACTTCTTCAATTAAAAGTGCACGATACTTACGAGCTTCTTCTTTCATATCTTCTGGAATCTCAATAACATCAAAAGTTGCCCCTTGAGTTTCGTCATGCCATACGATAGCTCTGTTTTTTACTAAATCAATAATACCTTTAAAATCTGCTTCATCACCAATGTTTAAAACGATTGGCACAGCGTTAGATTTTAACATATCTTTTACTTGTTGACAAACTCCTAAGAAGTTTGAACCTTGACGATCCATCTTGTTAACAAATCCTATTCTTGGTACTTTATAGTTATCAGCTAATCTCCAGTTAGTTTCTGATTGAGGCTCAACACCATCAACAGCACTAAATAAAAATACTAACCCGTCTAATACACGTAATGAACGGTTTACCTCTACTGTAAAGTCAACGTGACCAGGAGTATCAATGATATTAAAGTGATACCCTTTAGTTTCTGGTGTTGGTTGAGCATTTTCAAGTGGAAATTGCCATGTACAAGTTGTTGCAGCAGAAGTAATTGTAATACCTCTTTCTTGCTCTTGTTCCATCCAGTCCATTGTAGCAGCACCATCATGTACTTCTCCAATTTTGTGAGAAACTCCTGTGTAATAAAGAATACGCTCTGTTGTTGTAGTTTTACCTGCATCAATATGAGCTGCAATTCCGATATTTCTTGTGAATTTTAAATCTCTTGCCATTTCTTATTAAAATCTAAAGTGAGAGAATGCTTTGTTGGCTTCTGCCATTTTGTGTGTATCCACACGTTTCTTTACTGCTGCCCCTTCTTCTTTAGCTGCTGCTAAAATTTCTGAAGCCAAACGCAATGCCATAGACTTTTCGTTTCTCTTACGAGAATAACTAATCAACCATTTCATTGCAGTTGAAACCTTACGGTCTGCACGTATTGGATTAGGAATTTGAAATGTTGCCCCTCCTACTCTACGACTACGCACTTCTACGTGAGGCATAACATTAGATAATGCATCTTTCCAAATTTCTAAAGCTGTTTTTTCTTCATCTGTCTTTTTAGTATCTACAATATCAATTGCATCATAAAATACCTTAAAAGCTACAGACTTCTTTCCGTCCCACATCATCATATTAACAAATCTAGTTACTAACTGATCGTTAAAACGAGGATCCGGTAAAAGCGGTCTTTTTTTCGCTGCTCTTTTTCTCATGTCTTCTTCTTAAGTTTTTTAATTAACTTTTAGGGCGTTTTGCACCATACTTAGATCTACGTTGTGTTCTACCTGCAACACCTGCTGTGTCTAAAGCACCACGAACGATGTGATATCTAACTCCTGGCAAATCTTTTACCCTTCCACCTCTAACCAATACTATCGAGTGCTCTTGCAAATTGTGACCTTCTCCACCGATGTATGCATTTACTTCGTTTCCGTTTGTTAAACGAACCCTTGCCACCTTACGCATTGCTGAGTTAGGCTTTTTAGGTGTCGTTGTATAAACACGAGTACACACACCACGTCTCTGAGGACACGAATCTAAAGCAGCCGATTTACTCTTCTTGGTTATTTTGGCTCTTCCTTTTCGTACTAATTGTGAAATTGTTGGCATATAATTTTAATATAATTTTATGTTACCTCTCTCTAAGAGGGGTGCAAATGTATGAATTATAATTCATAAATCAAACCTTAATTCATTAATTTTCAATAGAATTTAAAATATATTCAAAGACTAATATTAAATAATAAGTTTTTTACGTTAAATTTATCTCTCACCTTTACAATTACACAAATTGCTTTTAAGAAAACTTATTTTATTACTTTATATTTTACAATCTGTAACCTCACAAAGTCAAAATATTAATTTAAAAATTGAAACCTATCCAAATGCGGAATCCAAAATTATACAGTACAACAAGCATCACTCCTCATTTAAATCTATCACTAACGAAATTAAAGCATTTCAAAATCAACTAATCAACGCAGGATACTTAAACAATGAAGTTACTGAAATCTCAACAAAGGACTCTACAAATTACAAGTGCATCATAATACTAAAAAACAAAATAAAATTTGTCCATATATATATGGACAAAAAAAACACTACCGATTCATTATATCAGGAACTAAAACTTACAAAGAGTAAAAACAAAAACTATTATATATCTGAATACACGAAGCTTGAAAAAAACTTAGAATTTCAAAATAGAATAATCAACAACAAAGGCTATCCATTTAGCGAGTTAAGCTTAATTGAAATACAAAAGAAAAATGACTCAACACTTACTGGAAAACTTAAAATTGATACCAATGAAAAAAAACGAGTACTAAATAGAATTATCATTAAAGGATATGAAAAATTCCCTAAATCCTACCTAAGACACTTTCTTAAAATAAAAAAAGACAAAACCTTTAATTTAGATGAAATTAATACAAAGGCAATCAGCTTAAACAATCTTAATTTCTCGAAACAAATAAAAAGTCCTGAAGTCCTATTTTTAAAAGATTCCACCAAACTATATATCTATCTAGAAAAAACACCCAGTAATAATTTTGATGGTTATTTAGGATTTGCAACAAATGAAAATTCTAATAAAATTGAATTTAATGGTTATTTAAACTTAAATTTAATTAACAATTTAAACTATGGAGAAAGTCTTCATCTAGAATACAAATCAGATGAAACGGAACAAAAAAACTTTAACCTGACAACTAACCTTCCTTACATCTTCAACTCTCCAATAGGCATTGAAGCTTCATTAAATATACTAAAAAGAGACTCCACCTTTATAAATACCAATCAAAAAGTTGATTTATTTTATCAACTAAATGATAAACATTCTATTTACACAGGTATTTCAACAACCGAATCAAGCGATTTGACAAATGAAAACACTAATTTGAATATAATAGATTATACCAATAACTTTTTTAATATAAAATACCAATACATCAAACATCAAAAGGATGACTTATTATTTCCAATTCAAACTTTTGCAAAAATAGAAACGGGTTATGGCACAAGAAAATCCAACACAAACAATTTAAACCAAACATTAATTAACATAGATGCTAATCACATTTTTAATTTAAATAATAAAAATAGTATTTACTTTAGAACTAGCATTAAGCTACTGAATTCTGAAAATTACTTAGAGAATGAACTTTTTAGATTTGGAGGCATAAACAACATAAGAGGCTTTACAGAAAACAGTTTAACTGCCAATAGCCTATATACACTTAATACAGAATACAGATACAGACTAAGTAATAGCATTTTTGTTAATTCCATAATTGACGTTGCAACTTTTAAAAACAACTTGATTAAACAAGAGGAAAATCTATACGGATTTGGATTTGGATTTGGAGTCTTAACCAATGGAGGCTTATTAAGATTTATCTACGCAAATGGAAAGCAAAAAAACGAAGTCTTCAATTTTTCTAACTCAAAAATACACTTGAGTCTTAAAACCGATTTTTAGGTGTTTTACCGTGTTTTCAGAATATCTTTTATTTTTTATTGAAAAAAATCGTCAAAATGATTGTTTTGTTAGTATTAATTTAAGATTTTTGATTTTAGACTAATTTAATATATCAATATGAAAACAAATTTAAATCGAATTTTAACACTGTTTTTTGTGACGTTGGCGAGTTTCGCTTACGCCCAGGAACAAACAATTACCGGAACAATTACCGATGAAAATGGCTTCCCGCTACCATCTGCAACTATTGTTGTTAAGGGGACTTCTAATGGTAGTACATCAGACTTTGATGGACAGTATACTATCCAAGTAAACACAGGAGAGACATTAGTGTTTAGTTATGTTGGTTATGACACAGTTGAAAAAATTGTATCATCTTCAAGTACCATTAACATATCCCTTAATCCAGGAAACACATTAGATGAAGTTGTTGTAACAGCCTTAGGTATTAAACGAGAAAAGAAAAGTTTAGGTTATGCAACTCAGGAAGTTGGAGGAGACGAAGTTTCTAAAGTTAAATCATCAAACTTTGTTAATTCTTTATCTGGTAAAGTCGCAGGTTTAGATATTAAAAGCTCTGGTACATTAGGTGGATCTACAAATGTAGTTATTAGAGGTAACGCATCTATAGCTGGAAATAACCAAGCTTTATTTGTAATAGATGGTATACCTGTAGATAACGGTAACTCAAATTCTGCTGCACAAAGAAGTGGTGGTGGTGGTTACGATTATGGTAATGCAGCTTCAGATATCAACCCAGATGATATTGAAACAATAAACGTATTAAAAGGTGCAGCTGCGACAGCTCTGTATGGATCAAGAGCATCTAATGGTGTTGTAATGATTACAACAAAAAAAGGAAAAAAAAGAAAAGGTATTGGTGTAACATTAAACTCTAGCTATACTATAGGAAGTGCTGATTCAGAAACACTACCAGTATACCAAAAGTCTTACGGAGCAGGTTATGGACCGTATTATGATGATCCATCAGAATACTTTTTTTATGAAGATATCGATGGTGATGGTAATCCTGATTTAATTACTCCAACTACAGAAGACGCTTCTTACGGAGCTGCATTTGACCCATCATTATTAGTATACCAATGGGATGCATTATACCCACAATTAGACACATACCTTCAAGCAACTCCATGGGTAGCTGGAGCAAATGATCCAAATTCAGTATGGAAAAGCGGAGGAACAAGAGTTAACTCTGTTGCTTTAGACGGAGGAAATGACACAAGTAGCTTTAGATTAGGTTTTACTAACATGCTACAAGAAGGAAACTTACCAAACAGTGAAATTAAAAGAAATACAATAAATTTTTCTGCTTCACATGATTTAAGCGACAAATTTACAGCGTCAACTACTTTTACTTACACAAAAACAAATGGAAAAGGAAGGTATGGTACTGGATACGATGCAAACAACGTTATGCAACAATTTAGACAATGGTTTCAAACAAATGTTGATTTAGAAGCACAAAAAAATGCTTATTTTGCAACAGGACAAAACATTACTTGGAACACTTCATCTCCTACCGATTTATCTCCAATTTACTCAGACAATCCATATTGGACATTCTTTGAAAATTATGAAACGGATCAAAGAAACAGATACTTTGGAAACTTTGCTTTAAATTATGAAATCAATGATTGGTTAAGTGCCTTAGGAAGATTCACATTTGATACTTATTCTGAATTACAAGAAGAAAGAACAAACGTAGGAAGTGCTAACGTTTCAAAATATTCAAGATATAATAATAACGTAGCTGAATATAATTACGACTTTATTTTAACTGCTAATAAAAATTTAACTGACAAACTTAACTTAGAAGGTAATGTTGGTTTTAACCTAAGAAGAAATGATAGAAGCAGTATTTACGCTCAAACTAATGGAGGATTAAACTTACCCGGATTATACTCTTTATCTAATAGTGTTAATGCTATAGAAGCACCTACAGAATATGAAGCTGTTAGCAAAGTTGACGGTCTATATGCAAGAGCAAGTTTAGGTTATGATGGATTAGCTTACTTAGAAGGAACTTACAGAAGAGATAGAGCTTCAACACTACCAATTAAAGACAATACATATGGTTATTTCTCAGTAGCATCAAGTTTAGTTTTTTCTAAATTAATTGATGCTGAATGGTTATCATTTGGAAAACTTAGTGCTAACTATGCTGAAGTTGGAAATGCAACATCTGCATATAGGGTTTTTAATACTTACACAATTGAAACACCTTTTTCTGGTACAGCATATGCTACTAACCCAGGAGCTAGAAACAATTTAGAATTAAAACCTGAAAGACAAGAAAACTACGAATTTGGTCTTGAAGCTCAGTTTTTTAATAGAAGAGCTGGACTTAATGTGTCATACTATAACACCACCAACAAAGATCAGATTACTTATGTACCAGTATCTAATGCAACAGGATACTCTTCTGTATTATTAAACGCAGGTACAATAGAAAACAAAGGATGGGAAGTACAATTAAATGTAACACCAATTAAAACAGAAAATTTCAGTTGGGATGTTAACTTAAACTGGGCAAAAAACAAAAGTTTAGTAGTTGAGCTTACTGATGGTATAGACAATCTACAATTAGCGTCATTACAAGGTGGTGTATCTATAAACGCGACTCCAGGTCAACCTTACGGTACAATTAGAGGTACAGATTTTGTTTACCATGAAAACGGTCAACCAATAGTTGGTGCTAATGGATATTATGAAAGAACATCAAATAATGAAATTATTGGTGATATTAATCCTGAATGGACAGCTGGACTAAACAACAGTATTAATTACAAAAACTTTAATTTAAGCTTTTTAATTGATATGCAAAAAGGAGGAGATGTATTTTCTCTTGATACATGGTATGGTTATGCTACAGGTTTATACGATATTACAGCAGGCTCAAATGACTTAGGTAATCCCGTAAGAAATCCAGTAACATCTGGTGCTGATAGTGGTGGTGTAATTTTACCTGGAGTTCAAGCAGACGGAACACCAAACACAGTTAGAGCAGATGCTAGCACATATGCTAACCCTTGGGGATATGCTAGAGCTACAAATAGCCAACACGTATATGACGCTGGTTTTATAAAATTAAGAGAAGCAAGTTTAACATATTCTTTTAACGACGATATGTTAAGTAGACTTCCATTCACTGGAGCATCAATATCTCTAATTGGTAGAAACCTTTGGATTATAGATAAAAACACACCTTATGCAGATCCAGAAGCTGGTTTAAGTTCAGGGAATATACAAGGGTATCAGTCTGGTTCTTATCCAACAATCCGTGAAATTGGAGCATCATTAAAGTTACAATTCTAAAAAACAAAAAATTATGAAAAAAACATATATAGCAATTTTATCAATCTTGGTATTATTTTCTTGTCAAACAGATGAGTTATACGAGGATTTAAATAGAGACCCGAAAAACCCAACACAAGTTGATGCAGACTTTTTGTTTAATGGAGCTGTAAAAAGCTTATTTGATCAAATGACTAGTACAAATGTTAATTCAAACATTTTTAGATTATTTGGTCAGTATTGGACACAAACAACTTACATTGATGAGAGTAATTACAACCTAACAGAACGTAATATCCCTGAAACTCATTGGTCAGAGATGTACAGAGATGTTTTATTAGACTTAAAAACAGCTAAAGACATAACTACATCTTCAACTAGTAAGGCACAAATTGAAATTTTAATGATTTATGCTTGGCAGCAGATGGTGGATACTTTTGGTGATATACCTTATACTGAAGCTTTAGGTGATGTTACATTACCTAAATATGATGATGCAGAAACTATTTACACAGATTTAATTACAAGGATTAATGCAGCTATCCCAAATCTAACAGGTGACGGGTTTATAACTTCAGACAAAATCTATGGAGGAGACATGATAGCTTGGAATAAATTTGCAAATTCATTAAAGTTAAGATTAGGAATTAGATTATCTGATGTAAATCCAACTTTATCTCAATCAACGGTTGAAGCTGCTTACACTGCAGGAGTATTTACTTCAAACGATGATAATGCATTACTTGCTTATGAATCTGCAACACCAAACACAAACCCATTATGGGTTGACTTAGTTCAAACAGGAAGAACTGATTACGTTATCGCTAATACTTTAGCTGATGTGATGAATACGTTAAATGACCCAAGAAGACCAGAATATTTTGATGATAATTTGGGGGCTGGAATCTATGAGGGAGGACCTTATGGAGATAACAATTCATTTCCTGGATATACTCACATAGCAGGATATGATGATGAATTAGATATACATGACCCTGAAGCTAAAGGAGTATTATTAGACTACAGTGAAGTTTCTTTTTATTTAGCTGAAGCAGCTGCTAGAAATTGGTCTGTTGGAGGTACTGTAGAAGAACACTACGAAAATGGAATTACAGCTTCATTTGACTATTGGGAAGCTTCAGACTTAACAACTTATTTAGCAAATCCAGCTGTAGCCTATGCAACAGCATCTGGAGATTGGAGAGAGAAAATTGGAACTCAATTTTGGTTAGCTATGTACAATAGAGGGTTTGAAGGTTGGACTGTTTGGAGAAAATTTGATAGTCCTGATTTTAACTTACCAGTAAATACAGGTAATCAAGTGCCGACTAGATACACATACCCAGTTAACGAACAAAATTTAAACGAAACAAACTGGAATGAAGCTTCAACTGCAATAGGTGGAGATACTAAAACCACTAAGTTGTTTTGGGATGTAAATTAATATTTCTTTAACATTTTATTAAAAGCCTTGAAAATTATTTCAAGGCTTTTTTTATTACAAGATTTCAAACCTAAAACATTATTAAACAAATATTTAGACTTTAAAATACGTATCAATCAACACAAAACCATCTATTGAATTAATCTAAACAAAAGTTACAAATCATTGAATATTTCATTTGTACAGGACAAAAATTATGACAAAAAAGTTGTTTTATTAAGATTTTATTAAGATTTTTGGCGAAGACTAATTCAAATAAAAATAAAAATGAAAACAAAGTTTAGTGGAATTTTAACGCTATTTCTAGCGTTTATTGTGCAAATATCGTTTGCACAAGACAAAACAGTTTCTGGAGTCGTAACTGACGAAAACGGTTTACCGTTACCGACTGCCAACGTAGTCGTTGCTGGCACTTCAAATGGAACTTCAACAGATTTTGATGGTGGATACACTATCAATGTAAATGTTGGTGAAAAATTACAATTTAGTTATGTAGGTTATAGTAATAAAGAAATTACTGTAGGTAGTAGTAATACTATTAATATTTCTTTACAACCTGATAATGCACTTGAAGAAGTTGTTATTGTTGGTTACAACACTACAAGTAGAGCTAAAGTAAATGGTTCAATCTCAACTGTAACTTCTGAAAAAATTGAGCAAGTACCAATTGCATCATTTGATCAAATATTACAAGGTAGAGCTCCTGGTGTGCAAATTTCATCAGGATCAGGTCAACCAGGATCAGCTGCGAAAGTAAGAATACGTGGTAATGGATCTATTAATGGTAGTAATGAACCTCTATATTTACTAGATGGTATTCAAATATCAGCTGGAGATTATGCTGCATTAAACCCTAATGACTTTTCTGACATATCAATTCTTAAAGATGCTAGTGCTACAGCCCAATACGGTTCTAGAGGAGCTAATGGTGTTATCTTGATAACATCTAAAAAAGGAACATATGGTGATAAAACTACATTTACGTATAGAACACAATTTGGATTCTCAGAAGTTGGCGATTCAAAAACAGATTTGATGAATTCTTCTCAATTATTAAACTTTCAAAGATTAATAGGAAGAGGACGTGGAGCAGGTTTAACAGATGCTGAGATTAGTGAAATAGCTAAAACAAATACAAATTGGGCTGACGTTTTTTTTAGAACAGCTAAAACAAATTCACATGAATTATCCATTACTGGAGGTTCTGAAAAAACTAGATTTTACAGTAGTTTAAGCTACTTTGATCAAGAAGGTATTGCAGTTAGATCTAATCTTAAAAGATTTACATTACGTAATAATTTTGAAAACAAAGCTAGTGATAATTTAAAAATAGGATTAAATACATCTATAGGTTTTGCAAAATCTGATTTTATCGATTCTGAAAGCGCTGTAGCTTTACAAAACCCATATGCAGCTGTATATTTAGGTTCTCCTTATGACACACCTTACAACTCTGATGGTTCTTACAATACCGGAAATGGTTTAGTTGGAGGTAATGCTCTTGAAAATCTTTATGAAAATGGAAATGACCAAAATGAATTAAAATTAGTGATAAGTGGTTTTATTGAGAAAAAATTATTTAAGAATATTACTGCTAAAGTATCAGGAGGTGTAGATTACAGCCAAGAAACAGAAGTTGACTTTGCTGATCCAGATACTTATTATGGTTCAATTGTTACTCCTGGGGAAGCTGGGGATTATGGCGAAAGAAATAGCTATGATGCATTTATTACTAGTAACGCATCTTTAAATTATAATAATACTTTTGGAGAAAAACACACATTAGGTGTTGGATTATACACAGAATATGTAAAAAGACATTTTAGAAGTAGTTCTTTGAGAGGATATGGTATAAATCCATTACTAGTAGGTTATGCTAACAGTCCGTCAGAAGGAACTTCAGAAAATGAATTAATACCTTTAATAGGTGGAATTACATTGCAGAGAGGATTATTCTCTTACTTTAGTATTGTAAATTATGATTATGATTCTAAATATGGAATTAGTTTATCTGCAAGAAGAGATGCTTCTTCAAAATTCGCAGATGGAAATAAATGGGCTACTTTTTACTCAGTAGGTGGATTTTGGAACATATCAAATGAAGAGTTTTTGAAAAACAACTCAACTTTAAATTTCTTAAAATTAAGAGCTAGTTATGGTAAGGATGGTAACCAGGATGCAATTGCAGACTATTCTGATAGTACAGAATTAGGACAAGTATCATACAATGGTAATACTGGACTTGCATTAGGAAGAATTGGAAACCCTGATTTAGTTTGGGAATCTGCAGCAAAATTTAACGTTGGATTAGATTTTGGATTATTTAATAACAAAGTTAGTGGTACTTTAGAATACTATAATTTTGAAACAGAAGATTTATTTGTAGACTATACTTTAAGTGCAACTTCTGGTGCAGGTTCTTTACAAGCTAATTCAGGATCAATGAGAAACAGTGGTTTTGAAGTGCAAATAAGTGCAGATGTATTACAAACTGAAGATTGGAACATAAATGTTTTCGGAAACATGAACTATAACAAAAATGAAATACTTGATTTAGGTCAAGTAAATGAATTTGAACTAGGTACTTCAGTAATTAGAGAAGGTTTACCTTTAAATAGTCACTTTGCTGTAGGATGGGCTGGTGTAAACCCTGCAAATGGAGAACCTTTATATTATGATTTAGATGGTAATGTAACTAACCAATTTAGTGATGCTAATGCAACCGCTGATTGGGGATCTTCAGAACCTGTTTATACAGGTGGTTTTGGTACTACAATTTCTTACAAAGGTTTTGAATTATCTACATTATTCTCTTTCGCAGCAGAATACTTTAGATTTAACAACCAAACTTTCTTTCAAGAAAACCCTAATTTTTCACAGTACAATTTATCTACCAGCATGTTAGATATGTGGCAACAACCAGGTGATGTAACTGACGTTCAAAGTTATTTATATAACAGAGAGTTTTCATCAAAAGATATTGAGGATGCTTCATTTACACGATGGAGAAATCTTACTCTAGCTTATAACTTACCTTCTAAACATTTAGATAAAATCAAATATATTTCAGGTTTAAGAATATATGCTCAAGCACAAAACTTATATACTTGGACGAACTTTACAGGATTTGATCCTGAAGATGATAACAACATCGCACAATATGAATATCCGACTCCTAGAACTTTATCATTAGGTTTCGATTTAAAATTTTAAAAGAAAAATTATGAAAAATTTATTTAAATTATTTTTAGTTTCAATACTTCTTTTTTCTTGTAGTGATGCATATGATATTGCTCCAGATGACGAAGTACTTGAAGACAATGCTTACAATAGTGTGAGCGACTTAGAAAGAGGTATAAATGGTGTTTATGCTGGTATCTCAGGAACAAACATTATTTCTTGGTCAAGTATATTTACTGATGATTTAATGTTAAATCAGCAGAATAGAGGTCAAGGTGTACAAGTTCATACATGGTCTATAGTTCCTGGTACTACAGAATCTACTGCTTTATGGGTTAATTTATATAGCGTTATAAATAGAGCGAATAGGTTATTAGAAGCTATTGATAGTGTTACTGCTGCTAATACAGATGAAGAAGAAATAAAAAATAGAATTAAAGCTGAATGTTTAGCGATTAGAGCTATGTCACACTTTGATTTATATAGACTATATACAGAAGATTACACTGATATGTCTTCATTATCTGTTCCTGTTGTACAAACTGTAACTGTTTTTGAACAACCTGCTAGAAATACTGTATCTGAGGTATTGACAGCTATAAAAGAGGATTTACAACAGTCTGAAAACTTATTAGACGCTTCTTATACCGAAAAAACAAGGTTTAACGTTAATGCTATAAATGCATTAAGAGCAAGGGTTGCTTTATATGAAGGTGATTATGAAAATGCAATAACATATTCCACATTAGTAATTGATTCTGAAGCTTTAGCTAATACTACTGAATTTCCTTTATTATGGACTGATGAATCTGATCAAGAAGTTGTTTTCAAATTAGCTAGAACTAATGGTGATGGTGCTATTGGAACTGTATTTAGAGATACTAATGGAGATATCTTTTTTGGGATGTCTCAATCAATGTTAGATCATATAAATAGTTCTGGTTGGACAGGAGATGTTAGAACATTTTCTAATATAGATGTAGATAATTTTGATGCAGATGAGCCATTAGTAGGAAAATATTTAGGTACTGAAGCTAACTACGGACTTAATGATATTAAATTATTTAGAATATCTGAACAATATTTAATAAGAGCAGAAGCTAATGTAAGAAAATCGAGTATGGATTTAGCTGCTGCATCTTTAGATATTGAAACTCTTAGAAATGCTAGGAAATTTGCCCCAACAACAGTAAATTATTCAAACATGGCAATAGCTCTTGAAGATATTTTAGGAGAAAGAAGAATGGAATTAGCATATGAAGGTCATAGATACTTTGATTTAAAAAGATATCAATTAGATGTAGACAGAACACAATTTCCAGTAGACTGTCAATTAGCTGCTGGTGCTTGTACATTGGATTCTGACAACTATAAATTCACATTACCAATACCTCAATCTGAATTGTTTGCAAATGACAATATGGTACAAAACACAGGTTATTAATTTAAAAAAAAAGAAAAATGAAAAAACATATATTAATATTATTTAGTTTATCACTTGCATTTTTTGCATGTGAAGATACTGAAGAAGCTATTTACACTGGAGAAAGTTTATCTTACTTCACTAACGGTACTTCTGGTAACTATTACGTTCAAGACATAGATGATAATTTTTTTGAAATTATTGTTGGTATAACCGATGCATCAACAAGTGACAGAACAGTTAGTGTTAGTGTAGATCCTGCATCTACTGTCCCTGCTGATCAGTACACTCTTGATGATTTATTTATTCCTTCAGGTTCTAACATAGGATCCATAAAAGTATATGGAGATTATGACTCTGTAGTTTCAGGTACTTCATTAATTTTAAATTTAGATTCTGTACAAGGATCTAACGTAGCAACATTTGACAACGTTTATACATTAGACTTTTATCAATTTTGCCCATTTGTTAGAGATGAATTTCTAGGTACTTGGGACGCTGATGAAGAAGGCTACACAGTATACCCTGTTAATGTAACTGCAGGAACTTTACCTAATGAAATAATTATTAGTAACGTTTGGGATTCTGACCCTAACTCAACTACATCTGTTTATTTAGATGATAGTGACCCTTCAAACTTCGTATTAGATTTCCCAGATTACACTGAAAACTATTTATATGATCATGCTACTTACGGACCTGCATATATTGATAATGCATACGGTACATTTGATGCTTGTACAAAAACAATTGATATGTATTTTCAAGTAAGAGTTGATGCTGGATTATTTGCTGAAACACATATTACTTTTACTATTCAATAATTAAAAGAAATTTCTTTTATACTTTAAAAGAGCCTGCAATTTGCAGGCTCTTTTTTTATACCTTTGTATCATGGAAAAATCAACTCAAATATTTGGCCTTAGAGCTATTATAGAAGCATTAAATGCAGGAGAAAATGTAGATAAAGTCTTTTTACAAAAAGGTATAAAAGGAGAACTGTTTCAAGAGTTACAAGCTGTACTAAAAGATAAAAGAGTTAATTCCTCATACGTACCTGTTGAAAAACTAAACCGACTAACTAAAAATAATCATCAAGGTGCTGTTGCACAAATAGCTCCTATTAAGTTTTATGACATTGAAGAACTTTATGAAAAAGTTTCTGCAAAAAATGAAACGCCTTTATTTTTGTTACTTGATCAATTAAGTGACGTTAGAAATTTTGGTGCTATTATACGTACTGCTGAATGTACAGGTGTTGATGGCATAATAATCCAAAGTAAAGGTGCTGCTCCTGTAAATGGAGACACTATTAAAACAAGTGCTGGAGCTGTATTTAAAATTCCAATTTGTAGAGTGGATCATATTAAAGATGCTGTGTTTTTTCTTCAAGCATCAGATATAAAAGTTATAGCTGCTACTGAAAAAACTGATAACACCATTTTTGATGTGTCGTTTAAAGAGCCTTGTGCAATAATAATGGGCTCTGAAGGTCGTGGAATAAATCCTTCCATTTTAAAAATTGCAAACGAAAAAGCAAAGCTACCTTTATTAGGAGATATTGAATCCCTTAATGTAAGCGTTGCTTGTGGTGCGTTTTTATATGAGGCTGTAAGGCAACGTTTATAAATTGTTGCTACTTGTTTTATTTTCTTTAAAAGTGTAGTGTATTTTTAATGGTAAAGTTGAATCTGATTCCTGTAAATCTGAATCCTCCTCCTCTACCCTTTCTATAAAGTATCCGTTTTCATCAAAGTGTTGTAAAAACTCATCATCTGCTTCATTGTAATCAGGCTCTTCCCAAACATAACGTTTTGGTTTTGCTATTTGCTTTCTAAAAAACAAAGCAAATAATACCCCTACTATTAAACCACTTAAATGTCCTTCCCAAGAAATACCTTCTTCTAACGGAATGGTATTCCAAATCATACTTCCGTACAAGAAGGCCACTAATAATGATAATGCTATTAACCTATAATGTTTAGCAAAAACACCTTTAAAAAAAATAAAACTTGCTAAGACGTATATTAAACCACTAGCTCCAATATGGTATGAAGGTCTACCAATACACCAAGTCAAAAAGCCTGACAAAAGAATACCGTAAATTAATACCTTAAATGCTATGGGTTTATAAAAATAAAATAATGCTGTGGTTAACACAAACAAAGGAATGGTGTTATGCCATAAATGCGAAATACCAGAATGTATAAAGGGACTACAAATTACACCTATTAAACCCGTCAGCTTTTGTGGGTAAATACCAAGAAAGTTTAATGAAAAACCATACCGAATTTCGGTAGCAAAAATTAACCATATTAATATCACAAGTGCAATTGGATAAATTAAAACGTCATTGGTAAATTTAAAAGGCTCTTTCATTGTTAATTAGATAGCAAATAGTTATCCATTTTTAATGTAATGCAATAATGTCAGTTGGTAGGTGCGTGAGGGATGGAACGGTTTGTTTGAAATCCTTTTTGCCTAAGCAAAAAGATTGAGTAGTGAGAGCCCGACTTTTTTGTGAAGAATGAGCAAAAAAGGCACGCCAAAACAAAATTTAATTTAATTTTACAGTATGAATACGCCTTTAGCAGAAAGATTACGTCCAAAAACATTAGATGACTATATAAGTCAATCGCATTTAGTGGGTCCAAACGGAACTTTAACAACTCATATTAAACAAGGTATTATTCCTAGTATGATACTTTGGGGACCACCTGGAATAGGCAAAACTACCTTGGCCAATATTATTGCGACTACCTCTAATAGACCGTTTTATACTTTAAGCGCAATTAGCTCTGGTGTAAAGGATGTACGTGAGGTAATTGATAAGGCTAAAAATAGTGGTGGTTTGTTTACTGCTAAAAACCCGATTTTATTTATTGATGAAATCCATAGGTTTAGTAAATCTCAACAAGATAGTTTATTGCAAGCTGTAGAAAAGGGTTGGGTGACATTAATTGGTGCAACGACTGAAAACCCTAGTTTTGAAGTAATATCGGCATTATTGTCACGCTGTCAGGTTTATATCTTAAAAGCTTTTGAAAAAACCGATTTAGAAGACCTTTTAAAGCGTGCTATTGAAAAAGATGAGTACTTATCACAAAAAAACATAAAACTTAAAGAAACCAGTGCTTTATTACGTTTATCTGGTGGTGATGCTAGAAAATTATTAAATATTTTTGAGCTAATTGTAAATAGTGAAGATAAAGATCCTGTAACTATTACTGATGCAATGGTGTTAGATAAGGTGCAAAATAATACTGTTCGCTATGATAAAACTGGTGAACAGCATTATGATATTATTTCGGCATTTATAAAATCTATAAGAGGTAGTGACCCAAATGCTGCTGTATATTACTTAGCTAGAATGGTTGAAGGTGGTGAGGACGTAAAGTTTATTGCTAGACGCATGTTAATTTTGGCTAGTGAGGACATTGGTAATGCTAATCCTACTGCATTGGTAATGGCTAATACAACATTTCAAGCTGTAACAACTATTGGCTATCCTGAATCTAGAATTATTTTAAGCCAATGTGCGACGTACCTTGCGTGCTCACCAAAAAGTAATGCTGCATATATGGCTATTAATCATGCACAACAATTGGTTAAACAAACTGGAGATTTAAGTGTACCGCTAAATATCAGGAATGCACCTACAAAATTAATGAAAGATATTGGTTATGGTGATGACTATAAATACAGCCATGACTATGACAATAATTTTGCTACGCAAGAGTTTTTACCTAAAGAGATTAGTAATACTAAACTATACCAACCTGGTAATAATGCTAGAGAAAATGCCCAACGTGACTTTTTAAGATCACGTTGGAAAGAAAAATATGGGTATTAAAATTTAATATGTATTTTTTTAATTTGTAAGTTATCATCAATATACTCTGCCAAAACCCAATGATTATTTATCTTATAAATTAAAGCTTCTTCACCTTTAACTAAATACAAATCTTCCTTTCCATAAAATAATATTGTGTAAATTATTTCACCTTTTATATTTTTTAAATGGTAACTAAAGACTTTTCCTTGAATTAATTCTGCCTCAAAAATATCAATATTGTCAGAATTAAAATCAACAGTCTCTTTTGTTTCAATATTTGTACTTTCAGCTTCTTGAATGTCAGGAATCGTTTCTTTAACTGGTTTGTTTACGACAACAGGTTGCGTTTTTGCTGAAGCAGAATAGTTATGCTTAAATGTTTCAAAAGTTTTAATAGTATTACGCAATGCTACGTTATAAGCTACCTTATATTCTTTGTCTCTAGACACTCCTTCTTGAGAGGTAAAAACTACTTGATTTTTACAGTTTTTAAAATTAATTTTCAGCTTAGTTTTAAACATGCTACTATCTTCTGTAACATCTGTATATAATACTAAACATCCATTGTTTGCTGCATCTGTTGGTAATTGCTCAGAATCTAGAAAAACTGTAAAATTTTGTTTTTCTAATAAAAATTTGGTCAAGCCATTTAGTCTATAATTATTAGGCTTTTTTTGACAAGAAAATTGCTCTGGCACAACTACATACTTGTAGTCATTAAGTTCTGATTGAGCATATAAACCAAATGATAGATTTAATAATAAAAATAAGATTGAAGTAATTTTATATTTAAGTTTCATAGTTATAAATAATCTTTAATGTCTAATAAATTCTGGACAACTTTAATATCCTTTGTCAGTTCTGTTTTATGATAATTAAAACAAATGGCATCTAAACCTATGTTTAAAGCACCTTGTATATCTGCTTCGTAATTATCACCAATCATGATACTGTTTGATGTTTCGGCTTTAGCCGAATTTAATGCAAAATTAAATATTTTAGGATTCGGTTTTTTAACTCCTGCACTTTCAGAGTTTGTAATGGTCTCAAAATAATGATCCAGTTTTGAGGCTTTTAATTTATTATTCTGAGCTTCTTTAAATCCATTTGTAATAATATGTAAAGTATATTTTGTTTTTAAATAATCTAAAAGCTGAAACGTACCTTCAAACACATGATTAAAACTTGATAAGTTAGTAATATAATCGTCTGACAATTGATGTATTAAATTATCCTGAACCGTAAAATTTAAAGCATCAAAAGTATCTTTTAATCTATGATATCTTAAATAATCTTTAGTAACTTTTTCATCGCGATACAATTTCCAATATTGAAGATTTATAGGTTCATAAAAACTTAAAAAATCTTTAATGTTAGTACCAACTTTATGTTTCTTAAAAATAAAATCGAAAGTCAATGCCGAGTTTTTATCAAAATCCCAAAGGGTATGATCTAAATCAAAAAAAACATGTTGAATATTATTTAGTTTTTGCATCTATAATTATGTTGAATAAGTTTTTAAAATGTTGCCAACGTGGATTGTTACCAAAGGTATAATTATGAAACACTGGTACAAAGGTACCATTTACTTGTTTTATAGACTGTATTAATCGTTTTAAAGCCTGTTGCTTATCTAATAAAGAATGGTACTTTAAAAAGGCAAAATCTAAGGCTTGAAATGGCACTATTTTTAATGGTGTTTGTACTTCAAAATCCAAATCATAAAATAAAAAAGGTGTACATGTACCTGCTCTAAAACCTAAATAATTAACATAACCCATAGTATAGTCTTCTGGTATTTCTAACTCTACTAAGTGACGATAAGACTCTGGCAAATTAACTTTTGAAAACGAATGTCTTGAACCTACAATTGCAGTGTTAATAATGCGTTCCATTCGTGCTTTTTCTTCTTTTAAAATCTCGATATTAGATAACGCAAAAAAAGAGGTTTTAATACCAACTTGACAATAGTCGCCAACGTGTTTTATAAGTGAAATAAATTTTTGTTTCTGAAAATTTATATTTTTATCGTAGGTCGAAAAATCGCCCAATAAAAAGAAAAAAATAAACTTATATTTTGAAGTTTTCTGCTTATTAATCACGTATTTATATGTGTCGTATGGGTCACGTTTAAAGCCCATAACAACAGAGTATCTTTGGTATAAACGCTTAAATTTAAACGTAAAAAAATCTTTAAACGTACCTCCTATTGTACGCATCAACCCTTTTAATTTATAATCATAAGCTACTGGAATATCTATTACAGGTCTAACAGTATATTTTTGGTCTGGAAAATCAAAATCAGGATAGTTATCTTGTAAAATAGCTTTAAATTTATAAGCCCAAATATCTACAACAGGTTGGTCTAAAAATTTATTTTTAAAAGCTAAACTTTCTTGAGCTGTGAAACGTCCATAGTCATCTTTTACATGAGGTAAATACTCTTCATAACGACTAATTAGATAAAACGTAGCTGCAAAAACATCAAATGGTAAGGCGCTTTTTTCTCCAGTAGGAAAAAAGCATTTAGTCTCTTCCCATGTTAATACATTTATATCCAAATCGGATAAACCTTGTTCAAAAAGTAACTCGTTTGCGCGTACAAAAATCTCGTTACTTAAAGGTTGCCTTGTGTACGACATTTTTAAGCTGTCATGTGCAATAAATTCCTCTATAACGGTTGTAAAGTTTACAGGAATCCCTAAAATTCTGGTACAAATTTGTTTAAAAACATATTTGAATCTAGGTGTAATTTTATGTGTGTATACTAGTAGCATTTACAGTAGGTTTTCGTCTGCAAAGCTAAAATAAGCGTTTTCTGTAACAATTAAATGGTCTAAGACTTTTATATCTAAACTTTGTGCTGCAGTTTTAAGTTTTAAAGTTACAGCTTTGTCTGCTTGACTTGGAACTAATGTACCTGATGGATGGTTGTGCGATAAAATAAGTCCCACTGCTCCAACCTCTAAAGCCGTTTTTAAAACCAAACGTGTATCTACTAAAGTACCTGTAATTCCGCCTTTACTTAATTGACTTTTATGTATCACTTTATTAGAGTTGTTTAAATATACAATCCAAAATTCCTCATGTGGTAACTCTCCAATAATAGGTTGCATAAGTTCAAAAACAGATTTACTTGAAGTAATTTTCTTTTTTTGCAAAGCTTCCTCTCCTCTTCGACGTCTTCCTAGCTCTAAGGCAGCAATAATGCTAATGGCTTTGGCTTCACCTATTCCTTTAAATTCCATTAATTGTTTGATACTAAGTTTACCCAATTCGCTTAAATTATTATCTACACTAGACAAGATGCGTTTACACAAGGACACAGCACTTTCATCTCTGTTTCCAGAGCCTATTAGAATAGCAACTAATTCGGCATCACTTAAAGATGCTTTTCCTTTGTATAATAGTTTTTCTCTAGGTTGATCATCTTGAGACCAATTTTTAATTGAAAATGAAGTACTTTTATCAGACATTTTATAAAACTACATATAATTTTGTAATTTTTAAATGAAATAAAACACATTAACCCATACAACCAAGCCAATTGTATCCACCTCAAAAACATCAGGATAACGACAAAAACCACTTGATTGAAGTGATTAAAACGTATCCCTTAGCTACAGTAATTTCTGTTAAAGACAATACACCTTTAATTACACATTTACCATTAATATATCGTGAGGAAGACGGAAAATTAATTGGTCATATTGATATTTACAATCCGCAAACCAATGTATTAAAAGAACAAAACAAGGTGACTGTACTTTTTTCTGGTCCTGAATGCTACATCTCACCAAGTATATATACCACAACGCAATTACCTACCTGGAATTATATTAAAGTACATTTAACAGGTACTGTAACACAAATTGAAAATAAAGCCGAATTAAAACAGTCTTTAATAACAATGACCCAATTTTTAGAGGCTCCTGACCATAAATATACTCTAGAGGCAGACAATCCAAGGTTAGATAAAAATTTAGAATACATCAAACTTTTTGAAATTTCAATAGATACTTGGGAAGGTAAATTAAAACTGTCTCAAGACAAAAAACCAAAAGATAAAGCTAACGCCAGACAAGAGCTTTTACGTGCTAATCAACATAGTATTAAACACTTTTTAGACAAGATTTTTTAACCCACAAATTAACTGTTATTATGGAAATACTTATAAAAACAATCATTGCTTTTGTAGCAATTTTACACTTATATTTTTTATATTTTGAAATGTTTGCTTGGGAAACTACAGGTCGAAAAGTCTTTAAAAATTTTCCTAAAGACTTATTTAAGCCAACAAAAAGTATGGCTGCCAACCAAGGTTTATATAATGGCTTTTTAGCAGCAGGATTAATTTGGTCTTTCTTAATTAAATCTCCAGAATGGTCTGCAAATATTGCTATATTCTTTTTGGGCTGTGTTACTGTAGCAGGTATTTATGGCGCATTAAGTGTCTCAAAAAAAATATTTTTTATTCAAGCCTTACCAGCAATTATAGGTGTTGTTTTAATACTTTTAAATAGCTAATTAGAAGCGTTAAATTGTACTATCAGTTTTACCCCAAGCATCTAAATCTTTTAATATTTTTTCTAGAGATTCACCTCTAGAAGTTAGTTTATACTCCACCTTTGGAGGCACCACTGGATACACTTTTCGGGATATTAAACCCTCTTTTTCTAATTCTCTAACCGTTTGTGTAAACATTTTATTAGAAATACCAGGAATATGCTTTTGTAAAATTCCTGAACGTAAAGCACCATCTAATAAATGAAACAAAACTAATGGTTTCCACTTTGTACCTATTAAGTCCATAGTATAATGTAATGGACAAGTCACATTTTTTTTCAAAATAAAAATTTTATATCATTAAAAATCAACAATTTACTCGTTTTGGTAACTATATCACTTTTAGGTAAGTTATTGTTAATTAGGTAAATATAAATTAATTTTACGATCTAAAATAAAGTATATGAAAAATAATAAAGATTATCCAAAATCCTTTTCACATATTGGACTAACTGTACCTGATATAAAAGAAGCTGTTAAATTTTATTCTGAAGTTATGGGTTGGTATGTCATTATGGAACCATCGGAAATTAAAAAAGAAAAAGATACTGCTATAGGTCAAATGTGTATTGATGTTTTTGGTGACGACTGGCAGACTTTTGAAATTGCGCATTTAGCAACTTCAGATGGTGTTGGAGTTGAGTTGTTTTCTTTTCCGCATGGAGTTAAAGAGGCACCAGATTTTAATCCATTTAACACAGGTTTATTTCATTTTTGCATTCAAGATCCTAATATTGAAGATTTAATTGAAAAAATTGTTGCCTATGGTGGAAAACAGCGCATGCCTATTAGAGCGTATTATCCTGAAGACAAACCCTTTAAAATGTGTTATGTTGAAGATCCATTTGGGATTGTATTTGAGATTTACACACATAGCTACGAGTTAACTTACAGCTCTGGTGCTTATCAAAATAAAAACTAATTTAATTATTAAAAAACGTAAGTCTAAGGCTTACGTTTTTGTTTTTATAGATACTCACGATACTGCATAACCCTAAAATCAAAAGTATTAAACTTTGGATTTTTAGCTTTTAATTGTTTGTACAATGGATTACTACCAATAGCAATATTTGCTGCTCCAGACCCAGAAGTTAAAGAGACTGTTTTAATAATCCTATTGGGCTTATTAGTTTTAGTGGGTAATTCAAATTGATGAATTTTAGGCGTGATTTTACTTACCAAGTTCAGTTTTATATTGTAATCTTTTATATGTTTCCTGAAAAAATATTCAGGACCATTTTTGCTATTTCCTCCTGTAAATAACAAAGTGTCTATACTTGGATATTGCTTTAAATACCCAATAACATCTCGTAATTTTATATTAAGCATTCCTAAATCTGAAGCATCAACTTTTTCACGTTGCGCACTATCTACAATATCGCAAACACCTATTTTATGTGCTATTAAAAACTGTTTACGCTGGTCAATTGCTTCTTGACTATTATCATACAACAAACCCAAATCATGAATTTTATCTATATATAACCACAAGCTATTATAATAACTACCATAGCAAAAGTCCACATCTTTTTCTAACAATTCTCCTGTTGTAAAACGTGGAGGTGGTAACGTCCCAACGATTAACTTTTTAGTATCGTCTTTAATAAATGGAGCGTATGGATGTTTATGGTTAAACATAGTGTTTACAAAGATTTATAACAATTTTAAGTTTTTAATCTTGGTTAAAAATAGTGGTTTTGTTACCTTATAAGAAGTAATTAATTTAAATATTTTCACTTACGTGGAAATTAAAACAATACTAAACTATGGGTAAAGGAGATAAAAAAACTAAACGAGGAAAAATAAACAGAGGGACTTTTGGTGCTAGACGACCACGCATAAAAAAACGAGTAAGACCTGAAACCAAAATTGATATTGAAAAAAAAGGAACGGTTAAACCTTAAACCTATTCCCTATTTTTTTACCAACTACAAATGCTCCATAAACTGCTAATATTAGTATTACTATAGTTCCAAATACATACAATGGATATAGGATTGTATTACTATTAGAGTTTAAACACAAGGTATCTGTAATACATACAATTACTTCTTGATCATACAACATTGGTAACACAAAGCTAACTACTAAAAGCATAGCAATAACACTAAACAAATACACCACGTTTTTGTTTTTTTTAGGTTTACCTGTTGCTTTAAATAAATTGCGTTGCGCTTCTGTACGTTTATTATCTTGTAAAGACCAAGTTTTTTTCGGTTGAGAGGTTGCCATCAAATTGGTAGTTATTGTAATTAAACTGTTTTAAATCTTCAATTGTTTTTGCATTAGTTTCAATAACGTATTTAGCCATTAAACCTCTTGCCTCTTTTGCATAAAACGAAATGATTTTAAGTTTTCCGTTTTTTAATTCTTTAAAGGTAACATCTATAACTGGTACTTTAAGTGCTTTTGTATTTATGGCTTTAAAATACTCGTTTGATGCTAGATTTAAAAATAACTCATCATCTTCTAACTCTTCATTTAAAGACTTTACAATGTCTTCTTTCCAGAATTCGTATAAATTTTTATTGCTACCAACTGGTAACTTTGTTCCCATTTCTAGTCGGTAAGGTTGCATTAAATCTAATGGTTTAAGCACACCATATAATCCTGATAAAATCCTTACTGTATTTTGCATTAAGTCTATTTTATCTTCAGGTAAGTTATAAGCGTCTAAACCTTTATAAACGTCACCATTAAAAGCGTAAACTGCTGGTCTTGCATTGTCTTTTGTAAATGGTAAACTCCAGTCTTGATTACGATTATAATTAAGTTGTGCTAATTTATCGCTAATGTGCATCAAGTCTGATAAATCCTGAGGTTTTTGTTTTTTTAAAACGGTATTTAAGGTTTTGGCTTGTTTTAAAAATTGCGAATCTGTCGTTTTTGCTGTTGGTAATGTTGACTCAAAATCTAATGATTTTGCTGGAGATATAACTAGTTTCATATGCTGTAAATTTAGTCTTGTTTTGCTTTGCAGCAATACATTGCGTTGGTATATAATGTGGTATTATATACTAATTGTTAATTTTTGTTGTTACGAAATTACAAATAACCCTTTGGTTTTAAAAGCTGGATCTATAGTAATTTACAATACTAAAATTTAGTATTACTATGGAAAACTTGAGTTGCGTTAGCGATAGTAATGGCATCCTTTTTTTGCTGCCATATATGGCAAAAAAAGATATAATGGATAGCGCGACCCTTAAACTGATCTTAAAATCAGGTTAAGGGTAACGTCCAAATTTGTAATGTTATAAGAATGTTATTCCATGTGTTTAGAGTAGCCTCTCCATTTTTCGATACACTGTTGTATATCGTCTGGAATTGCAGACTCAAAACTCATAAACTTATTGGTGGTTGGATGCACAAATCCTAATGTTTTTGCATGTAGAGCTTGACGTGGTAGCACTTTAAAACAATTATCTACAAATTGTTTGTACTTGGTAAATGTGGTCCCTTTTAAGATTAAATTACCTCCATAACGCTCGTCATTAAAAAGGGTATGTCCTATGTGTTTCATGTGGACACGTATTTGATGCGTGCGACCTGTTTCTAGTTTACAGCTTACTAATGTAACGTAGCCTAAACGCTCTAAAACTTTATAATGTGTGACTGCTGGTTTACCTTTATCTGCGTCATCATCTAGGTACACCGTGTTTTGTAATCTGTTTTTTGGATGACGTCCAATGTTACCTTCTATGGTACCATCTTCTTCATCCATATTTCCCCAAACTATGGCTACATATTCACGCTCGCTAGTTTTGGCTTTAAATTGTGCAGACAGATGTGCCATAGCGACTTCTGTTTTTGCTACGACTAACAATCCTGAAGTGTCTTTATCTATCCTGTGGACTAATCCTGGACGATCACTTGAATTGTTTGGAAGGTTATCAAAATGAAAAATTAAGGCATTTATTAACGTCCCAGAATAGTTACCATGTCCTGGATGCACTACCATTCCTGCTGGTTTATTAACCACTAGTAGTTGATCGTCTTCATAAACGACGTCTAAAGGAAGGTCCTCTCCTACCAACAAATTCTCGTGTGGAGGATACTCGAAACGGACTTTTATAACGTCCTCTGGTTTTACTTTGTAATTGGATTTTACAGCAATTTCGTTTACAAAAATACTTCCGTTTTTTGCTGCATCTTGTATTTTGTTACGTGTCGCGTTTTCGATTTTGTTCATTAACCATTTATCAATTCGTAATGGTTTTTGACCTTTATCTGCTACAAAAGAATGATGCTCATATAAGGTATCATTATCTTCTTGTTCTGGTAATTCTGGTGTGTAATCGTTCATTATATAGTATTTATGGACGGTTACCGTTTCCTAAAACAACATCAATTGCTGTTGTTTTAGGTAGTTTTGTTCCTGGTTTTAACACTTTACCTTGATAACGTAAACCTAAAACCATGTCCTTACCAATATTGTCTATGTATGTTTTTTTACCTACTTTAAATCCTAAGGCTTCTATCATTGGCTTAGCTTGTCTGTAGGATTTCTGATATAAATCTGGCACAGCTATTTTACGGTATCCTGATGGATTTAAAGTAATATAAATTTTACGGTTTTCTTTAACTTGCTCATTAGCTTTTGGATCTTGGTCTATTACAGAAAACTTTGGGTAATTAGGGTTAAAATTAGCCGAATCCTGAATTTGCATCACAAGATTATTGTTTTCTAACTCTATCTGAGCCACTTTAATAGATTTACCTTTTAAGTCTGGAACGGTTTCAAACTCACCATTATTTGTGGTAATATCTAACCATTTTAATATTATAAAACCTAGCACAAACAAGGCAACTATTGCTATTGCTAATTGCGTAAAAAACGCTTTACTTTTAAGAAAACTTATGAAACTCATTTAACTAATTTTTGTAGGCAAATATATAAAAACTAAAAGGTTTTATCTTCGGAATAAAATAAATGATATTTTTACAAAACGAATATTATAACTGTTTATTGGATATCTGATATAATTTAGATTTAAATGAAAAAAAACATTGCCATAATAATGGGAGGTTATTCTAGCGAATATAAAATCTCTCTTGACAGCGGAAACGTTGTATATCAAAACTTAGACAACACTAAATACAATGCATATCGCATTCATATATTTAAGGATAAATGGGTGTATGTTGATGATAATAATACCGAATTTGCTATTGATAAAAATGATTTTTCAGTAACTATTAATGGTACAAAAACAACTTTTGACTGTGTCTTTAATGCCATACATGGTAGTCCTGGTGAAGATGGTTTTATGCAAGGTTATTTTAAATTACTAAACATACCTCACACTAGTTGTGGTATGTATCAAGCTGGATTAACCTTTAATAAACGTGATTGTTTAAGTGTTTTAAAACCTTACGGAATACTAACTGCTGAGAGTTTTTACATCAATTTAGGAGATACTATAAACGAAGACGCTATTATTGACAAAGTAGGTTTACCATGCTTTGTTAAAGCTAATAAAGCTGGTAGCAGTTTTGGAATTAGTAAAGTCCATAAAAAAGAAGATTTACAACAAGCAATTGATCATGCTTTTAAAGAGGATGACGAAATTATAATTGAATCTTTTTTAGACGGAACAGAAGTGTCTGTAGGAGTGATTACCTATAAAGGCGAAACTAAAGTATTACCAATCACAGAAATTGTAAGTGAGAATGATTTTTTTGATTACGAAGCTAAATACTTAGGTAAATCCAACGAAATTACTCCTGCAAGATTAACACAAACACAAGAAGAACAAGTTAATACTGTTGCTAAAAAAGTTTATGAGGTTTTAAAAATGAAAGGCTTTTCTAGAAGCGAATTTATATTTAAAAACAACCAACCACATTTACTTGAAATAAATACTGTACCTGGCTTAACGACTGCCAGTATCTTACCACAACAGGCTAAAGTTGCTGGTATTAGCATGGAAGCCTTGTTTAGTAATGCTATTGAGGAAGCTTTACTTTAAAAAGTATATATTTAGAGACTAACCAAACTTAAACTAATATGATTTTTTACGGTAGAAAAGCGACCACTATAAAGGAAGGTAGGCTTGTTAATGTTAATTGTCCTAATTGTGAAGATGGTCGTACTATGCGATATTCTATCTTTGGTAAATACGCATACTTATATTGGATACCTATGTTTCCGTTAGGTAAAGAAAATATTTTAGAGTGCACCAATTGTCATAAAACATTTGATTTAAAATCGTTACCTAATTCAATAAAAGAAAAATTTAATATTGAAAAAGCTGATGCTAAATATCCAATTTGGTATTTTAGTGGGTTAGCAGTTTTAGTTTTACTAATTAGTTTTGCTGTTTACACAAGTAAAAAGGACGACGAGAACGACAAACGCTTTATTAAAGAGCCTATGATTGGCGACGTATATTCTGTTGAGACTTCACAAAGTGGTTATTACAGCACAATGAAAGTTAACAAAGTAACAAAGGATAGTATATTTGTAATTTACAATGATGTACTAATTGACAGAAAATCTAAAGTTTATAAAATAGATAAAGCTAAAAATTACACCACAGAAACAGATGGCTATACTAGAAGTGAAATACAATCCCTTTTTGACAAACAAACCATCTACGAAGTAGATAGAGATTAAAACAAACAAAACATGAGACGCGCAATTTTCCCTGGATCCTTTGATCCAATAACCCTTGGACATTATGATATTATTAAACGTGGTGTCAAATTATTTGACGAAGTTGTGGTTGCTATTGGAGTGAATTCTGAAAAAAAATACATGTTTTCTTTAGAAGAAAGACAACGTTTTTTAGAAGAAGCCTTTAAAGACCAACCAAAAGTAAAAGTTGTAACTTATAAAGGTTTAACAATTGATTTTTGTAAAGAAATTGATGCTCAATTTATTTTACGTGGATTACGTAATCCTGCAGATTTTGAATTTGAAAAAGCTATAGCACACACTAATCGTAAGTTATCAAAAATCGAAACTGTGTTTTTATTAACTGCTGCAAGAACCAGTTATATATCATCTTCAATTGTAAGAGACGTCATAAGAAACAATGGTGATTACACTGTACTAGTACCAGATAGTGTAAGACTAAAAGACTAAGTATTAAGTTAAACATAAAAAAAGCATAACAATTTAAATCGTTATGCTTTTTTTATGTTTTAAGTTTAAAATAATATTAAAACTTATATTCTGATAAAGGTTTAGGAAACTCTTCTGGATTAGCTGCTAAATGGTATCTAGGATCGTCTATATCCTCTACAACTACTTCTCTAAACTTTGGACTAGATTTGTATAGTAATACTTTACAATCTTCGCTTAAATGTTTTAATCGTATTTGCTTTCCTTCTTTTTCATATTTTTCAACCAGATTAAAAATGGCTTCTAATGCGGAGTGATCACTTATTCTAGATTCTACAAAATCAATTTCTACTGTATCTGGATCATTTTTAATATCAAATTTTTCATTAAAAGCTTGAATACTTCCAAAAAATAATGGTCCCCAAATTTCATATACTTTAGTTCCATCTGCTTTAATACGTTTTCTAGCTCTAATTTTTTTAGCATTTTCCCAAGCAAAAACTAATGCTGAAATAATCACACCAATAAATACTGCTACAGCTAAATCCACAAAAACAGTTACTAATGATACTGTAATTAGTACTACTGCATCGGACTTAGGGATTTTCTTTAATATTCTAAAACTTGACCAAGCAAAAGTCTCTATAACCATCATAAACATAACACCAACTAAAGCTGCAATTGGCACCATTTCTATTAATTTATCTGCAAACAAAATAAACGATAGTAGTGTTACAGCCATCATAATACCTGACAAACGTCCACGACCACCTGCATTAATATTAATTACGGTTTGTCCAATCATACCACAACCACCTGTTCCTCCAAATAGACCAGACACTATATTTCCTGCTCCTTGCGCAACGCATTCTCTGTTTCCGTTACCTCTTGTTTCTGTTAACTCGTCCACAAGATTCATAGTCATTAAAGATTCAATCAATCCAACTGATGCTGCTAAAAATGCAGGTAATGCTATAAATTTTAAAGTATCTAAGTTAAAAGGTAGTTTTTCCCAAAGCTCCATATTTGGTGTTGGAAACTCTCCTTTTAAACCAGTTCCTCCTCCTTCTATAATATATGATCCTACAGTAGACACATCCATATTAAATCCAATAACAATAAGGCTTGTTACTAATATAGCTGTCAAAGCTGCTGGTAATTTTTTAGTTAATTTAGGTAATCCCCAAATAATTCCCATGGTTAACAATACTAAACCAATCATGGTATATAGCTCTGAACCTTGCATAAATGTACTAACATACTCTTTAACACCTGCTTCTGATACTTGTAACGATTTATGTGAAAACATTTTTACCTGTGCAATAAATATTACAATTGATAAACCGTTAACAAATCCCATCATAACAGGATGTGGAATCAAACGCACAAAGCGACCTAATTTAAAAACACCTGCTAAAATCTGTATTAAACCCATTAATACCACACAGGCCATAAGATAGAAAAAACCCATGTTTTCAATAGGTGTATCCATTAACATCCCTTTGGTATGTCCATCTGCAATCATGGTTACAAAAATTACAGCTACTGCTCCTGCTGCTCCAGATATTAAACCTGGACGTCCACCAAAAATAGCTGTTATTAAACCAATAATAAAAGCACCTGATAAAGCCATTAATGGATCTATTTGTGCTACAAAAGCAAATGCTACTACTTCTGGAATCATTGCTAATGATACTGTAATACCTGCTAAAACGTCGTCCTTTGCATTTGGGACTATTTTTCTAATAAACTCTGTCATTGTCTTCAATTTTAGAAGCTGCAAAAGTACGCTTAATTCCAACAATCACAAGTCTATAATATTATATTTGTATAACCCTTATTAAAAAAAACTTTCAATGAAAAAAATTTTAGTACTATGTCTAGTCTTTATGTCTTGTCAACCTAAGCTTAAAAAAGACTTTGATTTTACAACTGTATTTGAAAAATCTAAAGGATTAGAAACCGCAACCTACCAGCAAACTATTACATATTATAACAATCTAGCAACTACCTACCCTTCTATATCCATTGACTCGATAGGTATAACGGATTCTGGGAAACCACTACATATAGTTAGTTTAAATCCTGATAAAAATTTTGATTTTAACGCTATAAGAAATGACAAACGTATTTTATTAATTAATAACGGGATACATCCAGGAGAATCTGATGGAATTGATGCTACTATGATGTTATTTAGAGATATTGCAAATGGAGACATTAAAATGCCTAAACACACTGTTTTAGCTACAATCCCAATTTATAATGTTGGTGGTAGCTTAAACCGAAACACATCCACCAGAACCAATCAAAATGGACCTAAAGCTTATGGTTTTAGAGGCAATGCTAGAAACTATGATTTAAATCGTGACTTTATAAAAAGTGATACAAAAAATGCAGAGACGTTTGCTAGAATATTTCATTTAATACAACCTGATGTTTTTATAGACAATCATGTTAGTAATGGAGCAGATTACCAATATACATTAACACATTTATTTACGCAACATAACAAATTAGGTGGTTTGTTAGGAGATTATCTTCATAACACAATGCAACCTAATTTAGAGGATAATTTATCTAAACACAATTGGGATATCACACCTTACGTCAATGTGTTTAATACTGTTCCGGAAGCAGGTTTTAGTCAATTTATGGACAGTCCAAGATACTCAACTGGTTACACTACATTGTTTAACACTTTAGGTATGATGGTAGAAACACATATGCTAAAACCATACAAACAACGTGTTGAAGGGACTTATCAATTAATGAAATCTATGATTGATATTATTGAAAACGATTACTCAAAAATTAAAGACTTACGTCAAAACACTACAAAACAATTAATCGCAAAAACGACTTATCCTTTACAATGGGAAATTGACACCACAAAATCTACAACTTTAAATTTTAAAGGTTATGAAGGTCATAAAATACCAAGTAATATTACAGAAACCAATCGTCTAAAATATAATCGAAATGAGCCATTTACTAAGCAGGTTAATTATCAAAACTACTTTAAACCAAGCTTAGAAGTCGTAATACCTAAAGCATATATTATACCTCAAGGTTGGTGGTCTGTTATTAAACGATTAAAATCTAATAACGTTATTTTAAAACCCTTACAACAGGACTCTACAATAACTGTACAATCCTACAAAATTGATGATTTTAAAACTAGAACAAATGCTTATGAAGGACATTACCAACATTATAATACAACGATAAAAACAACTACAGAAAAATTGATTTTTAAAAAGGGAGATTATATCATAGACACCAATCAATATGCGTTTAGATATTTAATGGAAACCTTAGAACCTCAAGCTCCAGATTCGTTTTTTAATTGGAACTTTTTTGATACCATTTTACAACAAAAAGAAGGGTTTTCTCCATATGTTTGGGAAGATAAAGCCGAAAGTATATTGGAAAACAACCCTAAACTAAAAAATGATTTCAACTTAAAAAAAGCTAATGATTCTGGTTTTGCTAAAAATTGGTATGCACAATTGGATTGGCTACATAAACATAGTAAAAACTATGAAAAGGCACATTTACAATATCCTGTTTTTAGAATATTAAGATAGTAGTATATTATATTTCGTGATTATTGATGTTTCTATACTATTACAAAACCTGCTATAAATTAAGTCTTAAATCATGATCAATTTGTTCTAAATAATTCAATCTAGAAACATTGATTAACTTCTAATATAGACTATAAGTTTATCAATATAATTAAAGACATCTAAAGATTCATCTAATTTTAAAGCATAAAAAAACCGTTACAAACTGTAACGGTTTTTTTTATTATATGAGATAATGACTACTTTTTAACCATTATCTTTTTAGTAATATTTCTTACTTCAGAGTTTAACTTAAGGATGTAAAATCCTACAGCTAATTCTGATGTATTAATTACGTTTAAATTGCTAGATAAACGTCCTGCAAGCACTTGTTTACCGTTTATATCTATCATTGTATAATTAAGTGTTTCATCTTTTAATAAATCAACTTTAATGTTTAATTGATTTACTGCTGGATTAGGAAATATCTTAACCTCTGTAGATAATTGTTTTTCTATAAGCGGAATATCTTTTACTTGATTTACAGACACATTACTATTTCTATCTGTTGAACCAACAACAATTACCATTAATGGGCTTCCTACTTCATCTAAATCTGCACAAATTTGGTTATTTGCGATTAAGTCTAAAATATCAAAAGCTGTTGTTGTTCCTAAAGTAATAGCATTTAAATTAAAAGTCTCAGGATTATAAGCTAAAGTATGCACTTTATAAAAACCACCAACTTCAGGAATTGTTAGTTCTTGTGTGCTGCTGTAACCCTCAATTACTAAGTCATCTCCTTTTGTTAATAAAGCACTTAATTGGTAACCATTAGGTAAAACTGCATCATTGTTTAGGTTTACAGTAACTGTTACAGAAATTCCTGGTGACACAATAGCTAAACCAGTTGATAAAGTAGAAGTTCCTGCTGAAGTTGCTTCGCATTCTAATACATCTACTAAAAAGAATGTAACTTCTTGTACATCACATAGTGTTGATGAAGCGTCATCTCCTGCAAATAATTGAGTTTCCACTTTAAAATTTCCAATACCTAAATCCCAACTAGTTTCAGTTGTTGGATAAGCATAAGGTAAAGTATTATCTGTAACAACAGTTGTTGCTCCAGTTTCTAAATTTGTTATGGTAGTTATAGTACTTTCAGAAGCACCTACAACTAATGCATCAATATAAAAATCTGAAGGTAAATCTGAAATATTATACTCACCACCTTCAGTAATTGTAACTGATTCTGATCCGTTTGAAAAAGCAAAAACATCTAAATTACCGCAAGGCTCTTCACAATTAATCGTGAATGTTACACAACTGTTAGCGCATTCAGTTCCGTTAGTATTATTCTCTGTATATATACTTGTACATAATTGGAAAGTACCACAACCGTGAGACCAAACTGAATTTGTTGCTCCAGGATATGTATAAGGCACAACGTTTTCAGTTTTGTTAAACACTTCTCCTGTATCAACATTTGTTAATGTAAAGTATGCGCTTTCAAGAGGTCCTGAAGTTAATAAGTTAATATTAAAATCTGATGGAAGATTTTCTAAATCGTAACTTGATCCATCTACAATTGCAACTGTTGCGTCAGAAAAGTTAGAAAACTCGAATCCATCTATTGTTCCACAAGGATCTTCACAAGTAATTGTAAATGTTAGACATGCTGAATCACATTCTGTTCCATTTGCATAATTAGCTTGGTAAACACTCGAGCAGATTTGAAACGTACCACAACCATGAGACCAAACTGTGTTTGTTGCTCCTGGATAAGTATAAGGCACTACATTTTCAGTTTTATTAAAAACTTCACCTGTATCGACATTTGTTAAAGTAAAATATGCGCTTTCAAGAGGTCCGGAAGTTAACAAGTTAATATTAAAGTCTGCAGGAAGATTTTCTAAATCATAACTTGCTCCATCTACAATTGTAATTGCAGCATCAGAGAAGTTAGAAAACTCAAATCCGTCTATTTGACCACAAACAGTATTGTTTATTGTAAAATAAACCACTTCTTTATCACACATTGTGCTTTGACAGTAGTTATTTTCAAAAATCTTACCTATTAACTTAAAGTCACCTGTACCATAACTCCAAGCAGTATTACCACCTGGAATAGTGTATGGCAAATAATTTTCACCTACATTAAAAATTTGACCTGTTGTTAAGTTTTTTAGTCTTAAACTAGCACTTTCAGACTGACCATCTACCAATAAATCTACATAAAAATTATTTGGTAAAGCATCCAACTCATAAACACCATTATTTGTTATGGCAACGCTTTCGGTTCCGTTTGTAAATTGGTAACCTGCAATATCGCCACAAGTTTGAGCAGGAGCACATGAAATATTAAATCTAATAGTTTCACTATCACAATAACGTCCACAACTATTATATTTGTAAAGTTTTGCTTTAATTTCAAAATTTCCGCAACCATAATTCCAAGCACCATTTCCTCCAGGAAAAGTATATGGTAAATGATTTTCAGAAACAGTATATGATTGACCTGTATCTAAATTTCTTACATGATACTTAGCACTTTGTGAGTAACCATTTACTAATAAATCAATATAAAAATTGTTTGGTAAATCATTAATATAATAAGATTGATTATAATTTATTGCTGTTGAAGTTGTTCCGTTAGAAAACTGAAAACCTGAAATAGAACCACAACGAGTGTCTTCTAAGCCATAGGATTGAGATGAAAAAGCGAAAGCAAATAGCATTAATAACGCTTTAAAAACAAGCGTCTTTTTGGGTAGTTTTTTATACATACTTTTAGGGTTTTGGATTAATTACATTTACAAATGCAAATCTAATTAACAATATTTTCCTACAATAAAATATTGGCTTAAGTGTTAAAAACTAAGCATTAAAAGTTAAACGGTTAGATTGTTAAGACCAAACGCAGCAATATAAATTTTAACAAAAAAATTAAGGTTTTAAAATAACAACTTGATATTAGCGTATGAATTATTTAATGCCTGTTTGGCTGCTTTTTCATTCAACCATTCTACTTTAGTAATACCTTCGTTTATTTGAGGTTGCAACTCGTCTTCAAAATCAGAATACATTTCAAACCAATGCGTAATTTTCAACTTTGATTTACCATTTCTTTTAAAAACATGATAAGTAACAGGTAGTGGCTTTACTATTTTTAAACCATCAACACCTGTCTCTTCAGCAACTTCTCTTATAGCTGTTTCTTCAATGGTTTCTTTTTTTTCGGCTTTACCTTTTGGTAAATCCCATTTATCATTTCTGTAAATAAATAAAATGTCTCCTTTATTATTTAAAACCTTTCCACCTCCTGCAATAACATTGGGTAGCTTTTTTTTAAAAGCTTTCATTAATTTATCCTTATCATGACCAATCAACCTAACAGAATTAATAGACTTTTTAGATATAGTCTGCAAGACCAAATCAATATTTACATCTTTAAGTAAAAAGTTTTTAAAGTCTGTTTCTTTTTCAACTGTGGTTGTAAGATATATTGGTTTATCGTTAACAAAAATACATTGCATAAAAAATGGTGAATCAAGTTTAGTTAGGTAAAAATATCAAAATTAATGACATGGTTTGCAGCTTGTAATTTATTTTAAAATTAATTTTAAGTCAAATTAAATAAATCAGTATTTTTGTCCTATGATTTTTAATAAACAAACTGCCAGACAAACCGCAAAAGTATTATTGCAAATTAATGCCATAAAATTACAACCAAAGGATCCTTTTACTTGGGCTTCAGGTTGGAAATCGCCAATATATTGTGATAATCGCGTCGTATTATCTTACCCTCCAGTAAGAAATTACATTAGAGAAGAAATAAGTAAATTTATAGAAGAGCATTATGGAAAACCAGATGTAATTGCTGGTGTTGCAACAGGTGCAATTGGTATAGGAATACTTGTAGCAGAATATTTAGGATTACCTTTTGTATATGTACGTCCAGAAGCTAAGGGTCATGGTCGTAAAAACCAAATTGAAGGTCATATAGAAAGCGGACAAAATGTAGTTGTTGTAGAGGATCTGATTAGCACAGGAAAAAGTAGCCTTAATGCTGTTAAAGCTTTAAAAGAAGCTAATGTTAACGTTAAGGGTATGATTGCAATATTTTCTTATGGTTTTGAAGTTTCTAAAAACAATTTCGAGTCAGAAAACATTACTTTACACACATTAAGTAATTACGAAAACCTTTTAAAAGAAGCTGCTTCAAGTAACTATATTTCTGAAAAAGAAATAGAAACGTTAAGTCAATGGAATGCCAACCCAAGTGTTTGGAACGCTAATTGATATAGTAGTATTAATTGTGTAAAACAATCAAATTTTAAACTTAATTTAAAGACCATTAAATAATGACATTAGAAAGCCCAAAAGCAATCCTTGATAAATCAGCCGAAGACACGTTTAACTTTTTAAGCGATGTTAAAAACTTTAAAAGCTTAATGCCTGAAAACATAAGCAAATTTGAAGTTTTAGGTGAAGATAAATTTTTATTTGCACTTAAAGGAATGCCAGAAATAGTATTAAAAAAGAAAGAGATGACGCCTAACAGCAAAATTGTTTTAGGTGCTGCTGGAGGTAAAATTGACTTTGCTTTAATTGGTAACATCAAAGAAATTGAGGCTAATAAAACTGAGGTTCAGTTAACTTTTGAAGGCGAATTTAATGCTATGATGGCAATGATGATTAAAAAGCCAATTAGTAAATTTATAGAGACTTTAGCTGCAAATATGCCTGAAGCAATTAATACAACAGCTTAATAGTTTTCAAATCAAAGGTTTTTAGTTCTTGATCTTCAATCATAACTTTTAATAAACCTTCATTAGAGACACCTTTTATAATACCAGAAAATAAACCTTCATCAGATTTAAATGTTGAAGGTTTTTCTTTTCTAAATAAATAAGATTCATAATTATTTTTTAAAGCTGAAGTATCATTTTCTAAAAGCTTTAATTGTATTTCTAGATGCTTAAGTATTAGATGTAAGATTTCATCTAAATCATAATTTAATCCTGTTATTAATTTTAAAGATCCTGCCTGAGGTAAATCTTCAAATTTTAGCTGGTTGACATTTAAACCAACACCTATTATTGAAGACACAATATGACTTTGTTTTATGACATTTTCAATTAAAATACCACATATTTTTTTATTAGCTGACAAAATGTCGTTAGGCCATTTTATACTTAATTTAGGAATTTGTAACGTTTCTAAAGCTTTAATAATTGCTAAAGACACAGCCATGCTAATTTTAAATTGGTCTTCAAACTCAAACTGCTTAAAGCCTTTATAGACACTAAACGTTAGGTTTTTAAAAGATTCTGATTGCCAAGCAGATCCCATTTGACCTCGTCCTTTAGACTGTGTGCTAGTGACAACAGTTGTAAAATCTTGTACAGAACTTTCCAAACTTAGATTACGCATAAACCTATTTGTGGATTCAGTGGCATTAAGTTTGATTATACGCATATTAAATAGTTATCTTCGTATTGTAAAATCTTATGATTTTTTTAGAGTATAAAGAACTTAAAAATAATAACTTTGCACAAATTTAAATATTATTAATGGCGAAAAAAGATTCAAACGTAGACGCGCTAATTGCAACAATGCTAGAAGGCATAGAGGATGTTAAAGGAAAAGGAATAAACATTCTTGATTTAAGAGAAATTGAAAACACGGTTTGTGACTACTTTGTAATTTGCGAAGGTACTTCTAACACACAAGTTAACGCCATTGTCAATTCAATACAAAAAAAAGTAAGTAAATCATTAAAAGATAAACCTTGGCATATTGAAGGTGAATCTAATGGTGAATGGGTACTTATGGATTACGTAAACGTCGTGGTTCACGTTTTTCAAAAACATATAAGAGAATATTACGATATAGAGAGTCTTTGGGGAGATGCTAAATTGACCGTTATCGAAACAAATTATTAAACACATTACATGGCTGATAAAAACAAAAAAATAGCACCAAAAAAACCTAAATTTAATCCATATTGGATTTATGGAGGTATCATAATCTTTTTTATAGCACTTCAAGTATTTGGTAGTAGCTCTAGCAGTGCCGAAAAAACTTCGCCTTCACAATTTTTTGATTATTTAAGAAATGGTGATGTTGAAAAAGTAGATATCGTAAACGAAACTACTGCTAAAGTTTACCTTACTAAAGAAGCTGAAGCAAAAGAAGAGCATAAAAAATCTAAGCCAACTTCAATTTTTCCAACAACAACAAAATTACCTAACTACTCTTTTCAGTTTGGTGATTTAGCATTGTTTCAAGAATCTATTGATGATATTAATAAAGAGTTAGGTAAAGACAATGCTGCACAAGTAACTTTTAGCATTGATAGTAACCCTTGGGGAGAACTACTTTTTAGCTTACTACCATTTGTTTTACTTATTGGTGTTTGGATTTTCATTATGCGTCGCATGTCCTCTGGAGGAGGTGGAGGTGCTGGTGGACAGATATTTAATATTGGTAAATCTAAAGCCAAATTATTTGACGAAAACTCGCAAGTAAAAACAACCTTTAAAGATGTTGCTGGATTAGAAGGCGCAAAAGAAGAAGTTCAAGAAATTGTTGATTTCTTAAAAAACCCAGAAAAATACACCAATTTAGGAGGTAAAATACCTAAAGGAGCCTTGTTAGTAGGACCTCCAGGAACAGGAAAAACCTTATTAGCAAAAGCTGTAGCAGGTGAAGCTAAAGTGCCATTTTTCTCTTTATCTGGATCAGATTTTGTAGAAATGTTTGTTGGTGTTGGAGCTTCTCGTGTGAGAGACTTATTTAAACAAGCTAAAGAAAAATCTCCTGCAATTATTTTTATTGATGAAATTGATGCAATAGGAAGAGCAAGAGGTAAAAACGCAATGTCTGGTAGTAATGATGAACGTGAAAACACACTTAACCAATTACTAACTGAAATGGATGGTTTTGGAACTAACACTAACGTTATCGTTTTAGCTGCCACAAACAGAGCTGATATTTTAGATAAAGCATTAATGCGTGCAGGACGTTTTGATAGACAAATACATGTAGATCTTCCAAACTTAACTGAGCGTAAAGCAATATTTGAAGTACACCTTAAACCACTAAAAAAAGTAGCTGGTTTAGATATTGAATTTTTATCAAAACAAACACCAGGATTTTCTGGAGCTGATATTGCAAACTTATGTAACGAAGCTGCATTAATTGCTGCAAGAAACGATAAAAAAGCTGTTGAAAAGCAAGACTTTTTAGATGCTGTTGACCGTATTGTTGGTGGACTTGAAAAACGTAGTAATTTATTTTCTGTAGAAGAAAAGAAAACTATTGCTTATCATGAAGCTGGACACGCAACAGTAAGTTGGTTTTTAGAGCATGCAGACCCATTAGTAAAAGTAACTATCGTACCAAGAGGTCGTAGTTTAGGTGCTGCATGGTATTTACCACAAGAGGCTTACATTACTAGAACCAATAAGTTTTTAGACGAAATCTGTGTAACAATGGGAGGACGTGCTGCCGAAAAAATAATATTTGATCAAATATCTACAGGTGCTTTAAGCGATCTTGAAAACGTAACCAAAAAAGCAAAAGCAATGGTTATGATATACGGATTAAATGAAAAGGTAGGAAACATAACATATTACGATCCTGCTGGAGAAAGTGGCTTTGTAAAGCCTTACAGCGAAAAAACAGCTGAATTAATCGATAACGAAATTAAGAATATAGTTGAAACTCAATTTAAACGTGCTTTAGATTTATTAGAATCTAAAAAGGATGTCCTTAACAAGTTAGCTGAACGATTAATTGAAAGAGAAGTTATATTTAAGGATGATTTAGAAGAAATTTTAGGAAAGCGTCCTTTTGAAGATATCGATAGAAAACCTTCTGAAAAACTTTTACCTGAAAACAATTTAGAGAACTAAGTTTTTTCAGTTTACCATAATATTATCAAAAATCTTAGATTATCGCTTTAGATAGTCTAAGATTTTTTATATTTGGTAATTCCTAGAATAAATCATAGATTATAGCAGTGAATAATGAGCTTGTTTAGAAAATTTTTTAGTTCTAAATCTCAAAAGGAAAAGGAAGAAACAAAGTCTGATGAAAGAGGCAAGTATATGCCTACTCAAGAATTACCTATAGACGAAAGCTTCACTATTAATTTCAAAAAAAATGGAGGTAAATTTCTATACTGCGATTCCATGGATGAAGTTTATGATAATTTAAACAATATTATTTTAGAAAACAATTGGGAAGACCATTCTGCTTTTTTTTATGATGAAAATTTAAATGATAAATTTAAGTCTTCGCAATTAAAAACAAGTAAAACACTATCAGAATGCACTTATTTTATTACTACCTGTGAAAATCTAATTGCTAATGATGGTTCATTGTTGGTATGCTCTAATCAATTGGCTGAGAAAAAGCTAAATGAATTCCCAAATAACGTTATTGTATTTGCGACTACAAGCCAAATTGTTTCAAACATAGGTGAAGGCCTTAGAGAAATAAAAAACAAAAACACTTCTAAAATACCTACAAATATCACAACCATAAAACATTTTAAATTACAAGAGGAAAAAGACTTTTTATCTTATGGAAGCAGTACAAAAAACTTATATTTGTTGCTTTTAGAAGACCTTTAGTTTTATGAATGAAACCCTTACAAGAGCACTCTCTGGATTCTTATACGTAAGTCTACTAGTTGCATCACTTTTAAACCAACATGCGTTTTTCGTGTTGTTTTTTGTGTTTGGAACAGTATCCTTAATCGAGTTCTGTAAACTGATTCAACTTAAAAGCATCGCGCCTTATATTATTTTTACAATCTTATATGGTGTCTTTGGCTATTGGCAATTTGTAATGAGATCTGATAAAGGGTTTGATGAAGCTGCACAGATATTACAAGTCATCACCATATTTGTACAATTAATTTTAATTAAAGATTTATTTTCAGAAAAGAAAATTCCTTTATTCAGTTCTAAAAGGTTTATTATAACAACTTTCTACCTGTCCAGTGGTTTTGTTTTTTTATTACTTATCGCAAATCATAATGGTTCATTTACTCCAGAGTACATTCTAGGATCATTTATATTAGTTTGGGTAAATGATACATTTGCTTATTTAGTTGGAAAAAACTTTGGTAAACAAAAGCTTTTTCCAAGCATATCTCCAAAAAAGACGGTTGAAGGTTTTTTAGGCGGTTTATTTTTTGCAACTATTGCTAGTTATTTTATTTATATCTTTACAGAGACCTTAAGCTTTACTAATTGGCTGATTTTAAGCATAATTATTAGCGTTATTGGTACTTTAGGGGACTTAATAGAATCTAAATTTAAACGTCAAGCAAAAGTAAAAGACAGTGGTGTAATTATGCCAGGACATGGTGGATTATTAGACCGTTTTGACAGCATGATATTTGCTGCTCCATTTATTTATTTATTTCTAAGAATTTTAAAATATGTTTCATAAAGAAGGCTTTAAAATAATTGCAATTACATTTATGATTATTGCAATTTTGACTGTAATAATAGATCGTTTTGTATCTATACAATGGTTACAATACTTATTGTTTTTTACACTATTTATATTTTTAGTATTAATACTTCAATTTTTTAGAAACCCAAAACGACTAACTGTATTAAGCGACAGTACTGTTGTGTCTCCTGTAGACGGAAAAGTAGTTGTAATTGAAGAAGTTTTTGAACCAGAATATTTTAAAGACAAACGTTTACAAGTTAGCGTATTTATGTCACCAATAAATGTACACGTTACACGTTACCCAATTAGTGGTCAAGTTGCTTACAGCAAATACCATCCTGGAAAATACCTTGTAGCATGGCATCCTAAAGCTAGTACTGATAATGAACGTACAACCGTAGTTGTTGAAAACCAAGCTTATGGTAAAGTTTTATATAGACAAATAGCAGGAGCTTTGGCAAAACGAATTGTTAACTATGCAAAAGAAGGTGATACTGCTGCACAAGGATCCGACTCTGGATTTATTAAATTTGGGTCAAGAGTAGATTTATATTTACCTTTAGGTACAAATATTAAGGTTGGTTTAAACCAGAAAGTTAAAGGAGGCGAAAGTATTATTGCCGAAATCTAGACTATGACTACCGAAGAATTAGATATCATTTTTGATGAGGCTGTAGAGCGAATTAATGCGCATACGGAACCTTTTCCTGCCGATTTTTTACTTCGTTTGTATGCTTATTATAAAAAGGCTACAAACAACTATGAAAGACCTAGCAGTAAAAAGCCTATAATAAATGCTTTTAAAACCAATGCCTTATTTCAAATTAAAAATATTACACCAGACCAAGCTAAAGAAGCTTACATAGAATTGGTGAATAACTATTTTTTATACAGAAAATAAATATTAAAATAAATTTAATAGTATTCTGGACTAGTTTGAAAAGATTACTATTATTAAAAAAAGCAGTACATAAACTAAGTTTAAGTACTGCTTTTTTTATCTAAACGGTTTTAATTACCAGTAATTATTTTTGTATTACAAATTCCAATGGTTTACCTGTCGCTCCATTTGGAAAACTAATTCCTAATAAAGCTGACATTGTTGGAGCAATATCTGGTATTGTAGTATGCTGTAAAGTACTTCCTTTTTGTATACCATTACCATAAAACAATAATGGTACATGTGTATCATAGTTTAAAGCAGAACCATGTGTAGATCCTGTTTTACTATAACTAATTACCGCTGGATCTAATACAAACAAAACATCACCAGAACGTTTTTGATTATAACCTTTTTGTAATAAACTTTCAATTCCATTTGAAAATTCTGTATTACTCATACTTGTAGCTGTATACGCTTTGTTGATACTTGGGTAATCAATAATAGTATTTACAATTTCTTGTTGTACTTGAGCTAAATTTAACCCATAATCTTTAATCACTTTACGATCCAAAAACACTTGATTATTACTTATGTTTTTAATTAATTTTTCTGCTTTATGATTAAAAATCATAGTTTCATTTAAACGATTTTTAAAACCATCTGTATCAAAATACCCTGCAGGAATCTTTACAGACTGTAAATAACTTGGCACTTCCACTGCTCCATGATCTGAAGATAAAAACAAGGTGTAATTACCTTGACCTACTTTATCGTCTAATGCAGTTAATAATCGCTCTATATCTTTATCCAATCTTAAATAGGTGTCTTGTACTTCTTTACTGTTAACTCCAAAATTATGACCAACATAATCTGTACTAGAAAAACTAACTGTTAAGACATCTGTAAAATCATCTTGACCTAATTGCTCTCCTGTAATTGCTGCAATAGCAAAATCTGCAACAATGCTGTTTCCGTAAGGTGTCGCTTTAATAATATCATACCCTCTATTATCTTTACTTAAAGCTTTTAAGTCATAAGGAAACGTTGCTGTTTCTTTTCCTTTAAAACCACCTTCAAAGGTGTTTAAATCGCTTCCACTTTCTGTGTAAGTATTAATATCATAAAGCGTATTCCATTCTTTCAAATAACTTTCTGCAACAGCTTTATTATTAAAATCGTTAACCCAACTAGGTAATGCTTCTAAATAATAAGTACTTGAAATAAAACGACCTTGGTCTGCACCATGAAACCAATAAGCAGCATTTGCAGTATGTCCAGCAGGTAAAATTGCACCTCTATCTTTTACAGAGATACCAATGGTTTTACCTTTCATTTGAGTAAATAATCTGTTTTCATCTGCAAAAGATGTTGTTTTTAATCTATGAGGAGACATTTGTCCAGCTTTGTGGCTTGTACCTACAGATTGTACAGTTGTATCTCCTGCACAATAAACGTAGCTGTCAGATACTTTATCATACCAATTATTAGATATTATACCATGCATTTTTGGTGTAGTACCACTGTATATTGACGCATGTCCAGGTCCTGTATAAGTTGGCACATAATTAAAATGGTTATTTTTACAATTAAACCCTTGAGTAATCAAACGTTTAAAACCACCTTCACCATATTTGTTATAAAATCTAGTTAAATAGTCATAACGCATTTGGTCCACAACAATTCCAATTACAAGTTTTGGTTTTGAATGCATAACTGTCGTGTTATTATCTGAAGTCACCACAGTTTTTTGTGCCTTACAACTTAACAGAAAACAAATAAAAAATAGGGATACTATCGCTCTCATGGTATTAAATTTAATTTTGAACGCCAAAAATACAGCTTTTAAAACATCTAATTTGAAATTAAGGTTAAATACATATTAGAATTTTATATTTTAGCGGTAACAAATAAAGCATGAATTACCTACACTATATTGGGACTTACTTTTTAATGGTTGTCGAAATGTTTCGAAAACCAACAAAGTGGTCTGTAATGAAAAAATTAATCCTAAAAGATGTCGACGATTTAATTATTGGCTCATTAGGTATTGTTGCATTTATCTCGTTTTTTGTTGGTGGTGTTGTAACCATACAAACTGCCTTAAATATTGACAATCCATTAATACCAAAAAACTTAGTTGGTTTTGCAACAAGACAATCAATTGTACTAGAATTTGCACCTACATTTATGTCCATAATTATGGCTGGAAAAGTAGGTAGTTTTATTACATCAAGCATTGGTACAATGCGAGTTACAGAACAAATTGATGCTTTAGAAGTTATGGGTATTAATAGTTTAAACTACTTAGTGTTTCCTAAATTTATAGCACTAACCTTGTATCCTTTTGTAATATCAATTTCAATGTTTTTAGGTATTATGGGTGGATTAGCTGCTTGTGTTTATGGTGGATATGCCACAATGCCAGATTATATTGAAGGCATACAGTTAGACTTTAAGCCTTTTCATATGGCTTATGCATTTATAAAAACATTAATTTTTGCTTTCATTTTAGCAACTATCCCATCTTATCATGGTTATTACATGAAAGGTGGTGCACTTGAAGTTGGTAAGGCTAGTACAACATCGTTTGTTTGGACTAGTGTCGTTATCATTCTTTTAAACTATATATTAACGCAACTACTTTTAAGTCAATGATAGAAGTTAAAAACTTAAACAAATCGTTTGGAGATGCTCATATTTTAAAAGGAGTTACTACTACTTTTGAAAAAGGAAAAACCAACCTTATCATCGGACAAAGTGGTTCTGGTAAAACTGTATTTTTAAAATGTTTACTAGGATTATTTGACTATGAAGAAGGTAGTATTGCTTATGATGGGAAAATTTTTTCTAAACTAAGTGAAGACGAAAAACGATTGATTAGAGCAGATATTGGAATGGTTTTTCAAGGAAGTGCCTTGTTTGACTCAATGACCATTGCAGAAAATGTAATGTTTCCGTTAAAAATGTTTACTTCTCAAAGTAAAAGTGAAATGGAAGATCGTGTAAACTTTGTTTTACAACGTGTCAACTTAGAAAACGCACACCATAAAAAACCAAGTGAAGCTTCTGGAGGAATGCAAAAACGTGTTGCTATTGCACGCGCAATAGTAAACAAACCTAAGTATTTATTTTGTGACGAACCCAACTCTGGTTTAGACCCAAAAACTTCTATTGTTATAGATAATTTAATTAAAGAAATAACCGAAGAGTACCAAATAACAACGGTAATAAACTCGCATGATATGAATTCGGTTATGCAAATTGGAGAGAAAATTATTTTTCTTAAAAATGGTTTAAAGGAATGGGAAGGTTCTAGATATGATATTTTTAAGACAGATAATGAAGCTGTAACAGACTTTGTTTATTCTTCTGAATTATTTAAAAAAGTACGTCAAATGTACTTGGAAGAACGTAGTTAATATCTATTTAATGACTTTAATTGTAGTTTAGGTTACACCATAAAACAATAAAGAACTTACAATCGTAAAATGATTATAAATTCCTTATTAAAATTTGTATCAAAAATATTTACTATAATTTATTTAACTTGATTCACGACTAAAGTATCTAACTTAAGTTTAAGCTTTAACCAACGATATAGCTTATCTCTTTCTTTTGAAATTTGACTAGCGTTAACTAAACTATCATTCCATTTTACATTAAATACTGCTAATGTATCTATCTTTTTGAAGTTAGAATTAACAACACTAGCATAAGATAAAGATTTAATGTTTTCGTAATTGATATTAACCTCTTTAGTCAACTCTTCAAAAGGCACATAACCACGTTCAAGTTTTGACAATTCTCTAACCTTGTCTTCCAAGAATGTGATTTTTTGTTGCTGATTCATTAAATCTAAAGAGTCTCTGGTACGAAGCTCTTCCATATATTCAAGGTTATTAATCTGTCTATTTTTAGACTGATTAATCAATAATTTTGAACTTTTTAAATATGAATATTCCTGTAAACGATTTTCTAAAAAATGTATCATATCATCAGAAATAACATCTGTTCCAAATGTTGTTAACTCGATATTAGATTCGCCATTAGGCGTATAATTTGGAGTCGCGTATTTTTGGATATAACTAGCGTTTGGTAATGACTTAAGTTCATTATTAATAAAGTCTTTAGCATCTACTTTAAACTGGCTTTCTCTTAACACATTTAAAAAAGTAAACATAGCAGGTATCATAACTACTATTGCTACCAATGATGCAATTCTTGCTGTACGCTTACGTTTAGCTGAATTAGCATATTTAAGCATTGGAAAACGCAATATTTTAAGTACTAAAAAAGTTGCTAAAGCAATAAAAATGGTATTAATGGTAAACAAATACATAGCTTGACCAAAATACACCCAATTACCTTTTGCTAATCCATAACCTGCTGTACACAATGGTGGCATTAATGCTGTAGCAATTGCTACACCAAAAATTACTGAAGCAATAGTACCACGTTTGGTACGTGCAATAATTAAGGCCAATCCACCAAAAAAAGCAATTAACACATCTCGAATATCTGGTTGTACACGTCCTAAAAGCTCTGAAGTATCTTCGCTTAAAGGGAAAAACCTAAAAAACAAAAAGGCTGTTAATAAACTTAGCACAATCATTATTGCTAAGTTGACTAATGATCGTTTTAATGTATCAATATCGTTTATTGCAATAGATAATCCAACACCAAGTATTGGTCCCATTAACGGAGAAATTAACATGGCTCCAATAACAACTGCTGTACTATTTGCATTTAAACCAATAGAAGCCACAAAAATAGAACATATCAAAATCCATGCAGTTGCACCTTTAAATGGTATATCTGCTTTTATCGCTTCAATAGTCGCATCACGATCTGTATCCTCTCTAAAATCTAACAGTTCTTGTAAAAAGGTTTTTATACTTTTAAATAACCCTTTTGCATCTTTTTTAACTGCTTGCTTTTTTTGGTCAACAGCTTCTTTTTGTTTCTCTTCATCAGAGAAATCAAATTTATTTTCTTTTGCTTTGTTGTTTTCTTCCATGTTTTAAAACCTATCCATAATGTTCTCCATATTGGTCTTTAACCTTTTGAAGAACTTTTTTAATATCTTGTTCTTTAGACTTTGGAAAGATAAGTAAAACTTCGTCTTTATCAACAATTATATAATCTTGTAATCCATCAACCACCACCACTTTATCAGATTTAGTACGTATCATGTTTCCAGACGCATCTTCTGTTAAAGTTTTTGCATTAACAACTGCATTATTGTCATTGTCTTTATCTAATTTATCATACAAACTTCCCCAAGTACCTAAGTCATTCCAGTCAAAAGTTGCTGGTATTACGTATACGTTTGTTGAAGATTCCATAATAGCATAATCTACAGAGATGTTTTCCGCTTTAGCGTAATTATCTCTTATAAAATCGTCTTCAAACTCTGTATTATAAGTTGACAAACCGTTTTTAAACAGCTCAAATAATTCTGGTTGTTTATCTTGAAATGCTTTTACTACACTAGTTGCACTCCACATAAATATTCCTGCATTCCATAAAAAGTTTCCTTGATCTAAAAATTGCTTAGCGGTTTCATAATCTGGCTTTTCGCGAAACTGAACCACGTCGCTAATATTTTCTGCGGAAGCGTTACCACACTCGATATAACCATAGCCTGTATTTGGAAACGTTGGCTTGATCCCTAAGGTCATTAAGGCATCATTATCTTGACAATACTCAAACGCTTGTTTTACGTTTTGAGTAAAAGCATTTTCGTCCTCAATCCAATGGTCACTTGGTGCAACAATCATGACTGCATCAGGATTTTCTTTTTGTATTTTAAGACTTGCGTATAAAATACAAGGTGCTGTATTACGCATTGCTGGCTCTAAAACCACTTGACGTTGCGTAACTTCTGGAAGTTGCTCCAAGACTAAGTCATTATACTTCTCGTTGGTTAAAATAAAAATATTTTCTTTAGGAATTAAGGTACTTAAACGACTAAACGTTTTTTGAATTAAAGTATCTCCTGTACCTAACATATCATGAAATTGCTTAGGAAACTCTGATGTGCTTACTGGCCAAAATCTAGAACCTACTCCTCCTGCCATTAAAATGGCGTAATAATTTTTATTTTGCATGTCTTGGTGTTTTGTTTTTGGTTAGTTTTTTAATTATTGATTATATCTACTTCTGCATTGGCATTAAACAAATAAACTTTACCTGTTTTAACCTCAACACATTCATGACGAGTACGTCGCTTTACTCCTTTTTTAAACACACGACCATTGTGTATTTTAAAGGTTTTATGCAAAGGTACTTCAAATATAAAACTTTTATTATTTGGAGCGTCCAATTGTTTTAAAGCTAAGGCGAGTTGCACATCTGTATCGCTGGATGCCTTTGGGTTTTTAAAGTGTTTTGCTAAATGCGGAAGCAAGTTGTCTGGGAAAACATCAGGATTTATAAAAGGTAACATTAAATGCTGAAAGGTACGCTTCCACTCTGCTCCATGAGGTTTAATATGTCGTCCAAATTTAGAAAAAGCTTCTAAATGTGCTATTTCATGAATTAAAGTAATTAAAAAACGATACTTATTTAAATTTCCATTAACAGTAATTTGATGTTTCCCATTTGGTAATCTTCTATAATCGCCATGTCTGGTTTTACGTTCTTTTTTAACTTTTACTACCAAATGGTCATGTGCTAAAAGTTGTAAAACTTTTGGAACTGCTGCTTCTGGAATGTAATAAGAAATGGTGTTTTGCATTTCAACAAAAATAATGGATTTATGTAAAATGAAATAATATTGACTATTGATTTTTAAATCTAAAAACGAGTCACCAATTAACAATACTTTATAAAAAGTATTTTTTGAATGTTGTATATTTAACTATGAAAGACTTAATACTAATAGCGACTATATTTATGACCTCAGCAACTGGATTAACAATAGATTTTGGAAAAGATAAAACTGGAGCATCTTGGCGAATAGTTAATGATGGTGTAATGGGTTGATTATCTACCTCTGAAATAAATCTAAAAGATGATAGCCTATTGTTTACAGGAAATGTTAGCCTTGAAAACAATGGTGGTTTTGCTAGTGTACGCAATTTAATAGACGAAGGTGCTTTAAACAATTGCAAAACCATGATAATCCGTTATAAGAGTAATAATACCAATCGTAATTTTGGATTATCTTTAAAAAGTAGCCAACAATATTATATACCTTATTACAAACATATTTTTAGTCCAAAAACTAAAGATTGGGAAACCATTGATGTACCATTATCCGAATTTAAACATTATAAAATTAGTGAGGTAATTGACAACAATATGCCAACTAAGGCTTTAAAAGACGTTTTTAATATTGCTTTAATTATTAGCGATAAAAAAGAAGGTGAATTTAACATTGAAATTGACTATATCAAGTTTATATAAAAAAACGCTCTCAATATTTTGAGAGCGTTTTTTTATGAAGGGAATATGGTTGTGTTAAAAAGCAAATCCAACCGAGAATTGCCAAACTCTGTTTTTAGGTTCTCCTTCATCATACACATCTCCTAATCCTAAATGGTAACGTGCGCCAAGAGTGACACCAGATTCTGTTTTAAAACCTGCCCCAAAATTAACTCCGTAATCAAAATTATTTGGTTCAAACTCTTGTGAGGTATCAAATAAATTAAAGTTTGCATCATAAGTTTCTTTATGAGAAATAGCATAACCTATTTGCGGTCCAGCTTCTAAATAAAACGTGCTGACAGGATATAATTTTAGTAATAAAGGTAAATTAATATAATTAAGTTTTTGAGTGAATATACCTGCATCTGTTTCAATTTCATAACCTTGTTGTGAATACATTACTTCAATTTGTATAGCAGCAAACTCGGTAAAATAAGACTCTCCATACAAACCAACATGAAAACCACTACGTTGACCAGTTTCTGCTTCTCCATCATATTGTACTGAGGCTAAATTATAACCTGCTTTTAATCCTCCGTTTGATTTACTTTTCAAGTCATTATCTTGTGCTTGACCTATAAATAATGCACTAAAAAATAGTGCTATTGCTACATATTGCTTTTTCATAATATTAAATTTTAATTTATTATTTGTAAATGATAATAAGTAATTATTTTCCACCATTGGCTTGCAAGTCTGCAATACATTGTGCATCTAATTGTGGTGCACTGCCTCCAGAAATCATATCCATAACATTACTTCCAGATTCGGCTTGCCAATACATTAAGCATGACTCAACATCACAATGTTTAGGATGATCCAAATCTTCGTGATCGGACTGCAAATCTGAGCCTAAATTTGTTAGTCCAAGTATATGTCCAAACTCATGCGTTATTACAGTTGTTTCTAAAATTGGTCGTGTGTTACTTAGGGTACCAGACGTTAACTCTTGAATAGTTTCTTGATATATCACAAATGATGTATTGCGATAGGCTGTACCTAATACAACACCTTCATCTGTATTACTTGCAGATTCTCCATCTGCAAAAAATGCCCAAACTGTTATTTGGTTATCATTGTTAAATAAGGTACGATTGGCATCTTCTATTGCTATAATTTCTTGGTTAGTGTAAGGTGATTGATTTGTTGTTGAAATAGCTCTTTTTTGTACCGTAATTCCGTCAGGTTTAAATGTTCTATCTTCTAAAAAAGACACAAAATTATTAACTGCTGTTTGTGATGGTTCAAAACCCTCAACATATACTAACTCGACTACTAAACTGGTAAAAGTATTGTCTGATAATAAATCGTTTGCAGAGGTACCAACTGCTAATTGATTGGCTTGTTCTGGTGTGTCAAACGTTTCGGTTTGAGCATCATCACTGCTACAAGACCAGATCAGACCCAAAACCACAACTAAAAACATTACTTTTTTCATATTACTATTTTTCTTTTTACTTATTTTAAAATTGCTGCCTCTAAGTTTAGAGACAGCAAAGTTGAACAAACTAATAACCACTTAATTTACTTATCTATATTTGTGTTAACACTAAGGTTAGTGCTGCATTGGTTGTACTTTGTAATGATATTGATGTACTACTATAATTTGTAACAACCCAGTTTTGATTTAAAATATTAAACGTTGTGTTATTACTAAACGTTAGATTTACGTATACTTCTGTTTGTGATGTTACTTCGTATGTACCTTGAACATCTTGTATTGTTGTATTAACAACATTTTGGGCTACAACTGATAAATCATTGGCAAAATCAATTGTGAATTCTGCAAAGTCTACAGCTGTATCTACTCCTGCTTCAATAATAGACTGTACTTCAAAAACACCATCTACTAAAATCATTTCAACCTCATCCGCATCATTTTGAGCTTGCTCTTCGATTGATTCTATACCTAAACAATCAGAGATTTCTGCTTGTAATTGTGCGTCACTATTAATAGATATGGTTTGAGATGTATCTCCTTCAACCGTTGCTGTAATTGGATAGTTAACAGAAAATAACTGATCGTCTCCCATACTGTTTATGTACGTATATAATTGTTGTTCGGTTTCAACAACAACACTTCCTGTTTGTTCAAAATCTAAACTGTAAGTCAATATTGTAATTGGAAAGTTAAAGTCAATACAAGAAATAGCGTCTTCACCAGCGTCTTCTAACGTTTCACAAACATTCATGATTTCGTCATAATCAGACTGGCTAGCTATAACAATTTCAGTATAATTACTTAATGTTACTGCAAACGGGAATTGTAATACTACTGTGTCATTATCGTTATTAAATTGAGCTAAAATATCAATAACTTGTTGGTAATCTGACTGACTAATAATACTTACCTGAGTCCCATTAACAGTTGCTGTAACTGGCAATATAATAGAAGAACAAGATACGCCATCTAAAAAGTCATCAAATGATCCATCATAAGCAGAAGCACGCTCAAGGTTACTTGCTGTTTGTGAGTTTGCTGTGTTTGTATTTGGATTGTCTCCATTTTCATTATCAATTTCATCTTGACAAGATGTAAATGAAAAGATGGCTAATAGACAAAGTGCTGTAATTAATTTTAAGTTTTTCATAATTTTTAATGGTTTGTAAATTTAATTTTTCTTTTTGTTAATTGTAGTTTAATACTTTTTGATTTTTCTTTTTAAAGCTATTTTTTCGCCTTTCTATAGGTAAGACAACTGATTTTTATTTTACCCTACCCTAAAATTTTAATTAATTGATTTATTGTGTAAATTATAGTTATAAAGCTTGATATTAATACTACTGTAAGTATGACTTCTATTATTGCACTAACTTTTTCGGTATTCATATTTTTATATCTTTGGGCTAATATGTACTTAAGACAACCCAAAGTTTTTTTACCCTACTTTTGGTTTCAATTATTTTTAATTATTGTCTTTAATACTATAAATGATATATGACAGACAGACCAAACAACCTTTGTGAGGACCAGTTTTTTAGCGACTTTTATTTAAAGCACGTGCAAAAAGCTAGCAACTTTGCTTATTATAAATGTGGTGACAATGCTAAAGCTTTAGATTTAGTACAAGATGCGTTTTCTAAGATTTGGGAACATTGTGCTAAAATTGAATTTAGTAAAGCCAAAACCTATTTATTTACCTCCATTAATAATATGTTTTTAAATACTATAAAACATAATAAAGTAGTCATGGATTATGCAAAAGCTGCTCCATATATAGATAGAGATAATCAAAGTCCTGAATATTTATTAGAGGAAGAAGAATTTAAAACCAAGTTACAACAAGCCATTGCTTTATTAACAGACGGTCAGCGCGAAGTCTTTTTATTAAATAGAATTGACGGAAAAAAATATCGTGAAATAGCAGAACTACTTGGTATATCACAAAAAGCAGTAGAAAAACGAATGTCTGGTGCCTTAAAAACATTAAAGCAGCACATAAAAAATATTTAATAAGTAGGGTAAAACTAGACTTAATTGTCTTAAGATTGAAGGACTTATACCAATGAAAAAAGAAAACGACATATTAAAATGGTTTGATGACCAATTAACCAAACCAGAACTTGATGCTTTAAAACAGTCTGAAGATTTTAAAACTTTAGAAAAAATTAAGCATTATAGCTCACAAATGGAGGCTCCAAAAGTAGATGCACAACAAGCGTTAAATGCTTTTAAGCAACGTCCATTAACTAAAACCGAACCTAAAGTTATTAGCTTACACTTTAAAACCTTTTTTAAGGTAGCAGCAATGCTTATTGTTATGCTTGGCATCTCATACTTTGCCTTTTTTAATAACACCAAAAATTTTGAAACAACAGTTGCCCAAACCCAAACATTTAAATTACCTGATAACTCTGAGGTTATATTAAATGCACAATCTAGCTTATCTTATAACTCAAAAACTTGGGACGATAAACGCGATTTAACATTAGATGGTGAAGCCTTTTTTAAAGTTGAAAAAGGACAAAAATTTACCGTTAATACTTCTGCAGGTTTGGTACAAGTTTTAGGTACACAGTTTAATGTTAAAGAGCGTGACAACTATTTTGAAGTCGTATGTTTTGAAGGATTGGTTAGTGTAACACATAATAACAAAACTATTAAACTATCAAAAGGCAAAGGTTTTAAGGTTGTTAATGATAATATAGAATTAATAGATAACACAAAAGCAACATCTCCTAGTTGGCTTAAAGCCGAAAGTACTTTTACTAACATTAGCTTACAACAAGTCATTGCAGAAGTACAACGTCAATATGATGTAACTATTAATTCTGACGCTATTGATACAACACAATTATTTACAGGTACCTTTACACACAGCAACTTAAACACTGCGTTGCAAGCCATAACTATACCTTTAAAATTAAGCTATAAAATTAATAATACGACTGTTACCTTATATAAATATGAAGGGCAATAACTGGCTAACCTACTGTTTAATGTTTTGGATTGTTATTAGTTTTGGTCAAACTAAAAGCTTGCCTTTAGCTGATTACTTAATAAGTATTCAAGAGCAATTTGATGTAAAATTTAGTTATGCTGTAGACGATGTTGCTAACATCAACATACCTCAACCGGAAAGGGAATTAAATTTACAACAAACGTTACAACACTTAAACGCTAATACCTTACTAAATTTTAAAACAATAGATAGTCGGTATATTACCGTTTCTGTGTTAGAAAAAACAATTTCTATTTGTGGTACTTTAGTTTCAGAAGAAACCAATGAAGCGCTGATTGGCGCTTCAGTTATTATTGATAATACGTATCAAGGTACAAGCACGAATTATAATGGTGAATTTAACTTGACCGAAATTCCGCTTAAAGCGACACTTTCTATTTCTTATTTAGGTTATCAAACGTTAAAAATTTCTGCTAAAACATTATTTAACAATCAACAATCTTGTCCAACAATTACACTTACAGAGGACAACCAAATGTTAACCGAAGTTTTAATTACTAAATACTTAACTACAGGTTTACAAAAATTTATAGATGGTAGTATTGTGTTAAACACAGAAGAATTCGGGAATTTACCAGGTTTAATCGAACCTGATATTTTACAGTCCATACAAGCTTTACCAGGCGTTGAAAGTGTTAACGAAAGTATTGCCAACATTAATGTAAGAGGAGGAACAAATGACCAAAATTTAATCCTTTGGGATGGTATAAAAATGTATCATTCTGGTCACTTTTTTGGGTTAATATCTGCTTATAACCCAAACTTAACTAACAAAGTTATTGTGACTAAAAACGGAACCAGCAGTCAATACAGTGACGGTGTTTCAAGTACCATTAGCATGTATACTAAAGATAAAATTGAAGATACTTTTTCTGGAGGAGCTGGTGTTAATTTAATTAGTGCAGATGCCTTTTTAGAAATTCCTGTTAGTAAAAAATTAGCATTACATATTTCAGGAAGACGTTCTATCACTGATGTGATTAGCACACCTACTTATGATAATTATTTTGAAAGAAGTTTTCAGGATAGTGATATAAATATCAATTCTAATATTGAAAACAGCACAACTTCTTCTGATTTTGTCTTTTATGATTTTACTGCAAAACTACTTTTTGACTTAAACAAAAAACATCGTTTTAGAGCTAATATTATTGGTATTAATAACAATTTAGATTATGCCGAAACTATTACTGATAGCGATAATACAACCACGTCAAAAACCAGTAATTTAGCTCAAGACAATTTAGGCTATGGTGGACATTGGAAAGCACAATGGACAAAAAACTTTAGCACAGACGTATCTGGTAACTACTCTAGATATACAGTAGATGCTTCAGATTTAAGAGTCCAAACAGAGCAACGCTTAACACAAGCTAATGAAGTATTAGAAACCAGTATACAGGTTAAAACCAACTATAGTTTTACTCAGTTTTTAAATTTTTTAAATGGTTATCAGTTTAACGAGATTGGTATATTAAATGAAACTACTGTAACTGCCCCTTCTTATTCACGTACAAAAAAAGATGTTCTGTTAAACCATGCATTGTTTACACAAATAGAATACCATAAAGACAATACCTTTTTAAGGATTGGACTACGCGGAAATTATTTTCAGAAATTTGATAAGTTATTAATAGAACCTCGTATTACTGCAAGACAAAAACTATCTAATCAATGGGCTTTAAAATTAGAAGGAGAATTTAAAAATCAGTCTGCAACACAAATTGTAGATTTTCAGGATGATTTTTTAGGCGTTGAAAATAGACGCTGGATATTAGCAGACAATAATACCATACCAATATCTACTAGTAAACAAGCATCATTTGGTGTTGATTATAGTAAACATAATTTAAATATTGATATTAATGGATTTTACAAAACGGTTGATGGGATCACAGCTAGCAATCAAGGTTTTTATAATAATTTTCAATATCTGAGTGCCACAGGAAGTTACACTGCAAAAGGCATAGAGTTTTTAGCAAATAAAATTACTGATAAATTTAGCACATGGTTAAGTTACACTTATAGTATTAACAATTATACTTTTGAAAGCTTTACACCTAGTGTTTTCCCTAATAATGTAGACATTAGACACTCTATCTCTTTGGCTATAAATTATTCTATAATAAAAAACTTAGAATTATCATTAGGTGGTATTTGGCATTCTGGACAACCATACACAAAACCTCTTGAAGCTAACCCAACAATTGAAATTAACAACAATTATTATGTCAATTATGACCAACCCAATATCCAAAATGTAGACGATTTTTTACGTTTAGATGCCTCTTTAGGTTATACCTATGATTTTAATAACACAACTAATATTAGTCTAAAAGCAGGTGTACGTAACTTAAGTAATGAAGACAATGTAATTAATAGATATTATCAAGTAGATCCTGAGGATAGCAACAATACTATTGAGGTAAACAACCTGTCTTTAGGCCTAACGCCAAACGTAAGTCTACGCGTTAATTTTTAATACTATTTACCAAATATCTTTATTTAATAAAAGAAACAAACCAACAACTGTATTTCAATAAGTTACAACAAACAAACCAAAAAACACCTATAGCATTTAAAAATAAATAATGTTATGTTTGTATACCGAATGATTTAAATTGTTTTACTAAATAACTTATTATACAATGTTAAATGAAAAATTAAAAGCATTACAAATAGTACTACAGCAAGAAGTAGACTTTGCTTGGCAATGTAAAATGGGAACATCTGTATACAATCAAAACAACCGCAGTTTTGGTAGTTATCTAGAGTCGTCTTTAAACGCACATAACAAAGAAATTTCTCAAATTTTAGACGATATTGCTCGAGAACAAACTCAAAACCAAGAGCCTCCTAATTTTAATAATTATATTAGGTATTCTACTAGCTCAATGACACACAAAGAAGTCTTTGTTGGTGACAAGTGGATATTAGTACCTAATACGGCATGTGTAGATTTTAGAACAACCACTTTAGGTGGTAGTAGAGCTTTTACTGTAACTGTAAGTAATGGTAGCGATTATGCTACGTTTACCTCAACCGAAAGTTTACAATCTTACCAACAAAACCAACAACTTTTAGAAGCTGATCCAATACATTTAGAACTACAAAATGATTATGTATCTAAAGAAGAATATGATTGGATGTTATTAGCTTCTCAAGTTTACGGAACAACTAAAAAAAACATTAGTGGTTTAGGTGATCTTGCAGAATTATACAGCAGAACACCAAAAGAATTTAAAAGACATTATGCTTACAAGATTTCAAAAGTTGCAAAAAGTATAGGCAAACCAGCAAAAGCAGGTAAAATATTTCATGGAGCCGAAAAGGTTATGAAAAAAGCAGGAAAAGTAGCAAAAGTTGGACCATATCTATCTGCAGGTACAATTATATATGAAGTTGGTGATGCCTATATAAATGATACAGAAATTAAACCACACACTTATGTTGACGGAACCCTTTTAGTGGTAGGTATAGCTGCAACAGCAGTTGGTGCTCCTGCAGTAGTTGTTGGTTTAGCTATATATGGTATTTTAGATTATGCTTTTAATATTAGCGAAGGAATTGATAATACTTTTGGAAGTGATTCTGACCTTTGGAATAACAAACCCATAAAACATTTTCCTAAAAAAACAACTCCAATATTTAATGACGTAAAAATTGACAACACCTATGTTGCTCCTAACATAAAACTACCTCCAAATTTTAAAAATTAATGTTCAAACAAATATTTCAAAAATTATTATTGGCATTTTATTGTACTTCAAAATGGCTCGTAAATAAAAAAATGCCAGAAAAAATTATTCCATCCACTATATTATTTTTTTCATTTCCTTTTACATTTATAGCTACTGGTTTATATCTAATACTAGCTTTATCTTTAATATTAAGTAACTCTAAAAACTTAGCAGTTTTAGTTATTGGTGGATTTATATTTATTACACCAGTATATTATTTAGCCTCAAAAATGGCTAAAAAAGGCATTGTTAAATTGGACATTAGCAAACACTACAAAACTTTAACAAAAAATGATAGAGTTAATAAAATAACGCTTGCTTTTATTGTTTTTTGGGGAAGCTTTATTATTCAGTTTTGGCTTGCCAATATGGCTTTGAGCTCAAAATAGAGAAGCAATTAGTAGATCTATTAATAAAAAAACGCTTTCAATTTCTTGAAAGCGTTTTTAATATCATATTCTAAATAAGAGTAACTACATACGCTCTGGCACGTCAATTCCTAATAGGTTAAAAGCATTTTTAATAGTATTAGCTACAGCTTGAGATAACTGTACTCTAAATACAATTTCATTTTGTGTTTCTGCACCTAATATTGATACATTTTGGTAAAAACTATTGAAAGCTTTTACTAAATCATAAGTATAATTAGCTATTAAAGCAGGACTGTGGTTATTAGCTGCAAGTTGTATTACTTCTGGAAACAACTGTAATTGCTTAATTAAGTCTCGTTCTTTATCTTCTAAAGCAACATCACTAGACTTAAGTGTTACACTAGTATCTACATTAGCTTTGCGTAAAATAGATTGTATTCTAGCATAAGTATATTGTATAAAAGGACCTGTATTACCTTGAAAGTCTATAGACTCTTTTGGATCAAACAAAATACGTTTTTTAGGATCTACTTTTAGTATATAATATTTTAAAGCGCCTAAACCTATTGTTTTATATAATTCTGCTTTTTCCTGATCTGTATAACCATCTAATTTGCCTAAATCTTCAGATATGGTTTGAGCTGTATCAGCCATTTCAACAATTAAATCATCTGCATCAACAACAGTACCTTCTCTACTCTTCATTTTACCTGAAGGTAAATCTACCATTCCGTAGCTTAAATGAAATAAGTTTTTAGCCCAATCAAATCCAAGTTTTTTAATAATTAAAAACAGTACTTGAAAATGGTATTCTTGCTCATTACCAACAGTATAAACCATACCTCCAACATCAGGATAATCTTTTACACGTTGTATAGCTGTACCAATATCTTGAGTCATATAAACTGCTGTCCCATCAGAACGAAGCACTATTTTCTCGTCAAGACCATCATCTGTCAAATCACACCAAACAGATCCATCTTCTTTTTTAAAGAATACACCAGATTTTAAACCTTCAGCAATAAACTCTTTACCTAAAAGATACGTTTGACTTTCATAGTATAAGTTATCAAAATCAACACCAAGGTTTTTGTAAGTCGTATTAAAACCATCATAAACCCAACCATTCATTGTTTCCCAAAGGGCAACTACTTCTTTATCTCCTGCTTCCCATTTTTGAAGCATTTGCTGAGCTTCAGTTAAAATAGGTGCTTCCTTTTTAGCATCCTCTTCTGTTTTTCCTTTGGCTACTAAAGCTGCTATTTCTTTTTTATATTCTTGATCAAATTTGACATAGTAATTACCTACTAATTTATCTCCTTTTAATCCTGTAGACTCTGGTGTTTCATTGTTTCCAAAACGCTTCCAAGCCAACATACTTTTACAAATATGTATACCTCTATCATTAATAATTTGCGTTTTGTAAACTTTTTTACCTGAAGCTTTCAAAATTTCAGAAACACTATAACCCAATAAGTTATTTCTAATATGTCCTAAGTGTAAGGGTTTGTTTGTATTAGGTGAAGAGTATTCAACCATAACAGCTTTATTTTCCGCGGAAGCGTCAACAAAACCATAATTTACATTTTGTTTTATAGTATTGAAAAAATCCACAAAATAGGAAGCTGAGATTTCAAGATTTAAAAACCCTTTTACAACATTAAAAGCCTCAACTTGCTCTACATTTTGCACTAAATACTCACCAATAGCTTGACCAATTTGGACTGGATTACCTTTTACAACACGTAACATAGGAAACACGACTACTGTAATATCTCCAGCAAATTCTTTTCTAGTTGCTTGAAACTCGACCGTTTCTAAATTAGCATTATAAATGGTATTAACCGCTTGTTTAATGTGTTGCTCTAATGTGTTTTGAAGACTCATGAATTGTACTTTTTTGAAAAGGCAAATATAGTATTTCTTGCAAGAAATTGTTGTTTTTTGATAGGCTTTATATTAGTTTAACTAACCGTTATATGACTTGTATTTAAAACACTTTAAAACAGTTACATTACATGTAGAAAACAAATCTTACCGTTAGTCTAATTTTTTGGTATTACCTCTTAAAAATTATGTTTTAAACTTATTAATATTCACTTTTATCTTTTGAAGGAAAATCCCTCTATTTTCTTCTTTAAATTTCATTAACTTAAAAAATACATAGAATTTTATAGTTTATTTTGAGACATTCGCAATTTGTCACGTTTTATGTACAGTTAAATTTTTAAATGAAGAGACTACTTGTCCTATTTTTATTGTGTAATTTAACCTTTGGTTTTTCTCAAGATGAAGAGCTAGAGCGCTTGACTATACAGTTAGCTTATCAAAATCCAGATTCAACTAAAGTTAACACTTCTCTGAATATTATAAAACACTTATTTGAAGACAAACAATATAGCAAAGCATTGAAATTTGTTAACGAAAGTGAAAAGCTTGCAAAAGATATTAACTACAAAAAAGGACTTGCAAATATCATTTTATACAAAGCTAAAATTCATACCCAAGAAGGAAACATACATAAAGCAATAGATTATTTTAAAACCGCTAAAGTACTTTTCTCTAATATTGAAGACTCAATATCTATAGCACAAATAGATAGTAATCTTGGAATAATTGAGATTAAAAATGGAAATTACAAAGACGGATTAGCTCATGCATTAGCTGCTATTAGCGAGTTAGAAAAACGTAAACTATACGATGATTTGTCAAAAAATTATCAGAGCCTTGCTAAAGCTTACGATACTGCTGGAAACACAGAAAAGGCAATTGCTTTTAATATTAAAAAATTAAATGTAGATAAAAAATCTAACAGCATCGCTGGCTTAATTGAAACTAATAAAGACTTAGGCAACTTATACCTAAAAAAAGAAAAATATAATCTAGCCATTAATTATTTTGAGAGTGCTTTAGGTTATGCTAGCTCTAAAAACCATAATTTACGCGCACAAATATTACCTCATCTTGGTAACGCATATTTAAAAAATAACGATTACCGTACTGCAACCAGATATCTAGCTGAATCAATAAACATTAATAGACGTTTAGATAATAAAAACGAAATTTTAATTGCCTTAAATAGTCTTGGAGAATTAAACTTAAAACAAAACCGTTTAAGGACTGCTGAAGCACAATTACTTGAAGCTTCTAATTTAAGTCGAGTTACACATAACGACCAAGAACTTTTGCGTAATTACCAGCTAATGAAGATATTAGATTCTACTAACGGTAAGTTTGATAATGCATTTGTTTGGCAAGGTGAATACTATAGACTTAAAGAAAAAATAGACTCTGAAAAAATTGATAAAGATCCTATAAAAGAAGTTGACACTATTGAAGAAGCTATGATAGAAGTCAATGCTTTATCGCAACCTTCTGAATTAAATAATAATTCTATTAGCAGAAAGAAATTTGACAAGTTTAAACTTATCTTTTATGCACTTCTAGCTGCATTTGCTGTAGTACTAACCTTTTTTGTATTGCTATTTGTAAAGCGAAAAAATCGCTTAAAATATACTAAACAACTTGAGGCACAAAACAAGAAAATAGAATTACAAAATGAGGCTATTTTAGAACAAAGTAAACATCTAGAAAACATTAATAAGGTAAAGGATAAATTATTTTCAATTGTATCTCATGATTTAAAAGATACTTTAACTTCTACAAAGGGGTTTATTGATTTATTAAAAGAAGGACAATTATCTCAAGACGAATTTCAAACCTTGCTTCCTGAATTAAGCGAAAACGCCAACAACGCCTCATTACTTTTATTTAATTTATTAAATTGGTCTAAGTCCCAAATGCAATCTTTAGAACCAAAACCCTCTTTATTTGACATTAAAGAAGTATTCCTTGAAAAAGTAAAACTAATGGATCAAAAACTTGAATCTAAAGGCATCACATTATTAGATAATACTTTATGTGATTTTGTTTTTGCAGACAGAAGTATGGTGGAAATTGTTATACAAAACCTTTTAGCCAATGCTGTTAAATTTTGTAATCATGGCGACAGTATATCTATTACAAATCAAATTAATAACGATAAATCTATTTTAAGTATATCTGATACAGGTGTTGGTATTAGCAAAGACAATCAAGAGAAACTATTTGGAAATAATACGTTTTCTACCAGAGGAACTAATAAAGAAAAAGGTACTGGTTTAGGTTTAACTATTTGTAGAGAGTTAGTAGAATTAAACCAAGGTAGAATATGGGTAGAAAGTACTTTAAATTTAGGGAGTACTTTTTATATAGAACTCCCTAAGAATAAAACTAATAATCTAGTTAATAATTTAACTAAGCCTTTGGAAGAAACACCTCAGCCATCATACAACGAGCACTTCCACCTCCACAAGTCTCAATAGTCGTTAGTGTACTAGATAATATTGGGCAATGTGCCTCAATCAAGTCTTTTTGTGATTTAGATAGGCTATCATGAGCAGCTTGACTCATAACCAAATACAAAGCATCATCTTGACCTCTTACTTGTAACATATTGCCAGCAAATTGATGCATTTGTTTTTCAGTAATGGTTATCACTTTTTTTCCTGTTTTTTCTAAATTAGAAACAACTTGCTTACGTTCCTTTTTATTATCAATTGTTTCTAAACATATCACAGCAAAAGTTTCTGCTAAACACATCATAACATTAGTATGATAAATAGGCAAACGTTTACCATCTACCGTTTGATTTGCTGTAAAAACGACAGGTGTGTATTCAAAATCTTCACAAAACTCAATAAACAATTCCTCATCAGCACGAGGTGATAAAGCGCAATAAGCAATGCTATTAACACGATCTAATAAAATACTTCCTGTACCTTCAAGAAAATAACCTTCTTCTTCAGCTGAAGTATAATCTATAATATCTTTAATTTTAAAACCTTCTTTTTCTAATCTTAAAAAAATAGCTTCGCGTCTTTCACGTCTTCTGTTTTCTGCAAACATTGGATACATTGCTACATCTCCATTTTCATGAAAACTCACCCAATTATTAGGAAAAATTGAGTCTGGAGTATTCAATGCTTTATCATCATTTTCAACAATAACATTAACTCCTACAGCTTTAAGCTTCTCTACAAAAGCATCAAATTCTAAAGTAGCTTTTTCGTTTATTTCTGCATTTTTTAAATCAATTTCTTCTTGAAAATAATTATTTACAGCAGTTTCTTCATTCATTCTGAAATTAACAGGACGAATCATTAATATGGTATTTGTTGTTTGTTTCATGGTTAAATATTTCGGCAAAAATAATTCAATTAAATATTAAATTCATTTAAAAAAAGTGAATTAATTAAGCGTAGTAATATCCTTTAAACTTTATCGATTAATTTAAATTAATAAATCAACTATTTTAAAGTTTATGGTGTGGAGTTAGACACTTGCAATAATTTACCATTATAAAACTGATGACCTGTTAAAGCAAAATTTGCTATATAATTTGCCATTTGCTCTGGAGTATTAGGAGCTTGGTAACCAGGAAAAGCCTCTTCTAACATTTCGGTTTGAACAGCTCCTAAGGCTAAAACATTAAATGAAGGTCCATGTTCTTTATACTCTTCGGCAAGCAACTCGGTTAAAGTTATTACTGCTCCTTTACTAGAACTGTATGCAGATAAGCCTGCAAACTTCATACTACCTTGTACGCCTCCCATTGAGCTAATGGTTAAGACATGACTATCTTTATTCATAAAAGGTAATACTATTTTGGTCATTTGAGCAACACCAAAAACATTAGTTTTGTAAACATTTTCAAAATCCTTCATACTGGTTTCAGCAAAAGGTTTATTAACTATTGCTCCTGCATTATTTATTAAAACATCAACATGTTTCCAATTGTTTTGGATAAACGCTTCTACCTTAGAATAGTCGTCTTCTATAGACAAATCAAAAGGTAAGGCTGTCGTATTTTTTAATTTTAAAGCTTCAATAGGTTCAGCATTTCTAGATAATGCTAATACATTGTGTCCTTGACCAATTAATAGTTTGACTAATTCAAAACCAATACCTCTACTGGTTCCTGTGATTATTATATTTTTAGTTTTCATTTAAAATAATTTCTTTTTCAGATGCATTAACTACTTTTTCTAAAACAGGTCCAAGATTATTTATTAGGTTAGTCATAAAAGTATAATCTAATTTATCTACCTCATCATCTACATGGTGGTAATAATCAAAATTAGTTAAATCGCAAGATGAAATAGTATGTGATGGCACATTAAACTCTGTGAAAAATGCATAATTATCAGAACGTTTAAACAAACCATACTTTTTAGCAACATCTGAAGCACCAATTAATTTACTTCCAGCATGTTTATTGATAACCTCAGCTAAATTAGACTTTTCAAAACCTGTAATAAAGGCTTGATAATCTCTGTCTTTAAAAGGTACACCAATCATTTCTAAATTAATCATTGTATATAAATCAATATCAGCTTCTTTTAAGCGTTTAGCGATATGCTTAGAACCAAGTAAACCTTTTTCTTCAGCAGAAAATGTTACAAACAACACACTACGCTTATTTACTTTTTTAGCTCCAAAGTATTTGGCTAATGCAATCACACCAGCTGTTCCTGCTGCATTATCATTAGCTCCATTTGCAATACTATCGTTTGCAACAGTTTTACTTTGTCCAATATGGTCATAATGAGCACCAATAACTACAAATTCGTTTTTTAACTTTTCATCTTGACCTTCTAAAAAACCAACTACATTAAAAGCCTCTAAATCGCCTACTTGAAATACATCTCTAAAACTATTAAAATAAGGTTTTAATCCTGCAGATTTAAAATTTGTCTCAACATAATTAGCAGCTTCTGCAATACCTGCTGTACCTACATCACGACCTTGTAAATCATCTGATGCCAAAACACTTACCATATTGGTTACTTCTTGAGTCGTTAAGGTATAATCTTTTTGAGTTTCTGGATTGCTTACTTTTGTTTTACAAGCGCCAACAACTAGCAAAACAGCACTTAATAGTATGATTTTTTTCATGTGAATTTATTTATGTTTAAAGATAAAAAAATCCCAAATCAATTATATTGAAATGGGATTTTATATGTTTTTATTTCCGCTATAGCGAAAACATTATACTAGCATCGTCACTGGGTTTTCAATAAAACCTTTTAATGTTTGTAAAAATTGTGCTCCTGTAGCTCCATCCACTGTTCTGTGATCACAAGCTAAGGTTAACTTCATAGTATTACCTGGTACAACTTGACCATTTTTTACTACAGGTTTTTGAACAATTGCTCCAACCGAAAGTATCGCAGAGTTGGGTTGATTTATTATAGAAGTAAAACTTTCTATACCAAACATACCTAAGTTAGAGATAGTAAATGTACTACCTTCCATCTCATCTAAAGATAATTTCTTTTTTCTAGCACGACCAGCAAAATCTCTTACAGCTGCACCAATTTGAGGTAAAGACTGCTCATTAGCAAACTTAACAACTGGGACTAATAAACCGTCTTCTACAGCTACTGCTACACCAATATGTACGTGATTGTTTAATTTCATTTTATCATCAAACCACTGAGAGTTAACTTGAGGATGTTGACGTAATGCTAAAGCACAAGCTTTAACAATCATATCGTTAAATGAAATTTTAGTATCTGGAATAGAGTTATACTGCGCTCTAAATGCCATAGCGTTATCCATATCAAACTCCACATTTAAATAATAATGAGGTGCTGTAAATTTAGATTTAGCTAAGTTTTTAGCAATTGCTTTACGCATTTGCGAGTTTGGTTTTTCGTCAAAATCTTCTTGACCTGTAGCAACAAATTTAGCTACTGGAGCAGAGGATTGTGTAGATCCAACTGGAGAGAAGTTTTCTATATCACGTTTAACAATACGTCCATTTTCTCCAGAACCATTAACTTGAGATAAATTAATTCCTTTTTCTTCCGCCATTTTTTTAGCTAATGGAGAAGCAAAAATACGTCCTGTTGTATTTGTAGTAGTCTCTGCTTTAGGTGCAGATTCTGTTTTAGTGTCTTGTTTAGGAGCTTCTACTTTAGCGTCTTGTTTCGGAGTCTCTTCCTTTTTTGGAGCTTCACCACCAACAGTAAAGTTTTTAGCTATGTTAGCAACATCAGTACCTTCAGGTCCAATAATTGCTAATAATGAATCTACTTTGGCAGAATCACCTTCGTTTAAACCTACGTATAATAAAGTACCTGATTGAAAAGATTCAAACTCCATGGTTGCTTTATCTGTTTCAATCTCTGCAAGGATGTCACCTTCTTCAACTACATCTCCAACATTTTTTAACCATGAGGCAACTGTACCTTCTTCCATAGTATCACTTAACCTTGGCATAGTAACAACAGTTACTCCTTCAGGAATCTCTTGAGAAGTTGACGCTTCAGAAGTATCATCATTAGACTCTGATTCATCACTTGATGTTTCAGTTGCATCTGCAGAAGCTTCTTTAGTACTTCCGTCTAATAAACCAGAAATATCTTCACCTTCTTCACCAATAATAGCTAAAAGTTTATCTACCTCAGTAGTTTCTCCTTCTTGTACACCAATATGAAGTAAAGTCCCTTCGTGAAAAGACTCAAATTCCATGGTTGCTTTATCAGTTTCAATTTCAGCTAGGATATCACCTTCTTCAATTTTATCTCCAACTTTTTTTAACCAAGCAGCAACAGTCCCTTCTTCCATGGTGTCACTAAGACGTGGCATATTTATAATTTCAGCCATATTTTATTTGATTTTATGGTCTATAAATGGATAATCTTCTTGCTCGTATACTGCATCGTACATCACATTCTTTTCAGGATATGGAGACTCTTCAGCAAATTTCTCACATTCAGCAACATTAGCTTTAACACGTTTATCAATAACTTTGATTTCGTCTTCTGTAAGATATTCTTTTTCTAGAATTACATTTTTAACTTGTGTAATTGGATCTAGTTTTTTGTATTCTTCTACTTCGTCTTTAGTTCTGTAGTGTTGTGCATCAGACATTGAGTGTCCTCTGTAACGGTAAGTTTTTACTTCCAAGAATGTTGGACCATCACCACGACGAGCACGTTGTATAGCTTCGTCAAAAGCTTCAGCTACTTTAATAGGATTCATTCCATCTACAGGACCACAAGGCATCTCGTAACCTAAACCTAACTTCCAAATATCTGTATGGTTTGCAGTACGCTCAACTGAAGTACCCATTGCGTATCCGTTGTTTTCACAAACAAAAACAACTGGTAACTTCCAAAGCATTGCTAAGTTAAAAGACTCATGTAATGATCCTTGACGTGCTGCACCATCACCAAAACAACAGATAGTTACACCATCTACATTGTGGTATTTATCACCAAAAGCGATACCTGCACCTAAAGGAATTTGACCTCCTACAATACCATGTCCTCCGTAAAAACGGTGTTCTTTAGAGAAGATATGCATTGAACCACCTAGTCCTTTTGAGGTACCTGTAGCTTTACCATATAATTCTGCCATGACACGTTTAGGATCAACACCCATACCTATTGGCTGTACGTGATTACGGTAAGCTGTAATCATTTTATCCTTGGTTAAATCCATTGCATGTAAAGCGCCTGCTAAAACAGCTTCTTGCCCATTATACAAGTGAAGGAAACCTCTAACCTTTTGTTGAATGTAGACTGCTGCAAGCTTGTCTTCAAACTTTCTCCAAAACAGCATGTCTTCATACCATTTTATATACGTTTCTTTTGTTACTTTTTGCATTGGTGACGTTTGTATTATTTTTTACGAATAACAAAAGTAACACATTAGTTAGTAATGAAAAAACTGAAAATAGTTATTTTGTTACGAAATCGATTTAGTTATAATGCTGATTTATCAAAAACAAGAGGTAAAATATTTGCTAACGAATTTGATCGTACAACTTTACCTGTTTCTCCCATAAAATACAACTCTATTGGTTGCTCTTGTTTTACTTCGTACTCTGCAATAGCTTGTCTGCATGCTCCACAAGGAGGAATAGGTTCTGTTGTAGGGTTGATCTGAGAACCAGCAATGATTGCCATTTTCAAAAATTTTGCTTCAGGAAATTGTGCTCCTGCATAATATATTGCTGTACGTTCTGCACATAATCCTGATGGGTAAGACGCATTTTCTTGATTGCTACCTGTAACAACTTCGTTATTATCTAACAATAAGGCAGCTCCAACATTAAATTTAGAGTATGGTGCATAAGCTTTATTACGTGCTTCGGAAGCTTTGTCCATTAAAGTTTGTATATCCTGAGGTAACTCGGTAATACTATCAAAAACTTGTAATGTGGTTTCTATTTTTACTTCATTCATAATTTAAATATACGCAACTATTTTAGACAAAAAAACTATTGCTTTCACAATAGTTATTTGATCTTTATTATAATTTGTTTTAATATTCTGTATAAGTTCCTGCTCCTAAGTTAAACGTTAAAGAAAAACGTAGAGTACTCTCTAAAGGACTTTGTACTTGAGAGGCTGAGAATAAATAAGATAAGTCTACATTAATAACATTATACTTAAAACCTGCACCTAAAGCAAAAAACTTACGAGCTCCTTTAGTTTCATGCTCATTAAAATATCCTGCTCTGAAAGCAAAAGAATCTTGGTAAGTATACTCAGCACCTAAAGCATAAGTAAACTCTTGTAACTCTTCTTTAAAACCTCCTGGCGCATCTCCAAAAGATTGAAATACACCTGATAAAAATGGTACATCAGGATCTTGTCCTGAGATAATCACATTTGAAGCAACTGTATCTCCTAAATCATCAACATCTTCATCATAAACACCATTACCATTATTGTCTGTGTAATTATATTCTGTTCCTAATTCTGGTGGAGTTGGTACTAATAATTTAGAAAACTCAGCTGTAACTGCTACTGTATTATATTGGTCTAATATAAAATCAAATCCTCCTCCTAATCTTAAGTTAGTTGGCTGGAAGTTTTCTTGACCTTCTTCATCATACTTAAACTTTGGACCTAAATTTTGAATTGCAAATCCACCTCTCCAACGACCATTAAAATCGCTGTAAGCTTCCTCTTCACTTTGGTAATAACCAGTAATATCTGCTCCAAAACTACTAGCTGCAGTTGCATCAACATTATCTGTTTGCAATTTTAAATCTGATCTTAAATATCTTAAGCCAATAGCCATTCCAAATTGATCACTTAATCTTAAGGAGTAAGATACATCTATTGTAAATTCATTTGGCTTTTGAATTAAAGGTGTAGAAAATTCGTCTTGAACAAATTCAATTTCACCTAATGAAAAGTATCTAAACCCTACACCAAAAGCACTATTTTCATCGATACGATTAAAGTAAGATACTGAAGCTAATCCTATATCATTAACTAATTTACTTAAGTATGGAGTATAACTTAATGTTACTGCAGATTTATTAGTATTAAACGCATTTTTAGAAGCATTCCAAAATTGAGAATATCCATCTGGAGAAGTTGCAACACCCATATCACCTAAACCAGCAGCTCTAGCATCTGGAGCTATAAGTGCAAAAGGAATACCTGTAGTTATAACTCTAGAGTCTGGACTATTTGGAATCACAGTTGTTTGAGCCATACTTTTCAAAGATAAAAGCAAGACTGTAGCTATTAATATTTTATTTTTCATGTATCAATTTTAGTTAACAAATATAATTTATTATTAGAGGATTACAAGTTTCTCTATTTTTTCTACTGTTTTATTAGTGCTTTGTGAGTGCACTTTTAGCTTATAAATATAAGTCCCTTTTCCTATTTTATCTCCAAAATCATCGCGTCCATCCCATACAATATCTCGAGATGTAGATTTTATGTTTTTCCCTCCAGCTAAAGCTGTTTGTCCATTTAATGTTCTTACCAATTTACCTGACACAGTAAATATTTGTACTGAAATATCTAAAACTTCTGAACTATTATGACTAAACCAAAACTCGGTATAATTAACAAATGGATTTGGGTAATTTAGTACGTTATTTATGACCAAACTTTCATTTTCATTATAAACAACAAATTGTATTTCGGCTGTAGCCGAATTATTATACACATCCCACGCTTTTAAATTTAGAGTATGCAAACCAGGCTCTAAATCTCTGAAAGGAAAATCTAAACTTCCTTTTGTATAATCATCAACATCTGTAAGGTAATAATCGTTTAACACATATGGATTAACTTCGTCTCCATCTAAAATAGCAACAATATCATGACCTATACCACTTGCTGTGTTTATTCCGTTATCGTCTTCAAATTTAGCTAAAAGTAAAGGCGATTCGTTTGTTATACCTCCTGAAACAAATGCTTCGTCATTCATGTATAACTGAATTGTTGGTCCAATATTGTCCTCTGCTGCATTTGGATTAATACCTCCAATCTTTAACGTTTCTACGCTTGCTCCTGTTTTATCTTCTAAAGAGTTTTCTTGAGTAGCATAAAAACTAACCTTTCCTGTTCCAACAGGTATTCCAATATCTTTTGGAACTATAAAATCAATTTCCCATTGTCCGTTAGTTACTGTAGCTTGACCTCTAAATACTATAGCTCCTAAAGTTGTATAATTTAACTTAATTATTCCATTAGCATCAGTTGTATTGTCATTAGCTAATGTTTCACGTTCAATTTGCTTATCATAAATAGTTGTTGTTAAAACACCATTATAATCTGTTAGTGTATTTCCGTTTACATCTGTAACAACACCTTCTAATTTAGCATAACTTAAAGCTTGTAAGACATCTGTTTCTTGTGCTACTGATACATCATTAACTTTAGTTAATCTAATATCTGGCTGAGGAAAGGTAAGTTGCAAAGCAGGATCACCAATATAAAATGCTAAACTTTTTTGTGCATTTGAAAAATCAGGATCGTTTTTGGCCAATCTTAAAGCTTCGGCTATTGAAGGATATTCATAATCACTGTAAGTATCATTAGTACTATATGAAAACAAATACTCTTTTAATATTTTATTGAAGTCCTTACCTACAGTAACAAAAATTTGTCTAGTAGTAGTTATTAGACCAATGGAACCAGCATCTTTATTCCAATAAATAAATTCGCCAGCAGTAATTCTTAAAGGATTATCAAATCTTGTAAACTCACAGGTTACAGTTACAAACAGATTTAACTTACAATCATTATTCAATGCTTCTGCATCTGTATTCTGAAAGATACGTTCATGCGCCAAACCGTCCTCTCCTCCATGACCAAAATAGTTAACCATTATAGCTCCTTTTTCAATTGCGCTTTTCATAGCTTCTTCTACTTCTGGGTAACGATCTCCTCCTGCAGATGCTTCTTGCTGATACGAATCCGAATGGATTTTTGTTACATTAATAAAAGGCTTAAATGCTGTTACCTCGTCACCAATTTCATCTGTTGTTTCTTGCAAAGTAGCTTCCCAAGCCTCATCAACATCATCAGATACTACTACAAAATTGTTTCGCCAGCTACCTAAAGCCTCTTTAGAATAATACGTTTCAACCTTATCAACCATTTGACTTGCTCTTAAAGGTGTATCAGCCAAGACTCTTCCAACAGCTATATCCAATTTATTAGCGTTATTAAAGACATCTAAAGTTCCTTCGTTATCGTCAACATAAGCATAAAAGTCGTCAGATATAAATGAACTTGATAAATTAAAACTACTATAAGCATTCCAAGTTGGAAAATTATATGTATTGCTAGCAATACGACCCTTATAATCAAAAGATGAATCACCAAAAATGCAAAGGTATTTTACTCGGTTTTCCGGAGTGCTAGCATTATCGTACACGTACTTAACAAAATTACGTATACCAGCTATATCAGGATTACCAGAAGAAAACTCAGTATAAATTTCATCTAAAATGACAACTTTAACGTTTAAATTTTTCTTATCTCTATTAATCTGAGCTAAGCGTTGGGCTTGACCTAAATGTGACCTTGTTGTTAACATTAAATAGTCAATGTCTTGAAAAAGCCCTTGAGCATTCTGAAAAATTGTACCTTTTAAATTAATATTGTTAACACGACTATTTTGAGATAAAATAGGTTGAAAATAGTTTTGAGAACTAACAGTGACAAAGGTTTTTAAATCTCCCATTGGAGCATTAAAACTTAACACATTATCTTGATTAGTATTAGGTATTGTTTCAACATCATATATATTTGTTACATCCCAAACCTCTTGTACCTGAGCTGCATTAGATAAATTATAATTAGCAACACCTGTAGTGTTTACTGTAGTGGATTGATTTTTAAAATGAAATTGATTACCATTAAAAGTTAAACTTCTAGTAGCCTCAACACCAATATAATCTAAATATGCTGTTGCACTAGGATTACCTTGATTGTTATAATCCAGAGTCACATTAACATCATCACCAGAGACTAAAGTATTATCTTGAAAAGTTCCTCCTGTAACATATACTCCGTCAGCAGAATTAGTTTGAGACAACGCTATGTTACCAATTGAATTAGTATTTACACTTATACCAAAACTAGTAGCATTAGAAGACGTTGTTGCTGTAACTACCTTAATATTAATAGGCTCTGAAGTTACTAAGTTTGGAAACTCAAAATTAAAACTTTGAGTGCTTTCAACACTAAAATTTTCTCCAAACCAGCGTCTACCTACAAAAATTATATTTGTTTCATCAACTTCATGAAACTTATAATCCTGAAAGGTATCAACCACGAGTGTTGCAGCAGTTGTTGGTTGTATAAAATTCTGGATTCGCTTACCCAATCCAGAACTAATATTTATGTAATAAACTGTTTTATTACTATAGGGATTAATATTTGTATTGATATAAGAAACGTCTACATCTGCAGTTGGTCCTTGTGCATAGAATAATATGTAATCTTCATTATTAAAAACACCATCATCTTCACCAATAACTTTTATTGCATTTTCTGTAGGATCAAAAGGAAAGTTAGCATTATTTGCAAAAGGCATCATTTTTCCACCATTACCAAAAATCTTTATTGTCCTTGGGTCAACAGCATCTGCATTAATACCCATTTGATTTAAAAAAGATTTAGAAATTTTAAAAACTCCAGAGCGCTCTACTTCAAACTTATACCAACTACCAGTGCTTAAAACTGAATTTGTAATGGTTTGTATGTTGCTAATACGATTTGAGACACCATTTGTGTTATAACTATAATTAAATGACACTAATTTTTTATAAGTGCTCCCAACTTTAATAATAGGACTTAAAGTTAAAACAGCGTACTTAACGTCTCTAGCAATTGCATTTTTTAATGTTGCATTAATACTTGCAGGAATAGTATTTACATTTAAACTTTTTAAATCTGACTTGGAAATAGAAACAAATACAGGATTACTTATAATTAATGAATTTTCATTAACTAAGCCATTGGTTTTCCATTGTTCAACAAACTGAATACCCTTATCCAAATCAAACGAAAAATTTTTAGAAGGACTAAAAGAAGGTAAAGTTAATTTGTAACTATCCGCAGCAAATGTTTGAGGACTATTCCAAACTATGCTTACTTTTTTATCTTGAGAAAATAATGGCAGGCAGTTAAGCACAACCAACAGAAATAATATCTTTTTCATTGCAATACTAACGTCTAATTTTATACGATATTATTTATTTCTTAATAATTTCATAAAAACAAGTCAAAATTACAATAATAAAATGAAAAAACGCACGTTATAGTGTTTCAAAACAACGATAAAAAGTATTTTCTGTATCGTTGTAAAGTAAAAAAAATAGGATGAAGTGCAAAAAAAATTATTCAAAAAAGACATTTTTACTTGTTTTCTTGGGTTTAATTCTTATATTGCGTCTCCAAAAAATAACATTATTAGATTACTTAAACGTATTAATATGAAGAAAATAATTGTATCAAGGTTATTATTAACTGTAGCAGTTGCGTTAACCTTGGTTGGTTGTAAGAGGTCTGGAAGTGGCTCTAACACCTCTAGGGCTACAGGATGGCAAATTAATTCTAAAGACGGTGGGTTTCAATACAACACTAATTTTAAAGAGCAAGAAACTGCTCCTGGATTAGTATTTGTAGAAGGAGGAACTTTTACTATGGGAAGAGTACAAGACGATGTTATGCATGATTGGAATAACACTCCAAATCAACAACACGTTCAGTCTTTTTACATGGATGAGACAGAGGTTACAAACAAAATGTACCTTGAATATTTAGATTGGATTAAAAGAACTTATCCGCCAGAAGAAGAAAACTTTAGAGCAATCTATAATGGTGTTTTACCAGATACATTAGTATGGAGAAACCGTTTAGGTTATAATGAAGTTATGACAGACAACTATTTGCGTCATCCAGGTTATGGAGAATATCCTGTGGTTGGTGTTAGTTGGATTCAAGCTGTTGAGTTTGCTAACTGGAGAACAGATCGTGTAAACGAACTTTCTTTACAAAGAGATGGTTACCTTAAAGAAGGGAGTAATCTAGAAGCTACAGCAGACGCAAACTTTAGTACTGACACTTATATAAACTCGCCAAACCAATCTTTTGGAGGTAATGAAGATATTTTAAAAGGAGGAAATCTTAAGCCACAAACTAATGCTGCTGGTGACGAAATTAACGTTTATGCATCAAGAGAAACTGGATTAATTTCTCCTAAATACAGACTTCCTACTGAAACTGAATGGGAATATGCTGCTTTAGGATTATCTGAAATTAGAAGCTACAACGTTTATAGAGGTCGTAAAAAATACCCTTGGGATGGACAGTACACACGTTCTGGAAGTCGTAAAATAAAAGGAGATCAATTAGCAAACTTTAAACAAGGTAAAGGTGATTACGGTGGAATTGCAGGATGGTCTGACGATGGTGCAGATATTACTGGTCAAGTTAAATCTTATGCTCCAAATGATTACGGTCTTTACGATATGGCTGGTAACGTTGCAGAATGGGTTGCCGATGTTTACAGACCAATAGTTGATGACGAGTTTAACGACTTTAACTACTATAGAGGAAATGTTTATACTAAAAATGCAATAAATGACGATGGTACAGTAAAAATTGTTACTACTGATGAGATTGTATTTGATACTTTACCAAACGGAAAAGTAGTACCAAGAGATTTACCAGGTGAGATTGCTACACAACCTATTGATGAAGAAGAAACTTACTTAAGAACAAACTTTGACAGAAGTGATAACCGTAACTTTAGAGATGGTGACACACAATCTTCTAGATACTATGCAGATAGATTTGGTTATGATGAAGAAGAAACTTCTGAAGATGTATCTACTAGAAAAATGTACAACGCACCAAAGCATAACATCCAAATGGATTCTGCTGGAAACATGATTAGAGAGTATGACAAATCAAACAAACGTACTTCTTTAATTAATGATGAAGTTAGAGTTTACAAAGGTGGATCATGGAAAGATAGAGAGTACTGGTTAGATCCAGCACAAAGAAGATATTACCCACAAAACATGGCTACAGACTACATTGGTTTTAGATGTGCTATGTCTAGAGTAGGATCTAAATCTAAAGGTCAAAGAAAATCAAAAAACTAAAAACTATTTAGTTTAAATATTAAAAAGTCCTAACATTTGTTAGGACTTTTTTTATACTTTTATTTCATGAAAATAGATGAACTATACCAACTGTTTCTGGATTGTAAAGCAGTAAACACTGATACTAGAAACGTTGAAACTAATGATATGTTTTTCGCTTTAAGCGGAGAAAACTTTAATGGCAATACTTTTGCTAACGAAGCATTACAAAAAGGTGCTAAATACGCTATTATAGATGATGAAGATTATCGTATATCAGAGAAAACTATATTAGTTTCAAACACGCTTAAAACGCTTCAAAAGCTAGCAACCTACCATAGACAACAATTGGGATTGAAAATTATTTCTTTAACGGGAAGCAATGGAAAAACAACAACTAAAGAACTTATTAATACTGTACTTAGCAAAAAGTATAAAACCACTGCTACAATTGGTAATTTAAATAATCATATTGGTGTACCTCTTACACTATTATCTATGACCAACACAACAGAAATTGGTATTGTAGAAATGGGAGCTAATCATAAAAAAGAAATTGAATTTTTATGTCAAATTGCTCAACCTGATTTTGGTTATATAACTAATTTTGGTAAAGCGCACTTAGAAGGATTTGGTGGTGTTGAAGGAGTAATTGAAGGTAAAAGTGAATTATATGACTACTTAACTTCTAACAACAAAACTATATTTTTTAATGCCGATGATAATATTCAAAAAGAGAAACTAAGTCAGTATAAAAACAGTAAAGGATATAGCCAAAATAATACTGATTATTATTTAATAAATTTATTAAAAGCAAATCCCTTTGTAAATTTTAAGGCTGAAAACACTACAATACAATCAAATTTAATAGGTGACTATAATATTACTAACCTAAGTGTTGCAACACTAATAGGAAAGTATTTTGATGTTTCAATTAATGATATTAAAGCTGCAATTCAAGATTATGTACCAACAAACAACAGATCACAAATTATAAAAAAGGATACTAATACTATTATAATGGATGCCTACAATGCAAATCCATCAAGTATGGAAGTTGCGTTACAAAATCTAAATAATCAAAATGAAAAAAATAAAATTGCTATTTTAGGAGATATGTTTGAATTAGGTGCCTCTGCAGATACCGAGCATCAAAATATAGCAAACCTAGCAAATCACTTAAATATAGATGAAGTTATACTTATTGGAGAAAACTTTATAAAAACTAAAACTGAAAAGAATAAGGTAAAACAATATCGCTCTTTTGAGGATTTTAAAACCCATTATAAACCTATTACAAACAGTAATGTTTTAATTAAAGGTTCTAGAGGAATGGCTTTAGAAAGAGTTTTAAAACTATTATAAATAAAAAAATCCGAAACAAAAGTTTCGGATTTTTTGTGGGCGACAAGGGATTCGAACCCCTGACCCCTTGGGTGTAAACCAAGTGCTCTGAACCAACTGAGCTAGTCGCCCTAAATATTTAGATGAAAATATACTTTACTTTTATATATCATCAAATTTAAAATAAAAATCCGAAACGGGGTTTCGGACATTTTGTGGGCGCGAAGGGATTCGAACCCCTGACCCCTTGGGTGTAAACCAAGTGCTCTGAACCAACTGAGCTACGCGCCCTAAATATTAGGTGTGCAAATATACATTACTTTTTGATTTCTCAAAACCTTTTATTCAAAAAAAATAACTTTTTTTTCGAATAAAAAATTAACTCATTAATATATAGTTAATAACAAAACTAAAAATTATAAATAATTTAATATTTTTGAATTCAAATAGCTACTCAATTTGAACTACATATCCATTATAGACCAACTAAATTTAGATATTGAGGCAATATCAGACTTAGATAACAATAAAATAATACGATTACAAAAGCAATTAAAAGCTAAAGCTGTATTAGAAAACAGCAGTAATTTAGGTCAATTAGCTTCTATGATAGATAAGCTAAAAGACGAAACGATTAGAAAACATCATATTTTTGTAGAAAAACACCAATGGTTAAAGCAAATAATAACTGGTGACTATAATAACATTCCTCAGAGTTCAATTAAAATACATCATGAGTCCATTGCTAATAATGATAGTTTAAAACAGTTTTTAGCGCCTTATTTAAAAGCACACATTAAACCTTTTTTAGCTGAAACCTTAAATAAAGGAAAATATATACTACTAATTAATATTGTTCTAAGTCAAAGACTTTTCACCGAAGAAATAGAGCAAATGATTATTAGCTTTTTTAGTTCTAAACTAAACTATGCTAAAGTCTACATGGAAGAAGGAAAATTAGAAGACAAGCATTATCCTGTTGCTTATATTACAAATCGTAATTTTATTAAGTGCTTAAGTCAATATCCAAATTCATTTGAAGATGATATAAACGAGTTGAATTCAGTTGTAATTGATATCTATAATTCTAAAAGAAAAAACACTAACAATTCTACTTTTATCTTTACCGCTAAAGCTATGGTCGCTTTTGGAGAGTTAGAAATTTCTAACTACATGCTAAAAGATGTTTTAATATCAAATGCAGCAACAGCTAAACCTTACGCATTCAAAACTGGAAAATCTCAAAAAACAAAATCAGGAACAGGTGTTGGAATATGGAGCATTATAGTATTTTTAATTTTAATGGTTAGAATAGCAACTAAAGTTTTTAGAAGTGATAGCAGTAGTCCTTCTAACTATTATGACCAATATGATAGAATTAATATTGGTAACACAAACGAAAACAATAAAAATATTTTAGAGGCTATTCGTAAAATTCAAGAAAAAAAACAATTAGAGCAGCAAACTTTAGGTTCAAATAATTCTAAAAACAACAATATAGAAGAAACCGTAATCTTAAAAAACAACAACACTATTAAAACTATAACATTACCAAACATATATGGTAATAGGTATAAATCAAAAAATCATATAAGATTTATTTACAGCTTAAAGCTGAAAACAAAACGAGAAGATCAAGAAAAAAATCCAAAACCAACCACACCTATAACTGCATTTACAAATGCCTATCCAAAAACGTTTAACACTATTGAATCTTCAGAAAATAGAGTAAATAATTATAGTTTACTTAAAAACAATACTAATAAAGATCTTGTTGTTTTTAGGCTAACCCAAGGCATAGATCAAACTATTTATATACCTAATGAAGAAACAAGGTATATCAATATTAAACAAGGAGACTCGTTATTATTTTATACAGGTCAATATTTTTCTCCTGGACGATTCTCTCATTTTAAAACACAAACTGAGCTATCTAAATTATACAAAGTAAAAACATTTGAAACCGGAACAAATACAGAAATTAACATTTTACCTTTTAGTCAAGAAGTAAAATTTAATAAAGATTTTAAGACTAATAAAACAACTATTGACACTTTTTTACGTGATCATATTAAAACCAATAAGCTAGAACTTGAGGCCTTAAATATTGATTACATATATACAAAATGGTATAAAAATAAATACAACTAAATAGTTATCTTAAACCTGTTTTACTATCATCTTTAAATTGTTTTTGCTTCTCTTTTTCTCTATCTGGCAGTAAAGCATATAATGCATAAACAATATGTTTTAAAGATTTATAATCTTTACGCTCAATAGCTTCATCACCTTGCTTCATTAACTTATCTGCTTTTTTAGTATCAGTAAATCCTGAAGTGTATTTTAGACCAAAAAAATAGGATATAAAATTCTCATCACTAGACTGGATAATTGAATTAAACAATACATCTAATTCTTTTATTTTAGCTCTAATTAAATATTTATCACCAGAATTAATGACTTCTTTTTCGTTAGCAATAACCTTTAGATATTTAGGTCGGTATTTTTCGTTTTCTTCTTTATTAACTTCCCATTCTAAACTTTCTTTAGAAATGTTATACTCTTCAATTTCTAGAGCTATAACCTTGTTTCTAGTTAGTGTATCAAAGGTTAGTATAAGCTTACGCTTTTGATCGTCTAATTGATATTTTTTATCAGAGACATCATCATCATTTAATAACGTTGTTTCAATCTGAATTTCAATTAAACCAACTCTTAATTGTTCTAACTTATTAGAATACTCAAAATTTTCTTCTTCAACTTGTTCTTTGATAAGGTATTCTACATCAGATAAAACAGCATTAATTTCCATGTTTATTTTAGAAATACTTATAGTGCGTTCTGACTGGCTAAAAACATTTTTAAATTCTTGATCACAAGCTTGCAAATAGACATTTATTTTTAAATCTCTAGACTCTGTAATCTCTAATTCTATTTCTATATCAGTTCCTTTTATTAAATCTTCTTCAAGGTCTTTTCCAGAAAACTCGATATAACCAATGCTTAAACCAGAACTTGGTAAACCTTTGGATTGCCCTTCAACAATATTAATTATTAGATTAGCATCAGAATCTTTTAATATGGTTTTTGATGCTGTTTTATATATTTTTTTCTTTAATGGAAGAATACTTCCTTTTCTAAAAATCTGTTCTAATCTGGTAACCGAAGCATCAATATCATCAATTTCCATACAAATATCTATAGGTAGCGGTTGACCTAAAACGTTATAACTTCCTTGATTTATAGCTATTGTGTTGATGGTTTTTAAAGGATTTAACTGTTGATCTAAAACCTGAATTTTAAATTGGTTTAATTGTCCTTTTAAAAGCGGTACAAACTCGGCAAAGCCACCATTTTCAATTATTTTTATTCCAGAATCATAACCACCATCCGTTCTTGTTACTCTATATTTTAAATCTGTCCCAGAAACTTTACATGTGATTAACTCTTCTAAATCTCTAGTGTTTTGCTCATAAAAAATCTGAGTGTCAATACTACTATTCTCCTCTTCTACTACAATTGTTTCTTCAGTTACAATAGTTGTAGGTTTAGATCCAGCAAAGTAAGCTGCTCCATCTACAACTGCAGATGTTGGATCTATACTAGAATCTACTAAAATACCGGTTTCTTCTTTAATACGTTGTTTAATTAAAGGCACATAAGTACTACCTCCAATTAATATTAAACGTTCTATTTGTGAGTTTAATAATTGATTTTGAGAAATTACTTTTTTAATAAACGTAATGGTTTGCTCAACCTTAGGAGTAATAACAGCTTCAAACTCTGCTCTAGTTATTACAATCTGTTCAAATATATTATCATCCTTAATATCAATATCTATCTCTATTTCTGTTTCAGGATAAACAGACAATTCTTTTTTAGCTTCTTCAGCTTTTTTAAGCAACTCAAAATACAAGCCTTTATATTGACTTGATTTAGATTTAATATCTTTCCAAAGATTAGTAATATTAGCGTTGGCCTCAATTTTTGGAACAATTATTTTTTCGACTATAAGATTATCAAAATCTGCTCCTCCTAAAAAATTATCGCCTTCATTATCTATAACCTTCAATTCTCTGTCATTGACTTCAACTAAAGCCACATCAAAAGTTCCTCCACCAAAATCATAAACAATCCAATTTTTAGATGTTTCTATATCCAAATTAGACTGATTTGCAAAAGCTAAACATGCTGCAATAGGTTCTTGCAACAAAACAACTTCTTTAAAACCTGCTAAATAACCTGCTTTTTTAGTTGCGTTAGATTGTATCGTATCAAAAGATGCTGGAATTGTTATTACAGCAGTTTGTAGTTGATCCGTATCTGTAACAAAGTTTTTTAATTCTTTTAAAATTAAAGAAGATAAGTCTATTGGAGACATTTCTTTGTTAATAGACGGTATAAAATAAGTTTCTTGTGTACCCATTTTACGTTTAAAAAGCATGCAAACATTTTCTGCATCCTTCTCTAAATAATCTAAAGCTTTATCTCCAATAATTGTGCGATTACCTCTAAAAGCAACACATGAAGGTAAAGTTTGTTTTAAACCTAAAGGGTTATTATATATTTTAACAGCACCATTATTATAATTAGCAATTAAGCTGTTTGTGGTACCTAAATCAATAGCAAAGTTAATGGTCTTCATTGGGTGTTATTCTACAATTACAATTCCTTTTTGTACTAAACTATTTTGGTTATCAGTTTTTTTATAAACTATAGGTTTTAGCACTTTAACAATTTTCATTTGTCCATTAAAATCACCAGTAATATTGGCTTCAACGTCAGTCATTTCGTTTCGGTATGTTTGACCAATTGGATTAATAATATGGTAACCCAAAGTTTCAAATTCATGATTAATCCTATCAATATTTCTATTGAAAACTGTTAAATTTTCTTTATTACTTTTTAATTGAATAGAAAACACTTGATTGATTATCTCTAACATTTTTTATGATGAATTAAATGAAAGTGTAAGATACAATTTATATGAAATTAAACCACTTCGGCAACCACAAAAGTACTTCCTCCAATATAAATTACGTCATCAACCGAAGCTGTATTTAATGCTGTATTGTATGCTTCTTCTACAGAAGCGTAAGGCTTACCACTAAATCCTTTATCCAAAAAAGATTGCATTAATACACTAGCATCCAAACCTCTTGGGACGTTTGGCTTGCAAAAATAATATGTTGCGTGTTTTGGTAATAAAGGTAAAATGGAAACCAAATCTTTGTCATTAACCACTCCAAATACAATATGAAGATTAGAGTATTTTTCTTGTAATAACTGCTGCATTGCTAAAGTTAAACCTTCTTTATTATGAGCCGTATCACAAATAACTTTAGGAGCTGTATTTAATGTCTGCCAACGTCCTTTTAAACCTGTATTTTTTACCGAATGAAGTAATCCGTTAACAATGTTATCTTCAGATATTTTATATCCTTTTTTATTTAGTAGGTTTACGGTTTGTACAACACCTTTTATATTCTTGGATTGATAGCTTCCTTTTAAATCTGTTGTAAACGTTTTGGTAATTAATTGATCTGCAAAATAGATTAGACTGCTGTTTTTTTCCGCGAAAGCGTTAAAAACATCTTGAGTTTCAGGTTGTGTTTCGCTAATAACAACAGGAATATTTGATTTTATAATACCTGCTTTTTCTGAAGCTATTAAACTTAAAGTATCACCCAAAAACTGCACATGATCTAATCCTATATTAGTTATTAATGAGACCTCAGGAGTAATAATATTTGTTGAATCTAAACGACCTCCTAAACCGACTTCAATAACTGCAAAATCAACTTTTTGTTTTGCAAAATAGTCAAAAGCCATACCTACTGTCATTTCAAAAAAAGACAATGAATTATCTTCAAAAAAAGATTTGTTTTTTTCTATAAAATCAATAACAAATTGCTTGCTAACTTCTTTGCCATTAATTTTAATGCGCTCTCTAAAATCTTTTAAATGTGGTGAAGTATATAATCCAACTTTATAACCAGCTTCCTGAAGTACAGATGCTAACAGGTGACTACTAGAGCCTTTACCATTAGTACCAGCTACATGTAAAGATTTAAACTTATGTTGTGGATTATTAAGGTGATTAGCTAAATTAATAGTGTTAGATAAGTCTTTTTTAAATGCTGTTTGACCTTGCTTTTGATACATTGGAAGTTGAGAAAACATCCAATTTACAGTCTCTAAATAAGTCATGATAGTTTATTGACCTAATTTAAAATTGATACTTACAAATCCTATTTGACGTTCTGGAGCATTACTGTCTGGAGCCCATTTATGAGTTAATGCTATTTTACGAGCAGGTTCTAATAAACAAGCAGCAGTGTTTTTGGTTCCTTTAACTCCTGGAACTGCTTTTACTACTTTACCGGAACGGTCAACTTCAATTTGCACTACTACAAGTCCAGACTCGTTACAGTCCTGAACAATAGTGTTAAATCTAGGCTTACCTCTTCCGTTTAAACCATAACCTACACCATTACCACTTCCTTTACCTGTACCATCACCAAATTTACTTGGTCCATAAGAGTTACCTGATCCAGAACCATTACCTGGTCCATTTCCTGGACCATTATTATTAGAATCAGATGCATTTTCTGAATTACTAATTCCGTTAATTAAAGCGTCATTAGCTTTTCTAATCTCATCTTGTCTCTTTTTTTCTGCAGCTTCTGCAGCAGCTTTAGCTGCTTTTGCAGCTTGCTCTTTAGCTAATTGGTCTGCTTTAGCTTTGGCTATAGCATCGTTTTCTTTTTTAGCTTGTTCTTGCTGTTTTTTAATTGCAACAGCGTCTTCATCTTCTTGTGTAATGACGTCTTCTTTTGACGTTGGTGCAGCAGCAGCTTCCTGTTGCTGTACTTCTTCTTGAGGTTTAGTCTCTTCTGGTTGTGTTTTAGTTGGTGCAGCTGCTTGAGCTGGCGCACCTCCTCCACCTCCAGAAGAACCTCCAAAGTTAATGGCAACACCATATTCTTCTGGTGGATCCATATAATTTTGACCAACTACAAATAGAAGCAATAGCAATATCAGCATAATTAATGCTGTTATTTTTGCTGAGTTCTTTTCGTGTTTGGTTTTTAAATATTTCATCTTATTGTGCTTTTACTGCCAATGACGATTTGATTTTATTTCGGTTTGCAATATCCATGATAAACACGACATGTTGCATTTCTACACTTTCATCTGATCTTATAGTAATAGTTGGAGAATCTACATTACCAACTTTTGCTAGTACTTCTGCTTCTAATTTATCTTTAGATACTTGCTTCATATCTACATAATAGTTCACGTTTTTATCAACGCTTACAGATACGTTTTTAGTCTGTGTGGTTTTGCTTGATGATTTAGGTAATAATAAATCAATAGCTTCTGCCGATACTAAAGTTGATGCAATCATAAAAAAGATAAGCAGTAAGAACACGATGTCTGTCATAGACGACATGTTAAATTCTGGTGTTACTTTATTTCTTCCTCTTAATCGCATATTAACTAGGTTCGTTTAATAAATCTAAAAATTCAAGCGAGTTAGCTTCCATTTGATATACAACTTTATCTGTTTTAACAACTAAATGGTTGTATGCAATGTAAGCTACAATACCTACAATTAAACCACCAACAGTTGTTGTCATTGCTGTATATAAACCATCTGCTAGTGTCTTTATATCTATAGAACCACCAGAATTAGCAATTTCAAAAATAGATAAAATCATACCTATTACTGTCCCAAGGAAACCAATCATTGGTGCAGCTCCAGATATAGTTGCTAGTACACTTACATTTTTTTCTAAACTATAAATTTCTAGTCGTCCTGCATTTTCAATAGCTGTATTAATATCGTCTAAAGGTTTTCCAATTCTAGAAACCCCTTTGCTAATTAATCTAGATACAGGCGAATCTACAGTTGTGCATAAATTTTGAGCTGACTCGATTTTACCATTACTAACGTAATCTTTAATTTGATTCATAAAATTAGAATCAATTTTTGAAGCATCCTTTATAGCAAAGATTCGTTCAAAATAAATGTAAACTGCCATGACTAATAACACAAATAGTAATGCGATAATAATCATACCTGCAGTACCACCTGTTGTTATTAACTCGATTATTGATAATGTTTTTTCAACTGGTTCTCCTTCTGCTAATGGATCTACCGCTTGAGCAGTGTCTTGAATTAATGTACTTATCATATTATGTTTTTACTTAAATATCTAACGCTAATCTTTTAATTAAATTATACTAAAACAATTTTTACCATTATATAACCTAACACACCTAATACAATTGTATATGGTAATGCCATTTTTACCATTTTACCGTAAGATAAATTGATTAATGGTGCTAATGCTGAAGTTAATAAAAATAAGAATGCTGCTTGACCGTTTGGTGTTGCTACACTTGGTAAGTTTGTACCTGTGTTAATAGCAATTGCTAATTTTTCGAAATGCTCTCTATCAATTGCTCCACTTTTAAATGCTTCTTGAACTTCTCCTATATATACAGTTGCAACAAATACATTATCACTAATTGCAGACAGGAAACCGTTAGCTAAATAAAATAAACCTGGTTGTGCAGCTGGATCTTGTTTTAAAGCCCAATTAATAATAGGACTAAATAAATGTTGGTCATGTATCATGGCTACAATTACAAAAAACACAACAAGCAGACCTGTAAATGGTAATGCTTCTTCAAAAGCATGTCCTAATTGGTGCTCATCTATAATACCCATAAATGCTGTTTGGAAAATAATTAAAGCTAATCCAATAAATCCAACAGGAGCAATATGTAATGCTAATCCCATGATTAATAATACAGCTGCTACACCTTGAACTATAAGTGCATATTTTTGCTTATCTGTTCTGTTTCTGTCTTCTTCAATTGTATAATTTTCGATAATTCCAGCTACAACAGGAGGTAGTTTTTCACCAAAACCAAAAGATCCTGTTAGCTCTAATATTATAGTTGTTAATAAACCAGCAATTAATACAGGAATAGTTATTGGAGCCATTTGAATGAAAAACTCAATAAAGTCCCATCCTAATCTTTCTCCAATCAATAAGTTTTGAGGCTCACCAACTAAAGTACAAACACCACCTAAAGCCGTACCTACAACTCCATGCATGATTAAACTTCTTAAAAAACCTCTAAATTGTTCTAGAGTTTCTCCACTTAATTCTTCTCTATCTTTTACTCCACTTGAGTCATAATCTGCTTCACTAGAATGAATTTTGTGGTAAACACCATAAAACCCAACAGCTACACTAATTAATACTGCTGTTACTGTTAAAGCATCTAAAAAGGCTGATAAAACTGCTGATAGAAATACAAATAATAGAGATAAAACTACTTTAGATTTTATTTTAGTAAATACTTTACTAAAGATAAACATCAATAATGGCTTCATGAAATAAATACCAGCTACCATGAATACTAAAAGTAGGATTACTTCTAAATTTTGATCAACTTCATGATACGCATTTTCAGGAGATGTTAACCCTAAAGCAATAACCTCTATTGCTAATAATCCACCAGATTGTAATGGATAACATTTTAATGCCATAGCTAGAGTAAAAATAAACTCAGCAATAAAAAGCCATGAAGTCACAGTTTTTCCTAATACGAAAAAAGAAAAAATGTTAAAAATTAAAAAACTAATCATGGTTAGTTTAAACCATTTTGGGCTATTCCCTAAAAAATTCTTGAACATATTAATTATATTTTAAATAAGTTGTTTTAGTGCTATTTCAAAAGCAGTTTTGCTAATTTCTTTTTTAGAAGTATTTTTAGCATGTACGTTTTGTATAGCTTTTTTGATAATATTAGAAGTATCATTAAAGATAGCTTCATCTGTCATTTGTACTTTACGTTCCATAAAGTAGGCAAATACACGAGCCATACCACAGTTTGAAATAAAATCTGGTATAAGACTTACACGCTCATCAGTTTGTTCCATGATTGATCCAAAGAAAATTTCTTTATCAGCAAAAGGTACATTTGCACCACATGATACAACTTCTAAACCTGTGTTTATCATTTGATCTATTTGATCTTGTGTTATTAATCTTGAGGCTGCACAAGGTGCAAAAATTTCGGTTTCTAAAGACCAAACACGCTCATTCATTTCGGCAAAAGGAATCATATTATCTGTTGATAATGTGTTTCCGTTTTTAGTTAAGAAGAAATCTTTTATGTCTTCAAAAGAAAATCCGTCTTCATTAATAACTCCTCCAGAGATATCAATAATACCAACTATTTTTGCTCCCATTTGAGCTAAGTAATAAGCTGCTGCAGATCCAACGTTTCCAAAACCTTGTACAACTGCACGTTTTCCTTTTACACTTCCTCCATAAATATCATAATAATGTTTTACAGCTTCTGCAACACCATAACCTGTAATCATGTCTGCTACAGTATATTTTTTTGCAACATCTGGAGAAAAATTAGTGTTTTCTAACACTTTTATAACGCCTTGACGTAATTGTCCAATACGGTTTATTTTATCTGCTTCTGTTGGTTTAAAGTGTCCGTTAAAAACACCTTCTTGTGGATGCCAAACTCCAGATTCTTCTGTAATTGGAATTACTTCATGTATTTCGTCTACATTTAAGTCTCCTCCAGTACCATAATAACTTTTAAGTAATGGTGATACTGCTTTATACCAACGCTCTAAAACACCTTTTTTTCTTGGGTCTTTTGGATCAAAATTTATTCCTGATTTTGCACCACCAATTGCTGGTCCTGAAACAGTAAATTTAACTTCCATTGTTTTTGCTAAAGACAACACTTCATTCATGTCTAATCCTTTGCGCATTCTGGTTCCTCCTCCTGCTGCTCCACCTCTTAGCGAGTTTATTACAGTCCATCCTTCTGCTTCAGTTTCGGAATCTTTCCAGTTAAATATAATTTCTGGTTCTTTATTTTCGTAAATTTTTAATAAGTCTTTCATTATTGATTTTGGTTTCAACTTTAATATTTTCTTTTAAATCGGAGAATAATATTAAGGTAGCTAAAGTTGATTCATCTTAAGAAGTATTAGATTTTATTAGTTCAACAAATATAAAAAAACAAAAAATGCATTTTAATAGTTAAACCATTTTTATTATGATAATTTAATGTTAACATTTTAGGGCTTCTGAGCTCTAAACACATAGCATAACTAATGATAATTATGGATTGAATTTATAAATATTACCTGAGGAGTGGTCTTTTGAAGCTCCTGTTACGGATTTTAAACAATTATTTTGATTTAACAAGCGTAATACACCAAGAAATCCAAAAATTAAGGCTTCCTTAAACTCTATTATTTTTGTTGAAGGTATAACAATTTTATTTGATGTTAAAGCTTGAATTTCTTCTATTAAAAACGAATTAAAAACACCTCCACCTGTTGCTAATACCGAAGCTTTATCTGTTTGGTTTATTATTGCTGCTATTTGTTGTGCACAGTGTTTAACGTAAGTGTGCAAAATGTCTTCAGTTTTTAAATTATAACTATCTATTAACGGAAAAATGTTTGTCTTTACCCACTCCAATCCTAAAGATTTTGGATGTTTTTGTGTATAAAATGGTAAACTGTTTAACTGTTGCAATAATGGTTGACAAATGTTTCCGTTTCTGGCAATGCTTCCTTTGTTGTCAAAACTTAAACCTAAACTGTTGACGTATTTATTAAGTACTATATTTACTGGACAAATATCAAATGCTATGCGTTGGTTTTCTGCTTGACAAGAAATATTAGCAAATCCACCCAAATTTAGACACCAATTGTATTGATTAAATAATAATTGATCACCAATAGGTACCAGAGGAGCACCTTGACCTCCTAACTTAACATCCTGAACTCTAAAATCACACACAACATTTTGTTTAATTAATGTTGCTAACTTAGGTAAGTTTCCTATTTGTAACGTATAACCTAAGTCTGGTTGATGCAAGGCTGTATGACCATGAGAGCATACTGCATCTATAGTTTTTATGTCATTTTCTTGGATAAATTGATTAATTATGTTAGCTAGATATGTAGTATATTCTTGATCTAAACTGTCTAATTGTGAAGAATTTAAATCTGTTAAACTTTTTAGCCTATTAGTCCAATCTTGAGAATAAGCAATGGTTGTTGCTTTATTGATTTTGAAGCTCCAGTCGGTTTCTTTTTTAAATGAAATTAAAGCTAGATCTATACCATCTAAAGAGGTACCAGACATCACACCAATTACGCAAAACTTGTCTTTAATCATATCCTGTAAAAATAACTATATCGATTGAAAAAATGCTAATAAAAACTTATCTTTGCGTACAATTTTTATTAAATCAACAATCTTATATAAATTATGGATTTTAGCCTAACTGAAGAACATATCATGATTCGCGATGCTGCTCGCGATTTTGCACAAACAGAATTATTACCAGGAGTTATCGAGCGTGATAACGCACAAACATTTCCGGACGAATTGGTAAAAAAAATGGGAGCTCTAGGTTTTATGGGAATTATGGTAGACCCTAAGTATGGAGGAAGTGGTATGGATGCTATTTCTTACGTATTAATTATGGAAGAATTATCAAAAATTGATGCCTCAGCTTCTGTAATGGTGTCAGTTAATAACTCTTTAGTTTGCTATGGTCTTGAAGCTTTTGGTACAGAAGAACAAAAACAAAAATATTTAACAAAATTAGCTTCGGGAGAATCTATAGGAGCATTTTGTTTAAGTGAACCTGAAGCTGGTAGTGATGCAACATCACAAAAAACTACTGCTATAGATAAAGGTGATCACTATATTATTAATGGTACAAAAAACTGGATTACTAATGGTGGACGTAGTGATGTATACTTAGTAATTGCACAAACAGACAGAGAAAAAGGACATAAAGGTATTAATGCTTTTATTGTTGAAAAAGGAACTCCTGGTTTTGACATTGGACCTAAAGAAGATAAATTAGGAATTAGAGGAAGTGATACACATACTTTACAATTTAACGACGTTAAAGTACCAAAAGAAAACCGTATTGGTGAAGATGGATTTGGATTTAAATTTGCAATGAAAACTTTATCTGGTGGGCGTATTGGTATTGCTGCACAAGCTTTAGGTATTGCATCTGGTGCTTATGAGTTAGCATTAAAATACAGTAAAGAGCGTAAAGCTTTTGGTACAGAAATTTGTAACCATCAAGCTATTGCATTTAAATTAGCTGATATGTATACTGAAATTGAAGCTGCACGTATGTTAGTCATGAAAGCTGCTTGGGATAAAGACCAAGGTAACAACTATGACATGTCTAGTGCTATGGCTAAATTATATGCTAGTAAAGTTGCAATGGAACAAACGGTTGAAGCTGTGCAAATACATGGTGGAAATGGTTTTGTAAAAGAATACCATGTAGAGCGTTTAATGCGTGATGCAAAAATCACACAGATTTATGAAGGTACTTCTGAAATACAAAAAATAGTGATTTCTAGAGGTGTTATTAAAGGGTAATCTTTAATTATAACTAGAAAACTAAAAAGGCTTTAAATTAAATTTAAAGCCTTTTTTTATTTTGAAATTTCGTCTAAAACTAATCTTATTTCTCCATAAGTATACTTATCATCAATTTGATGTTTTAAATCGGATAGATTCTCAAATTTATGCTTTGGTATAATAGCTTTAAGTTCTTTGTAATGTTTTTCTGATATTAAATCAGTTATTTTAACCTCACCTGTTGCTATAAAGCTAGCCAAATGACCAATTATAGTATTAACATTTAAATCACGCTCAAAAGCAATTTGCTCGACTGATTTACCAGCTTTAAAAATCTGTAAAGAAGTCAACATTGTATCTCCTTTTTTTCGTTTAGGTTTTGGTTTATCAAAAACTTCAATAGCTTTTGAAGTTTCTATATCATTTTCATTACAGTAATCTGTAATAACTTTTAGTATTTCTTTTCCGTATTTTTCAACTCTAGTTTTTCCAAAACCATTAACATTAAGTAACTCTGTTTTATTAGTTGGTAAGGTTTCACACATTTCATATAATGACTTTTGAGTGAAGATTTGAAAATGTATTAAATCTTCTTTCTCAGCTATTGTGTTTCTTAATTCTCTTAAAAGCTCAAATAACTCGACATTGGTAGTTCCATCAATAACAGATGTTCTTGATTTTTTTGGTTTTTCTTTAGTTAAGAAAACAGACTTAGCTCGTAATTCCAAGAATGTGTTTACTTTGAAGCCATTATTAAAATTTGAAAAATAAAGCGTTTTGATAGCAATTAACTCTTCAAGTGTATCTAATTGTTTATTAAAATCTTTTTCTAAATTTTTATTATCAGTTGAAAAATTAAATGTTTTATAGGTATCTATAATCTTAGAATCTGTTTGTGATTTAAAATAATTTATTGCTTTAATAAATCTTTCTTGAATTAGATCGTTTGATTCTGGAAGTAAAGCTTTAGAGGTTAACTCAGACAATTGAGCTTTAAAACCATTTGCGACTTTTAATAAAGTAGCAACAGTATCCTTAATAGTTATTAAAGGAGCTTCTATATTACCTTGAAAACTTCCAATGTTTTTATAGTAAATATCTAAAATTCGATTAACAGGATATAAAAATTTGTAAAAATTGAAAATCTCAGAAATTAAACCTAGTTGATAACTAGATTTAGATTGATTTAAAATTAACTCTGTAGGCTGATTAGCTTCAGCTTCTTTGTTAAATTGAATTACGTTATTATCACTAATAATTTGGTTAGAAGTAATTTTACTTTTTAGTACCAAGCCTTCTAATGACTTACATCTACTTAAAGCAACGTAAGTCTGACCATGTGCAAAAGCTCCTTCGGCATCAATGATAGCTTTATCAAAAGTTAAACCTTGACTTTTATGTATAGTAATTGACCAAGCTAAACGTAATGGCATTTGGGTATAAGAACCTATTTTGTTTTCGGTAATTGCTTTAGTTTCTGGATCTACATTATAATTAATGTTGTCCCAAACTTCGGGTTTTGTAATTATATTAAATTCATCATCAGGACATTTAATGACAACTTCATCCTTATCTAATAATATAACTTTACCTATTTTACCATTAAAGTAACGTTTTTCGATTGAGCTATCATTTTTAACAAACATGACTTGAGCTCCAACCTTTAAAACTAATTTATCTTTATTAGGATAAGAGAATTCAGGAAACTTACCTTCTACTTTAGCATTATAGGTTTTTTCTTTTCCTTTTAAATTAGCTAAAGCTGAATTATTAACTTGTTCAGCTTTGTTATTATGTGTTGTTAATGAAATATAACCGTCATTATCAGATGGGATAAAATTAGGATTGTAACGTTTATTTAATTCGTCAGTTGAAGCTTTTGATAAAGTATTAGTCCTTATTTCATTTAAGATATCAATAAACTTAGGATTATCTTGTCTATAAATATGTTTTAGTTCGACAGAAATTGGATGACATCCTTGATAAGCATAACTGCTAAAGAAAAAAGGATTTTTATAAAATTGTTTTAATAAATGCCAGTCATTGTCTTTTACAACAGGGGATAATTGTTGTAAATCTCCTATCATTAAAACTTGTACACCTCCAAATACAACTTTTCTATCTCTAAACCGTCTTAAGGTTTTATCAATTCCATCAAGAAGATCAGCTCTAACCATACTAATTTCATCAATTATTAATAAATCCATAGACTTAATAATATTGATTTTAGTTTTACTAAACTTTCTTTTAAAACCTGATGGAGTGTTTAAATCGTCATTTGGCAATATCGGACCAAAAGGTAATTGAAAAAAAGAATGAATAGTGACACCTTTCGCATTTATAGCAGCAACACCTGTTGGAGCAACGATTACAATTCTTTTTAATGAATCACGTTTTAATTTATGAAGAAAGGTTGTTTTACCAGTACCAGCTTTTCCTGTTAGGAAAATATTTCTATCAGTATTATTAACAAAATTATTGGCTAGAATTAAGTCTTTGTTGATTTCCATTGAAGATTAATAATGTATGGTAATATAAATAATGCTATTCTATAAATAAAGAAATACACACTAAATTATAATCATACAAGTAAAAAATACACTGAAAAAGAGTTCTTAATATATTAAACCCAGTTATCTCACTCTTCCCCTAAAGTATACATATCCTATTTAAGATTAGCATAAATTATAAAACAAAAAAAATCCTCAACAAATAAATGTTGAGGATTCTCTAAAAAAGGCGACGACCTACTCTCCCACAATGTAGTACCATCGGCGCAAATGGGCTTAACTTCTCTGTTCGGAATGGTAAGAGGTGAGCCCCATCGCTATAATCACCTTAAATCTTTCGGTGTATGTAG
>Ga0209295_1000077_pt1 | contig 154917 bp, 166 predicted proteins | sample Porto_5metaG_FD_187428 | JGI IMG/M metagenome (GOLD analysis project Ga0209295, IMG submission 187428) | Marine algal microbial communities from Porto, Portugal - Porto_5 metaG (SPAdes) (version 2) | ecosystem: Host-associated > Algae > Red algae > Unclassified | place: Portugal: Porto...
ATATTGACTACTACAATCACACACGTATAAAGACAAAACTAAAAGGCATGAGTCCGATACAATATCGAACTCATGCCTCGAAAGCTGTCTCATAAAAAAACGCGTCTAAATTTAGGGGGTCACTTCAAGCGTAGGCTGCCTTTTTGGCGTGAGTTCTAACTTTTGAAAAGTAATATTCATTTGACTTATGATAGTAGGAGTGAAGGAGGTCTTCGAATTGAATAAAACGATAGAAACCATTTTAAATCATCGGTCCATCCGTTCGTTTACAGATGAGCGTCTGACAGAGGAAGAAGTGCTGACACTTATCAAAAGTGCACAGGCTGCTTCGACATCAAGCTATGTACAGGCGTATAGTATCATTGGTGTAACAGATCAGGAGAAGAAGGCGAAGCTTGCTGAACTGGCTGGAAATCAGCCATACGTTGAGAAGAATGGGCATTTTTTTGTTTTCTGTGCAGACTTGAAACGCCACGACTATATCGCAAAAAAAGCAGGAAAGAACCATCAAGAGGCGCTTGAAAATACAGAAGCCTTTCTTATCAGTGTGATTGATGCGGCGCTCGCTGCGCAAAATGTCAGTGTCGCCGCAGAATCTATGGGACTTGGCATCTGCTATATCGGCGGACTGCGTAATCAGCTGAAGGAAGTATCCGAACTACTTGAAACACCTTCCTATGTGCTGCCGCTATTCGGATTGGCTGTAGGACATCCTGCCAATCCATCATCTCAAAAGGAACGGCTGCCCGTTGAGCTGATCTATCATGAAAACACATATCAGCAAGACGAAGCTCATGTGGATCGTTATTTAAAAGAATACGATGATCGTATTTCATCATATTATGAAGAACGAACAAACGGTGAGAGAAAAGATACATGGTCTGAGCAAATGCTTCGAGGCTTTAGCCAGCCAAAACGTGCTTTCCTCGGAGATTTTGTGAAAGAGAAGGGCTTTAATCGAAAATAAATCAGGAAATCCCCCTTTCGAGTGAGAGAGGGGGATTTGTGTAAGAGGTGCGACATCATGAAATTAAGTATACTGGATCAATCTCCTTTGATTGGAGATGCGACGCCTGCTGAGGCACTGAAGCAAACAGTCGAGCTGGCGAAGCAGGCAGAGAAATGGGGCTATCATCGTTTTTGGGTATCAGAGCATCACTTTTCAAACCGGCTCGCAGGATCGAGTCCAGAGGTGCTTCTCGGTCATTTATCAGCTGTGACGTCACATATCCGTATTGGTTCAGGCGGCGTCATGCTGCCCCACTACAGTGCCTATAAAGTAGCAGAGAACTTCAGAGTGCTCGAAGCCTTGGCTCCGGGCAGAATTGATCTTGGCATTGGACGTGCTCCTGGAGGTATGCCGATCTCCTCCATTGCCCTTCATCATGGAGAACGGAAGCGACTTGGTGATCAATACCCTGAGCAGATAGAAGAATTAAGGGTGTATTTACATGATTTAGCCGATGAATTTTATCCGCTGCCTCACCTGACCGCTTCTCCGAAAGTAGATACTGCCCCAGAGGTATGGATGTTAGGTTCTTCTGGAGGAAGTGCACGGCTTGCCGCAAAAGTAGGTGCAGGCTATACGTTTGCTCTTTTCATTAATGGAGAAGGCGGAGAAGACTCTGTGTCGCAGTATATCAGCCGATTTGCACCTTCAGAATTTGGTGATGAGCCGCGTGTCAGTCTTGCGGTCTTCGTTTTATGTGCAGAAACAGAGGAACAGGCAGAAAAATTGGCTGTCAGCTTAGATTTATCATTATTAGCTAACGAACAAGGACAGAACCTTGGCGGCTTTCCTTCATTTGAACAGGCAAAGGCCTATTCCTACAGTCCATATGAACAAAAACGAGTAGCAGCCAATCGACAGAGGATGGTTGTTGGCACGCCATCCTCTGTGAAGCAGCAGCTGACAGCACTCGCAAAGGCGTATCGTACAGATGAAGTGATCGCTGTGACCATCACACATCACATACAAGACCGTCTCACATCGTATCGTTTATTAAAAGAAGCTTTTGATGCATAACGTATGTCATTTTACAATTTGCGCAGCCAATAAAAGGGATAGAGGAGCATCATGGTGAGAATAAAGGCAGCTGTCACCGCCAAGCTAAGCGGATAAATGCAGGTGGTATAGACAGTCAGTTCACATGCTTGATGAAAAGGACGAGGCTGTTTTGCATGTAAAAAGGTAAAAAAATAAACCAAGGTGATCGTGAGAAAAAAAGCCGTCATAAAAGAAACGATCCATAGCCATATCAACATGAATTTCTCTTTCCTCCAGACATGATAGAAAAGCCTTGTTGAGCTGATGGGCTCATACAAGGCTTTTTATGTGATTCTTGTTTATTCAGGATAAATATCGAAGGGTTCTTTCGTTTGAACCGTATCTGATTTACCTTTCAGGCTCGCATACGCAAGCATTGTATACTCACCTGCTTCTAACTTCTGTCCTTTATTGATCGTGCCATTCCATTTCACACGATGCTCTCCTTTATCAACATGTTGATAAACTCCTGCTTCACCTAAATACTCTCCATCTGTCGAGTAGACGAGGAATGCAAGATTTTCAGCACCGCCTGGGAGATAGCTGCTAATAACATAGCTTCCAGCACGGTTATCCGGCTCTACGGAAACCGAAGTGACGCGCGGGTAATCAGGCTCTTTTACAATCAATAAAGTAGGGATTTCAGTGACCTTTCTGCCATTTTCGCGAATGGTGATACTGCCTTGGTACGTTCCTTTTTTCGTTTTTCCATAATTCACTTGTACTGCGGAAGTAAAGGACCCTGTGGAATTCCCTTTCACTGTGATTTTTTTCGTGCCGTTTGTGCTAATGCCGTTGCCATCGAACTTATAATCAATGGTATAGGTTTTCGGTGCTTTTGACAGGTTTTCTACTTTGAACTTCTTCGTTTTGATTTGAACGCCCTTTTCTTTTAAGAAAGTGCCGTACGAATAGCTTGCATCAGACACAATAGAAGACGCTTGAAGTGATTCGATGATTCGAACGCTGCCTGTGCCCTGCGTATTGTGAGGGAACGGGTTACCATTTGGGTCATACAATGTTTCTGCTGTATTCATCATTAACGCTTTAATTTGTTCTGTAGAATAGGATGGTTTTGCTTGTTTAATAATCGCTGCTACTCCGGCTACATGAGGAGATGCCATGCTTGTTCCTTGCTTCGATCCATAGCCGTATGGCTGAGAAGGATCGTGTGTCGGAATGGTGCTGACAATACTCACGCCAGGTGCTGAAAGATCTGGTTTGATCATCCACGTATCGACAACAGGTCCACGAGATGAGAAGTCAGCGACTTGTTCACTTAACTCTTTCACAAATTGAATCGAGAAAGTCGTTGTATTGTTACCAGCCTCAATGGCTTTAACAAGCGCTGTTCCTTCCGCTTTTGACAGCTTAATCGTCGGAAGGGCTAGACCTGGTACATCCACAGGGATTTCTCCATCGGTATTGTTGTACATGACAACGCCGATCGCACCAGCAGCCTTCGCATTGTCCACTTTATCAACAAAGGCAATGGCTCCACGTTCAATCACTGCCACCTTTCCTTTGACATCGATGTTTTCAAAAGCTTTTTCGTCACCGATGCCTGCTTGGACGAGTGTGACTTGTTTTTGGTCAAGTGCTTTTAAATCATTTTCTTGATAGTAGCCCATCACTTTTGCTGTTGAATAGTTCGGGAATTTCACGTTGTATAGACTGTACGGAAGCTGAGTGGCTCCGACAGAAATAGCATCTCTTGATGTCCCAGGAGATCCAACGGTCCAGCTGTTTGGCCCGCTGTTTCCGTTTGATGTCACAGCGACAACCCCTTCAGACATGGCCCAATCCAGTGCGATGCTTGTTGCATAATCAGGGTTATTCACACTGTTTCCAAGAGAAAGGTTCATGACATCGGCTCCGTCAGTGACAGCCCGGTCGATGCCTGCAAGAACATTTTCAGTTGTTCCTGATCCGCCTGGTCCAAGGACACGGTAGGCAAGAAGGGTAGCATCTTTTGCGACACCTTTAATTTGTCCATTTGCCGCAATTGTTCCTGCGACATGTGTACCATGATCTGTCGATTCGCCTCTAGGATCTCCTTTTGGTGTTTCTTGTGGAGAATAGTCATTATCAACAAAGTCATAGCCTTTGTATAATCCGAAGTTTCCTTTTAAATCAGGGTGGGTATAGTCTACGCCAGTATCAATGACAGCGACTTTTACTCCTTTTCCAGAGTAGCCGGCATCCCAAGCTTTTGGGGCACCGATAAATGGAGCACTTTTATCCATGAGTGGAGAGACATCCTCATGAGGAAGCTGGACGCTTTTCTTTTTCACTTCATCTGTTTGATATGTAACATCCGGATAAACGGCTTTTACTCCGTCAACTGCGAGCAGTTTCGGGATTTCGTTTGCAGGAAGTTTCATAGAGAAACCAGAGAAGACTTTTTCATATTCTTGACGAACACTCGCTTTATCTAACTTTTTGAGTGCTGCATTCTTTACTTTAGTTCGAGATTTTTTGAGGGAGGCTTTTGTTTGTGCTTCGCCTTCTTGCTTGGCTTCGACTAAGGATTTTTCCTTTAATTCAACAATGACAGTGGTGTGTTTTCTAGACTTAACATTGATTTCGCCGAAGATTTCTGCTTTTTCCAGTTCCACCTGTTTGTTCGATGGAGCGGCAGCAGCCTGACCTGAAAAGAATGTGGATAAGGTAAAAATAGTGGAGAACAATAGAACAGAAGAACGAGAGATTACTTTTTTCAATTAATTTTCCCCTTTCTAGCTGTGTATTTAGGGAGATAGCCTTTCTTTTTGTGGATAAATAGGAAAGATTCACTGCCCGTTATTAAGTATTCCATACGATGAAACCAATTCCTTTACTGAAATGGTCTTATTTTACATAGTCACAAAGAACTATTTTGTTTATAAAGTCACACTTATGCACAATAATCTGTTGATAACTCAATTATTCAGATATATATATGGAAAATAAAAAAATCTCATACACAAAATCTAGTAAGAGGGTGTTGATATGTGGATAAACCCTGTTGATAAGATGTGCTTATCTTTGGGATAGTGTGTGTATAAAATTTTCATAGAAACATTGTGGAACATGATCATCTTCTGCACTTTTCAACAAAACTTCTGAAAACTAGTTCGTTTTTTCACCCAGATTGTGACAAACCTCTCTTTTTTCTCGGGATATGATAGGAACAGTTAATTTGCTAGAACTGCTAGATTCTAAGGAAATCGGAGGGATGTTCAGTGAAGAAATGGAAGAACTGGTTGAGTGTATGGTTTGGTTTTGTGATGAATGTGCTTGTGAATCCTGGTGAGCTGCTGAAGAAGCAAGGGGTGAAAGTGGCAGCAGTGGATGGAGGATTCTTTCTTGCGGTGAATGAGAGAAAGCTAGAGAAACTGGCAGATGAAAAGAAGAAGAAGCGCAGGACAGAAAAGCCGTTTCAAGAAAGTCTGATGATGCTTTATGAAAAGACAACGAGAGAGGCGCGTGCCGGTCCGTTCTTATCTTTACAGAAAAGTTGAAACAGGGTAAAATCCCACATAAGACACGTTATCTGTGGGAGAGGATGCCCCTTGAAGATATATAAAATATTGAATAACAATGCAGTGGTTGTAAAGGAGGGTGATCAGGAGAAAATTGTGATGGGGCCCGGAATTGCTTTTCAGAAGGGGAAAAATGACGTCGTTCCCGTTCAAAAAATAGAGAAGATTTTTGTTGTGCGTGAAGAAAATGAGAAGTTTAAACAAATTCTTGCGACATTGCCAGAAACGCATATTGAGGTGGCAGAGCATATTATTAGTTATGCAGAGGGTGAACTCATGATGCCGCTCAGTGATCATATCCACATTTCACTGACAGATCATTTATCCTTTGCCATTGAACGCGTTCAAAAAGGCATTGTGCTATATAATAAATTGCTTGGTGAGATCAAAGTCTTATATAAGCAGGAATATGATATTGGAAAGTATGCCATTCGTTATGTAAAGGAGCGGCTTGGGGTTGACCTGCCGGACGATGAGGCAGGGTATGTGGCACTTCATATTCATACGGCCAAAATGAATACGGAGTCCATGAAGAAGACGGTCAAATACACAACGATGATCAAAGAAATGATCGAGCATATCGAAAGCGTTTTTGAGCGCTCGATTGATGAGGATAGTATTTCATATCAGCGGCTTGTGACACATTTGAGGTATGCATTAGGCAGGTTGGAATCGAATGAAGCATTTCAAATCATGGACGATGACATGCTGACTTTTATCCAAACAAAGTATGATTCGGCTTACCGGTGTGCACTTGGACTGGCTGATTTGCTGAAAAAAGAATATGGACTTCATCTCCCTGAATCGGAGATCGGCTACATCACGCTGCATGTCCAGCGTCTGCAGGATGCCGAATTGGTGTAAAGGTTGTGCCTGTCCGCAGGCTTTTTTTTATGCACACTACTCTAATTAGTGTATATGGGTCATTTGATTCGAAAAAATAGGTTGACGCAGGTCACGCTCTTATACTATGATGAAAGCGTAATCAAAAACCAATATCGTGGGATTGTGACTGTCAGGCAGGCAAGACCTAAAATTTGCGTAACGAGGGGACGTGTATGTCCTTTCATCGTTGGTGAATTTTAGGTCTTTTTTGTTTTAAAAAAAGGGGGAGACAACATGGATTATCAAAAAACAGCCAAAGAATTAACAACATTATTAGGCGGCAAAGAAAATGTCATTAGCGCAACACATTGTGCCACACGACTCCGATTGGTGATGAAAGATGAGGCGTTGATTGACAAAGATGCCATTGAAGAACTTGAGGGTGTGAAGGGTGCCTTCTCAAGCTCGGGTCAATTCCAGATCATATTTGGAACAGGTTCTGTCAACAAAGTATATGAGCCTTTTGCTCGTGAGACGGGTCTTGAGGCAGACGACGAGAATCAAAAACCAGCCAGCCATGATGAAGCCGTGAAGCAAAAAATGAATCCACTTGCACGTTTTGCCAAGACGCTATCGAATATTTTTGTACCAATCATTCCAGCGATTGTAGCAAGCGGTTTATTAATGGGTCTATTAGGCATGATGAAAGCCTTTAAATGGGCTGATCCAAGCTCTGCCATCTTCCAAATGCTAGATATGTTCTCAAGTGCTGCCTTTATCATTTTACCGATTTTAATTGGGGTTAGTGCAGCCAAAGAGTTTGGTGGAAATCCATATTTAGGAGCTGTCATTGGGGGCATTATGATTCACCCGAGCTTGCTGAATCCATGGGGACTGACAGACGCAAAACCAGAATATATGCATCTATTCAACTTTGATATTGCGCTTCTTGGTTACCAAGGAACGGTCATTCCCGTGTTATTAACTGTGTATATCATGTGCGTGATTGAAAAGAACTTAAGAAAAGTTGTGCCGAACAGTATTGATTTACTTGTGACGCCGTTTGTGACGGTGATTGTGACTGGATTTGTGACGTTTATTGCTGTAGGACCGCTAGGGAGAATGCTCGGTACAGGGATCTCGAATGCACTCACTTATGTTTATGACCATGCAGGATTCTTAGCTGGACTGATTTTCGGAGGTGCTTATTCTTTAATTGTACTGACAGGTGTTCATCATAGCTTCCATGCGATTGAGGCAGGACTTCTGAATGATATTGGACGGAATTATTTGCTGCCGATCTGGGCCATGTCCAACGTCGCTCAAGGCGGAGCTGGGCTAGCGGTCTTTTTCTTAGCAAAGCGTGCAAAAACGAAAGAAATTGCTTTACCAGCAGCATTTTCTGCTTTCTTAGGTATTACAGAGCCGGTCATATTCGGTGTGAATCTTCGTTATCGTAAGCCATTTATTGCTGCAATGATCGGAGGTGCATTAGGCGGGGCGTTTGTCGTCTTCACGAAGGTAGCCGCCAACGCTTATGGTTTAACAGGGATTCCGATGATTGCAATTGCAGCTCCATTTGGTTTACAAAATGTGGTAAATTATGTTATTGGTATGTTAATAGCTGTTGCTGTTTCATTTATTCTTACCATCATCTTTAAAATCAAAGAAGTCGAAAAATAATCAAGGAGTGGTCACAGTGATGACAACAACGGACGCAGCACTTCGTCAAAAGGTAACAGATCGTATTCGAAACTATGAGCATTTGGTGAAAAAAGATGTGTACCGTCAGAACTTCCATTTAATGCCGCCAGTCGGTCTTTTAAATGACCCGAATGGATTGATTCAGTGGAAGGGAGTCTACCATGTGTTTTATCAGTGGCAGCCATTTAAAACAGGTCATGGGGCAAAATTCTGGGGTCACTACACATCAACCGATCTAGTGAATTGGCAGCATGAAGAGGCTGCCCTCACGCCAAGTGATTGGTTTGATCAAAATGGCTGTTATTCTGGCAGTGCAGTCATTGACGATGGTCGTATGTACGTGATGTATACCGGAAATGTCCGTGACGAGCAAGGGAACCGTGAGACATATCAATGTTTAGCTGTGTCAGAGGATGGGGTTCATTTTGAGAAAAAAGGTGTCGTGGCGACTTTGCCAGCGGGATTCACTGCACATTTTCGTGACCCGAAGGTGTGGAAGCGGAATGGAAAGTGGTACATGGTCCTTGGAGCACAAAGTGAAGATCTCAAAGGACATCTTGTCTTATTTACATCTGATACATTAGACAATTGGACGTTTCAAGGCATTATTGCAGGCAGTGGAAAGAATGGATTAGATCATTTCGGATACATGTGGGAATGTCCAGATCTGTTTGAATTAGACGGTCAGGATGTATTGATCGTGTCACCACAGGGGCTGAAGCCTGATGGATTCAAATACAACAATACACATCAATCTGGTTATTTTGTTGGTACATTGGATGATCGTACCTACCAATATACGCATGGAGCGTTTGAGGAGCTGGATCGTGGCTTTGACTTTTATGCACAGCAGACTTTCCAAGATGAATCGGGCAGACGCATTTTAATGGGATGGATGGGTGTACCAGATCAAGGGGAAGAGCATCATCCAACCATCTCTTATCAATGGATCCATTGCTTGACGATTCCGAGAGAGCTTCGTTTAGATGCTCAAGGACGTCTTATTCAAAAGCCGGTAAGTGAACTTCGATCTATGCGGACAAATGAGCAGGAGCATGTTTTTCACGTTAAACGATCTGTTCACTCCATTCCTGTTGAAGATTTGACGAGCGCAGAGGTATTCATTGATCAAATTGAAACACAAAAAGGATTTGAATGCTGTATCCGTGCTGCTGCTCGTATCATTTATGATAAAGATGAAGGCAAACTAACATTAGAGCGAGATCGATTTGAAGATCGAACAAAGGAAGTTCGTGAAGTAGAAATTGATGAATTACAGGATCTGCATATCTTTATTGATGCATCATCGATTGAGATTTTTGTCAACGGAGGCCGGGAAGTATTTACTGCACGTTACTTTCCTTCCCCGGGAAATAAATCAATCTCCATCAGTGGTAGAAATGAAACGAAGCTTAAATTGAAGACGTGGCATTTGCAAAAAGAAGCAGGTTTTTGATCTACTAAACAAGTAGAGAAAATGTCTACGTCTGCTACGCCTTGGTTAATTCTAAAGACAAAAAGAAGCCACTCCTAGACATTGATGTTTCAAGAGAAGAATTAGAGGAAACAGGTTGTCATTACAAGAGAGTCATCAAGATGTTGGATCGAGTAGACAATAAGAAAATGTACCTGTGTGAAAAAGAGACTATTACGAATAGTCTCAGGCTGTCGAGAAAATCTCGACAGTTTTTTTGATGCTTTAAATACACCGTATATTGAATAAATTCCAAATGAAAAACACCATATATCGTTTCTCGGACAGTTCAAAAGACAAAAATGAGGGTTCTGTGGACACCTTGTCTTAAAAACCCTCACTTTCTCTTCACGCTGAGACTATTACGAATAGTCTCTTTTTTAATTTAAAAATTCACTCAAAATTAACATGTCAATTCACTACATATTAAAATATCCTTAAAATTCTATTTATGTTTACATATTCCATATTAACTAATAATATGGTAAATGTGGACCACGCTAAAAAAGTAAATGGAGGTAGTAGTAATATGAAAAAACATAATGTTATTGTCACATCCTTGTTGTCGGCATCTGTATTATTCACTGGATTTGGATTGGAGGGAAATGCGCAAGCGAAAGATGTATTTCCTTCTATGAACGATGAAAGAGTCAAAGAAGAAATAGAAGAAATGAAGGCAGAGGGAATGACCTCTGAACAGATTAAAGAACTTCAAGAGATGAGCAAAAAGGAATATGATTCTGTATCTACGGAAGCAAAAGCAGAAAAGATATTCGAAGAGTCGCAGAAAGATATCGAACAATATATCAAAGATGATGTGATCGACGAGTATCTACCTAAGTACAATGAAGAAAAAGAAAAGATGGGCGTAAATGCCAAGAGCAAGAGCCTAGGAACTAAAGGCGATGTGTTGGTTAGCTATGATTTGAATTCAGGCAGTTCTGCAATTGGATTCGGACACGCTGCAATTGTTTCGAGGAAAAAAGCTAAGACTGTAGAGGCTTGGCATAAAAATTGGAGTCCCATTAAACAACATGGAGTCAGAAGATATAATAATAATTGGGGTTCTAGAAAGAAGGTTTATGGGCTATGGGTGAAGAAGTCTAATAATACCAAATATGTAAATGCGGCTAAATATGCTGAAAAGCAAGCCGATCAAAAGAAGCCATACAATTTGAACTTCTTTGACAAAAAAACTACAAAAAAATTCTATTGTTCTCAATTGGCTTGGAGAGCATGGAAGAATCAAGGACACGACATTGACAATATAAAAATTGATTCGGTTGTATCGCCAATGGAATTAGTTAACTCTAACAACACGAAGGTCTTTTATCATAAAAAGTAAGTTAATAAGCAGTCGGGGATTTCCCCGATTGCTTTGCTTGTTTAAATTTGAAGGGAGATGATTGAATGAAATACTTTAAGTTACTTTTATTATCTTGCGCCATAGCACTTGTTTGTTCAGCATGTTCAAAGAAAGAGGAGGCTGTGGGTGACTCTCCTAAGGGAGAATTGAGCCATATGAAAGATAGTAAATTTGCTATCATATATTCACAGGCAATGGACAGAGGATGCGAGATGGTCAACTACAACGATAAAGGAAAGAAATTGTCGAGTATGACAATGAAAGACTGCGTAGGATTTACTTCTTCTACTCAAAGCAATAATAATATCTACTTTTCATCTAATAGGTCTAATTACCATGTGTCTTTAAATAAGAAGACTGGCAAGGTAGAGCCTTTGAATACAAAATCACTTTCAAAATCTACAGATGACGAGGGTGCATTCTTTATTAACTACTCTAATGGGTATGTTCTACACGACATTAACGTTGGCTTTACAGAGAATGGCTTAGTAGGAGAATTAGTATACTGGAATGAAGATGACAACGATAAAAATCAAGTTGAATTAGAAGGAGAATTAACAACAGCTATATTTGAAGACAAAAAAATCTATGCCATTCTCAGTAATGATGAAAGTGTAACAGTGTCTTCAATAAATCCTAAAACCCATAAAGAAAAACGAAAAAAGTTAGACGTAGACTCAGTATTCTTCCCTGACAACAATGAGTCTTTGAAGTCATTAAACAATGAAGAGTTAATACTTGCCTTAAACGATGGCGTTGACAGTAAAAGGGAGTCTATGTTGGTTGTACTCGACAAAAAAACTCTCGATAAGAAAAGAGAAATAGTAATGGATAAAGGATTCACTATCTACAAGACAAACATAGACGATGATAAAGTCACGATAGTCTCCTATGAAGGAGAAATTAAGACATTCAACAGAGACCTCAAAGAGATATCTTCTGAAAAGATTCCACTTAATTTTAAATCAGATGACGAACGTTTAGAAGAGGTTAAGATTTTAGACGACAGGATTTATGCATTGGTAAGAATGTTTGAGAGAGATAAGAATGGAGTTATTGGCAGAATTATTGAATATAATATTGAAAGCAAGGAATCTAAAGAGATAGCACTAAAATCTGATAAAGATTGGGAAATGACAAGCATGGAAGTTATAAGATAGCTGTATAGGAGAGTGGAGTATATTTACTTACATTATCTTCAACCCAGGGGTCTTGTGTTATTCACATTGCCGTTGTTGTATTTAGCTTGGGGAGTTATTGGCTATTTAATTTTTAAGAAGGTTTATGTGGTTCTAATGATCACATTTATCACATCAACCATTTTCATATGATTATACTTAGTCTTACAGTTGTCAATAGAAAGAAAGAGGATAAACTCAATCGGAACTGTCGTTCATTTTTGCAAAAAATAAATGTTGTTTGTGAAAAAATATTCGATTTATGGGAGACTTCTTTTCATTAAAGCACTTCATCATACTTACGCAAAAAATTGTAGAAAAACATGGCTTTCTCTACAATCTGAGCAGATCATTGATCTGCTTTTTCTAGTGAGATCAGCCTGTATCTTAAAGCCTATATCATGTATATACAAGGTTAGCCTAAAGCGGTTTGATGACGTTTTACATATATGATAACAGGTTCGATTATGGTATCATTTTAAAATATATACAGCTGAGGCTGACGTTTATCCAAATGCGGTAGGACAAAAAGGGGTTGTTTACTTGAATTCAAAACAGCAGCCGACGACTAGAAAACGCTTGGAGACAATGGCAGATCATGTTGAAGATAAACGTGAAGAATATAAAGAATTGCTGATTCAAGTCCAATCTATTCTCGGTGAACCTTCTCTAGAGCAAGAAGAATTAAAAGAGAAGCTGTCAGATACGTATAAACAAATGAAAGAATATGCCTTATTTGTTGAATCCATTGAAGCCTTTATTCGAAAAATGGCGAAAGAATCCGATCAGCAAAAGTAGGTAAAAAAGTATGGTGAAAGAGTGTACCTGGGAGCGGGTATGCTTTTTTTATTTTAGTCAGATCATTCAGAAATTTAAATGAAAGCGTTGACATTTCTTTTGTCATGATACAAAATAAATAAAAATTCATCTGAGCATATACAGGAGGAACGATATGAACCATGCAACCAAGAAATGTCTGATCACCTTTATCATTGTGCTATTTTCTATGAGTTTTCTTCATCCTTCCGTTTCATCTGCCCGAATGCAACACACATCATTTTTTACACCTACTGCCTCCGTACCATCTGGTCAATATTATCGCTCACAAGAGGTGGCACTCCAATCTCAGGTGCCAAAAGCTTCTCTTTATTACACAACAGATGGCAGCCAGCCGACAACTCAAAGTCAGCGATATACAAAGCCTATTCATATCGATACCGATACGACTTTAAAAGTAAGCGTTTACAAAAATAGACATCGCTTAGCTACGTCTACATACAATTATCGTTTTGTCACACGAGAGGACATTGCCTCATCATTTTTATCTTTTGAATATCAAGGAATGCCTTATCGGTTATACATTCCGAAAAATCATAAGAGGGGTAAAGCTTATCCTCTCGTCCTGTTCTTACATGGAGGAGGGGAGCGGGGGACTGATAATCAAAAGCAGTTACTTGCAAATGATGGTGCAGTTTTATGGGCTTCTCCTGAAGTTCAAAAGAAACATCCTGCATACGTACTAGCACCTCAGGCTCGAAATGCTGTGGATGGGGGTTTTGCTTTAACAAGAAACGCGCAAAATGAAATCGACCTGACAAATGTGTTTCAATTTTCACCAGATTTACACAAAGCGTATGAAGTGCTTCAGCATGTGTTAACTTCTTATAAGATTGATCAGAAAAGGATTTATGCGACTGGTTTATCTCAAGGCGGATTTGGCTCGTATCAGTTGAACATCACATATCCTCGTTTGTTTGCAGCGATGATTCCTATTGCGGGGGGTGCAGATCCAAGTAAGGCAGGAATTTTAGCGAACAAGCCAATATGGGCATTTCATGCAGAGGATGATTCCATTATTCCTATCAGTTATGCGAGAAATACAATTCAAGCGATTCAAAAAGCTGGTGGAAGACCGATTTATACCGAGTATGCAAGCAAGTATGGGTATGATCATGCATCATGGACGCCTGCTTATGAGACGCCAGGCTTAACAGATTGGTTATTCGCACAGAGATTCAGCTTACGATAAACAAAAAACCGATTCACCCAAGCGGCGGATCGGTTTTTATTGTTTTATTTGTCCAAACGATGTGCGGAATGTTTTGTTGGTCCGATGTATTCGTTTAGTTGGAAAGAGCCTTTAATGGCAGCTGTGATGAATTCTTTTGCTGCATAAATGGCTTCTTTCACGTCTGAGCCGTTGGCTAGTTCAGCTGTGACTGCGGCTGAGAATGTGCAGCCTGCGCCGTGTGTGTACTCTGTGTCGATCTTGTCTGTTTCAAGGCGTTCGAAGGTTTGTCCATCATAAAGCAAGTCAATTGCTTTATCTGGGCTTAGCTTACCGCCGCCAGTGATGACCACATATTTTGCACCAAGTTCATGGATGCGTTTTGCGGCTTCTTCCATTTGTTCCATCGTTTTGATCTCGCCAATGCCGCTTAATTGACCTGCTTCGAAAAGGTTAGGTGTGATAACTGTTGCTAGTGGTGTAAGCTTTTCGCGCAATGCTTCAGCGTGCTCTGGGTAAAGGACTTCGTTCGCACCTTTACATACCATAACAGGATCAATGACGACATTTTTAAGCTCATATGTTTTGATCGTTTCAGCTGCGAGTTCAATGACGTCAACTGTTGGTAGCATACCTGTTTTTAACGCATCTACACCGATGCCTTCCACGATCGTCGAGAGCTGCGCGCGGATGGTTGATGTATCGATTGGAAACACTTGATGATCCCAGTTGTTATGAGGATCCATTGCAACGACAACGGTTAAAGCTGTCATCCCGTAGACGTTTTTTTCTTGAAACGTTTTTAAATCTGCTTGGATACCTGCACCGCCGCTTGAATCCGAACCTGCGATGGTGAGTGCTTTATTCATAGACATAGTTGCTGAACCTCCAATGTGATGTGTAACAGTTACTGTTCTATCCCTTATTATAATCAGCTTTTCCATTTATCACAATGAAACGGCATAAAAAAGCGTTCCACTCTTCATGGAACGCCTCATTCTTTATCTTTTACAAATCACCAATTTCCCTTTTTTCAGCTCCTCTAAAAGCGTTAAGGCTAATTCTTGATCGGCACCGGTCGACATGATTTTGGCCATCAGTTCATCATCCCTGGTGCGAATGACATTGGCGATCTGATCTAAAATCCCTTGATCGACAGCTGTCATGCTCTTTGCTTCCGTGTACTCAGTAACGGTATCAGAGCGTTCGGGGTCATACGCAAACACAAACACATCGTCCTTTGCTGATTGTATCTGTTCGATCGTCTGTTTGGCTTCTTTACTATTCTCAACTGTGAAAAATTCCATCATCATCACTCCTTTTCATCAAAAATTCCCATTTTCTCGATCAATCAAACCGCCTTTTATATCATGAGAAGAAAGCCGATTTATGTTTTAATGAAAAAGACGAATCTATTAAAGGAGTTAGGCCGATATGAAGATATCTTTATTAATTGTGACACATAACCGGCTGAGCGCATTGTGTGAACTGCTTGAATCCATCTCGAGACAAAGCGTACAGCCTTTTGAAATTGTGGTCGTAAATGATGCAGGAGAGCGAGTGGACGTGATTCAGGAACTCTATCCAGAGCTGCCAATCCGCTTGATTCATTTAGATGAGAATGTCCAGCATGTGAACGCAAGAAATGTTGGGGTGCGGGAGCTGACAGGTGACGTCATTATGCTGAGTGATGATGATGATTATTTTACACCTTGTCATATTGAACGTATGAGCAAGGCGCTGGAAGACGCTGATTTTGTCTTTTCGGATGCGGAAATTGTTTCGTTTGAAGAACGAGGTGCGACTCGTTTTCCAGTATCAAGACGTTTGTTTGCTTATACAGCGGACATTGAGGACATGCGTGTTTTTTCTACATATGTTCCTTCTGGCAGTATGTACAAACGCCGCATACATGATGAGATCGGCTATTTTGATCCAGCGATGCATCACTACTGGGACTGGGACTTTTTCCTACGTGTTACGCAGCATGCACGAGCCAAACGAGTGCCAGCTGCCAGTGTGATTTATGCGTTCTTTGATGGTGGGGGCAATCAGTCGAGTGATCTTGGTGAAACAAGGAAGAACTACTTAGATGACCTGAGTGAAAAGCATGGGCTCGGTGATTTGCCGACAGCAAACTTTGCTGTCCTATTAGAAGAACCAGCGATGAAAAAACGAGAATCAGAGAGTGAGATTGTATGGGATGGAAAACCGATGATCTCAAGATTGGCACAGCAGACAGAAGGAGGACAACCGCAATGAAGCCATTTTTAAATGATAGCTGGTGGGCTGTGATGAAAAGTGAATTTGAACAGTCATATTATCAGGAATTACGTGAGTGGGTAAAGGAAGAATATCGTACGCAGATCGTGTTTCCAAAGCCAGATGACATTTATCGTGCCCTCCATTTGACGTCGTATGAAGATGTGAAGGTCGTGATTTTGGGACAAGACCCTTATCATGGTCCAGGACAGGCACACGGATTAAGCTTTTCTGTTCAGCCTGGTGTCAAACATCCGCCATCTTTGAGAAATATTTTTCAGGAGCTAAAGGATGACCTGGGCTGTCCGGTACCTAACCATGGCTCGCTTGTCAGCTGGGCAGAGCAGGGTGTCTTGCTGTTAAACACCGTGCTCACTGTAAGAAAAGGAGAAGCGAACTCGCATAAAGGCAAAGGCTGGGAACGTGTGACAGACCGCGTCATCGACGTCCTGAATGACCGAGATCAGCCAGTCGTTTTTGTGCTTTGGGGCAGACATGCGCAAAATAAAAAAGAACGAATTGATCAAAGCAAGCATTACATCATTGAGTCACCTCATCCAAGTCCTTTTTCTGCAAGAAACGGCTTTTTTGGCAGCCGTCCGTTCTCAAAAGTAAACGCCTATTTAAAGCAAATGGGGATCGATGAAATCAACTGGTGTATCAAGGACATCGAATCAAAATAGGACGAGGGAAAATCCCTTCGTCCTGTTTATTTTAAAAATTTGCGGACAATGTCGAGTCCGTTTTTCGCATTTGGATAGCGGAAAGAAAAATCAAAGCGATTGGTCTGGCGCAGGACACTTTTTTCATGTGTAAAGGTGAAAAAGCTTTCTTTTCCATGATATCGTCCGATACCACTTTCACCAACGCCTCCAAATGGTAAGTATGGAGTGGCGACATGCATCAGTGTATCATTGATGCAGCCCCCGCCAAATGAGAGGTTGTCTAGAATATAGTCTTCTGTTTCTTTATTTGTTGTAAATAAGTAAAGAGCGAGCGGCTTCGGTCTTGCCTTAATCATGTCAGCTGCCTCTTGAAGAGAGTCAAATGTGATGACAGGCAAAATAGGTCCGAAAATTTCCTCCTGCATCACAGGATCTTCCCATGTAATGTGATCTAGAATGGTCGGTGCGATTTTGAGCTCTTGTTCATTACGCTGTCCACCTGTCACAATCGTACCATTTGAGAGAAATTGTGAAAGCCGATCAAAATGACGCTGGCTGACATTTTTTCCTAAATGCGGATTTGTTTCAGGCTGGTCCCCGTAAAAGTCACGGATACAGGTCGTCATTTCACGCAATAGGTCCTCTTTGATCGATTCATGAACAAGTAAATAGTCTGGTGCAATACATGTTTGACCAGCATTCGTGAATTTACCAAAGGTGATTCGCTTCGCAGCGAGCTTGATGTCTGCATCAGGCATGACAATGCATGGACTTTTTCCGCCGAGCTCAAGTGTGACAGGTGTGAGGTGCTTTGCGGCCGCTTCCATGACGACTTTGCCGACGGCTACACTTCCAGTAAAGAAAATATAATCAAAAGGCAGTTTCAGAAGCTCTGTGCTGACATCCACACCGCCTTCAACGACCGCTGCAAGATCTTCTTGAAACACGCTTTCCACAATCGTGCCAATCACGTTTGAGACGTGCGGCGTTAATTCTGACGGTTTTAAAGTAACGGCATTTCCGGCAGAAATGGCTCCAACTAATGGCGAAAGGGCCAATTGGAAAGGATAGTTCCAAGGGGCAATAATCAGAACACTTCCGTACGGTTCCTTAATGATCATACTTTTCGATCCGAGATGGGTCAGAGGTGTTTTCGCGCGAGATGGTTTGGCCCATTTGTGAAGATGTTTGACGGTATGATTGATCTCTTCATATACCATGCCAATTTCTGTTGTATAGGCTTCCTGCTCGGATTTATGTAAATCATGGGCTAAGGCTTGTAATATGTCCTTTTCATGATGTTTAATGGCTTTTTTCAAATCGTTAAGAAGGCGGATTCGATCTTGAACCGCTGGTGTTTGCACGTTTTTTTGTTTGTGAATGAGTTCAGTGAGTTTGCTCATCTTTCAGTCCTTTCAAAGACGATATTGTTTCTTTTTTATTATGTGTGAATCTTGGGTAAGGGTCAAATAAGAGGATCAGAAGCACACAGCTTTGAAAAAAGGAACCCATTCGGTTTGTTCATTTGGTAAAATAATGTTGGAAAACGAATTTTTTAGATTGGAGGGTCTACCCTTGAATATTCATATATCAAGTCTGCTTCAAAAAATGGAGGAAGCCATTCAAAAAGCAAAACAAAGTGGAAATGATGAAGAGGTGAAACGTCAAGCGGCGGTCATCTCTTCACTATGTGATGTCATTCTCGACACATCATCACAGGTGCAAATGCCGCAGTCTTCGGTCATTTCACCACCTCCATCTATACAGACACCATCTGCACCGGCTGTGTCTACGGATCAAGCCATGCTAGAGAAATTGATGGGCACTAGCGGTGCAAAGAAATTTCAGCATAAAGAAGAGGGTCAACAAGAGAAAGATGGCAACGGTGACTCTATTTTTGATTTTTAATGGTCTTGTCACGACAAAGGGAAGGTGATCGGGTTGAAACTATTTTTGGGCGCCATTCAGTGGATGGCATTTTTTATCGCAGCTTCTATTGCTGTGCCGATTGCGATTGCACAAGCATTTGAATTAAATCAAGTGCAGTCGGCGGAACTGATTCAGAGTACATTCTTTTCACTTGGACTTGTGGCGATGGTGCAGTGTTTATGCGGTCATATGCTGCCGATCAATGAAAGTCCAGCAGGGCTGTGGTGGGGGGTATATACCCTATATGCAGGCATGACAGGGACGATTTTTGCCACATATCCTGAAACCTTGCAAGCATTACAAGGGGCGTTAATTTTTAGTGCTGCGTTCTTTTTTATTTTTAGTCTCTTTAAAATCATTAATTGGCTTGCGTCTTTATTTACGCCGGTTGTCACAGGTATTTATTTGCTGCTACTTGTTGTGCAGTTAAGTCAGCCAATCATGAAAGGGCTAATGGGGATCGGCTATCGAGGAAATCAGGTAGATGGGCTTGTCTTTTGTCTATCGATCTTGATTATTGTCATCACCTTCATGATCAGCCGCTCAAAATGGCATTATTTAAGACAGTTTTCTGTGTTATTCGCACTTGCAGGCGGCTGGCTGTTATTTGCTTTACTCGGACTAGCGAAGCCAGTTCGCATTCCTGAGCAGATCATTGAGTTTCCAAAACTGTTTCCGTTTGGCATGCCGGTCTTTGACAGTGGACTGCTTGTCACGTCCTTTTTTATTACGATCTTACTCATTGTGAATATGCTGGCAAGTATTCGAATTGTGGAAAGTTCCGTGAAGGCATTTGGTGAACTGCGTGAGCGGAAACGAGCCAGACCGGCTGGTTTTGTCGCCGCATTTGGTCATTTGCTAAGCGGACTGATTGGTGCGATTGCGCCTGTCCCTATTTCAGGGGCAGCGGGTTTTATACAAACAACCAAAATTCCATCGAGAAAGCCATTTTTTATTGGCAGTCTGCTCATTGTCCTCATTAGTTTATTTCCATTATTGATGAGCTTTTTCTCTGCATTGCCTTCTCCTGTGGGGCTGGCTGTGAACTTTGTGGTGTTCTCTTCTATGATTGGGATTGCTATGTCTGAATTCGATCAGTATGAAAAAGAAGACATCCCGCGCATTCGATTTGTGCTTGGCATCGCTGTTTTAGCGGGTGTGGGCACAATGTTTGTGCCGCAGGGGGCATTGAAAGGCATGCATCCTGTGCTGATTTCTTTATTGAGCAATGGTCTTGTGCTTGGCACACTGATTGCGATTGTGGTCGATCAAGTGCTACTGCGAAAGAAGAAGAAATCCGACAATCTCGTGTCAGCATCATAGGAAAGTTGAATGTTGGATAAGACCCGCGCTATGATAAACATAATTGATGAGATAAGGAGAATGACGAATGAAACTATTTTTCATATTAGGTGCCATTAACGCCATGCTTGCGGTTGGTCTTGGAGCCTTCGGTGCACATGGACTGGAAGGGAAAATTCCTGAAAAGTATATTGAGATATGGAATAAAGGGGTTCAATATCAGATGTTCCATGCCATTGGCCTATTTATTGTCGCCTTTCTGGCAGATAAGCTGTCAGGTGTTTCCCTAGTGCCGACCGCTGGCTGGGTGATGCTGGCAGGCATTCTTTTCTTCTCAGGAAGCCTTTATGTGCTTGCCTTGACTCAGGTGAAGATTCTAGGTGCCATTACACCAATTGGCGGAGTGGCATTTATCGCTTCTTGGATCATGCTAGTGATTGCAGCAGCAAAAAATTTATAAGATAAAAAACCGATGCTCTCATAGGGGCATCGGTTTTTTTCTTAACTCCAATAAGGAGAATAGTTCGGAGGTGCTTGATAATAAGGTACATAGTGAGAAGGGGGGACAGGGTGCGTTTGTGTCTCTTCCTCCCGGTGGCAGAAAGGTCCGATAAACACACCAGGTTTCACAGGCTGCGTCGCCTGCTTCCACTGCGTTTCGTTCATGCAATAAGTATGTGCCATGATGTGTGAAGGCGTGAGGGTTAGAAGGTCTGAACCTAAGATGACTTCTGGCGTCGATGCGTTAAAAATGGCTAACAAATGGGTTTTGTCCTGCAAGGCGACTTCGTAATGCCACCAGCCTTGTGGCACATTGGCTACCTGCCCAGGGGTAATGGTGTAGGTGGACAGCTTTTTTGTAAAAGGGTTCAACATGGATACAGCAGCAGAGCCGGCGATACAATAAACAAGCTCGGCAGCATTTTGATGATAATGAGGCTCTACTACTTTGCTTTTACTCAAATATATATCCAGCAGAGATACTTGATCGAGCGAATTTAATTGTTTTTTTCCTAAAACATTAATCAGGTTGTGTTGATCATATTTCACAAGGGGGCTTTGGTTCAGATCAAATGAATATTTGACATTCGGCGATGTATAATCCAGCTCAACAGTCATTGATGTCACCTCTAGGCGTTTAATAAAAACTACTAGGCATCTTATGAGCCTTCCCCCGAAGGTGTGTCAAAAACCTAGACAAAAGAAAAAAGCAAGGGCGTCTGCACCTTGCTGCTGATAGGACCTTGAGGTTATCTCGGAGAATACGTAGACATCGAGTATGGATAGTCATATTGAATTTCCCCATCAAACGTAATGTAATCAAGGTAGATTGTTAACAATAAGTATCGTGTCCCAGTTTTGTTATCACTAATGATAATGTGATCACGTCCTGCGGCCTCAATGACCCCTCTAAAAATCTTAGAGTTCCATTCTTTACTTGCCTCAAACGTCATATAGATCGTGGCTACTTTGCCGCGGTTTAATCGTAAAATATTTTCAATATAGGACTGCTCAAGCGGCAGCTGACCGGTGACGTTCTGCTGATAAATCGGTCCCGAAGGAATTTGATAGGGCTGCCCGCCACTTTGCCCACCTTGGCCTCCTTGTGAAGTACCAGTAGACGGCATTGGCGAATACCCCTGCTGCATTTGACCTTGCATTTGACCCTGCGTTTGGGGAGGGACTGAATAACCCATCTGCTGCGCAGGATACGGATTTGCTCCATATTGTTGCTGGCGAAAATCTTGACCTTCGAAACCCGAACCTTGCCCAAATTGATTTTTCAATTTCATAACGTTCCTCCTCTTTCCTCATGGTGTTCTAAACAGAAGGCAGAAAAGCGCCTGTTGTTTCCATAGCATTCTTTTTCTCTTTCACACTATGAGACAGGAAGAGAGAATATGTACATTGAACGAAAAAAAGGAACTGCTTTGTGCAGTTCCTCAGCGTGTAGACAAACCCTCGCATTCGGTGTCAGTCCTGCGCTTCGGTGCTCACGAATGTCAAATTCGCTCCGCGCCGATGCTCGTCCTTCCTAGACTGCAAAGGTTTTCTATCACGCTAAAAAGAAGACAAAGGGCTAAAATAAAGTTCATTTTAGCCCTTTGTCAACAATCTGAGGAACTGCTTTGTGCAGTTCCTCAGTATTCATACAAACCCCATATTCGTACTGCCTAGACTGCAAAGGTTTCCAACAATCTAAGGAATGCCTGTTTACATCAACCAATTCATAGCCCGCTGGACGTCATAGAGAAGGGTCATGATGAGAAAAAATAAGGCAATCGGTGTGATGGCAATGATAAAGGCCTGCCATATTCTCAGCTTCATCACAGCGACAAGGCCTAAAACAGCCATCCCAAATATCCATGTCTTGGTATACGCATCAACCAGTGGTAAAACACTGAGATAATACCATACTTCATAGTGCTGGTCTAAATAGGGTGAGATTTTCACAAATGTATACGGACCAAGCAACCCCACAGTAAAAATCCAAGTAAGAGCAAATAAGGTGGAAGGAAAAATGACCGTCAGTGTGCAAGCTTTGAGCACATCTCGATACGGCGCTTTACTGCCAAAAAACAGTCGCCCTAACCACTGTAAAATGAATGAACCGAAAAATAGAAGGAAATTGCCTACTAAAATACCAAAACCTGCTCCGTGTAACAGAATAAAAGGATATGGAATATGATTGCCCATATACTCACTAAAATACCCTTCGTACATCCAGCTAGTACCAGCGATACTTGCAAGGAGTATCATCAGCCACATGGGAATAGAGGTATGTTCATATGAGCGAATAATCGTTTTTGTCGCGACAAAAATTTTAAAGAATCGAAAAAAACCTTTTGCTTCCTCTTCTTGGGAGAGATCACTCTTCATATACTCCAATGTTCTTTACTCCTTTAATACACATAAATGATTACTTATATTACCAAAATTTTTACGTTTTTCAAAGATAGATCATGAAAAAAATCCAATTTTATAAAAAATAGGTCACTCTACAGTCTCTTTAAGAGGAGACACATATGATAACCATAGTTTAAAAGAGACCGAGGTGAAAACATTGACGAAAGTAACGGTCATTATGACGAGCTACAACAAAGCGGCCTACGTTGGCAGATCAATTGAAGCGGTGCTGCAGCAGACCTTGTCAGACTTTGAACTTTTTATCATGGATGATGGATCAAACGAACAAACCCTTGCTGCTATTGAGCCTTTCCGTAAAGATCCACGCATCCATTTTATCCAAAGCGGGGTGAAAACGCTGGAGGAAAGAACGGCGAAAACACGCTATGCCGTCCTCATTAATCAAGCATTAGAACAGGCAAAGGGCGAGTATATTTCCTATGCCACAGATGACAATGTCTATGCACCAGACCGTTTAGAGAAGCTCACGAATTATTTAGATGCTCGTCCGAATGAACATATTGTCTATTCTAGTTCAAAAGTTATCTATTTAAATAGCGAAAAAGAGCCAGTAAAGGAAACGATTCGACCTGCGCAAACGGTGCAGTGGAATGCACCTTGTGCTATTGATCACTGTTCAGTTGTACATCGTGCATCCATTTTAACAAAGATTCGAGCTGAGTTTGGATCCTACTGGGACGAGAGTCCGCATTTTTATCGAATAGGGGATGCGCGGTTCTTTTTTAGATTAAATCACTTTTATCCGTTCTACCCTTTTGATGAGGTATTGGATACAAACTACATCACAGAACAGTCTATTCATTATCAGTTGGCAGAAGATGAGAAAAGCGATTTTATTCAAGCACTTCCTCCGCAGTCTACCTGCAGGGAGCTCCGTCATATATTAAAACAAAGACATGGGAGGTGACCTTAAGTGTCGCATTATATTCATCATTATTGGCAGGTGTACTTTGAGTATGTGAATCTGATGAAAGACTTAACCTATCGCCACATCCCCCTTGGATTAATCAGTAATTTTTATCAATACATCAGCCCTGAAGTGAGGGAACGTATGAAAGATGAGGCGTTTGGTCAAGAGCTGACAACGACTTGTCCAAAGCCGCAAGACATTCAGCCATTTTTTGATCAGCATAAACAGCAGATCAAGCGTACCCCTTATCGTCCGAGTCATGGAAAGGTGCTGCTTCACTTTGAACACCTGCGTTTTACTGAACAAAATTACATGCGGTTCCATCCGAACCAAACAGTGGTGCTCGCGCGCTGGAAGAAGGCTGATTATTTCGGATTACCGGTGATCAGCAAGCCGGAATTAGCCGGAGAGGTTAATAAAGAAGCCCATGTTGAATATATTGAAAAAGCAAATGCTCTATTGAAACCTTACGCCCAGCATCCTGTCTTTGGCAATGTCTTTTTTAGAGAAAAGCTTCGGAAGGACATTGTGCAATTTATTGATGTGATTGACCAAATAGAAACGCTATTTGAGATGCAGCCGATCACAGCTGTCGTAGTTGGTACGACGGAGGATGCATATAGCCGTGTGCTCGCCTTGCAAACCGTGAAGCGCCATCTCACAAGTATTTGTCTTCAGCACGGTGCGCTCATGGGAGACGAAGCCTTTTTGCCGATTTTCACCACCTGCCACGGGGTGTTTGGAAAATATGAAAAGGACTGGTATGTAGACAAAGGCTGTCAGCCTGAGCAGGTGGAGATCACAGGTCACCCGAGATTTGATTTGGTGCAGGAGCGAACACCGCTTCAACAGGAAATGGTCTTTCGTAAATTGAACTTCAATCCTGCCAAAAAGACTGTGCTCGTGGCAACACAGCCGTTTTCAGAAGCCTTTTACGGTGATGTTCTTAAAACGATTGCAAAACGGAAAGATATTCAGCTGATTATGAAGCCGCATCCGTGGGAAATCGCTCGAAATCGATTAAATGACTACACAGCGATTGAACGTGCGGGGAACCATGTGAGATTAATTAAAAAAGAGATCGACTTGTATGACCTCCTGCCGTATATGGATATGGTCATTACGCTCACATCAACAGTTGGTCTGGAAGCAATGCTCTTTAAAAAGAGTGTACTGATTGGAAAAATGACAGAAGGCAGAAGATACCCTTATTACGAGTCGCTTGGCTGCTGCCACATGGAAAACCCTATTGAGTTGGCCGAGAAAGCGATCCGTATTTTATCGGATGAACAAGAAATGAAGCTGGCGAAACAGCAAGGTGCTCGTTTCATTCAAGAGCATTATCCGCATGCACAATCGACCGATGTTCTGCTTTCTCTGCTCAAAACAAAAACAGGCGTGGATTTTCAGAGATGAAGATAGGGGTGTGCAAGCGATATGGGACAAAAGAGAGCACAATTTCTTCCTTATGCACTGCCTTTTATTGAACAGGAAGAAATTGATGAAGTCATTGGAACATTAAAGTCCGGCTGGTTGTCCACCGGACCAAAAGTTAGACAGTTTGAAGAAGAGTTTAGGCAGCTGACTGGAGCGAAGCACGCAATAGCAGTCAATTCATGTACAGCTGCTCTATTTTTAGCGTTAAAGGCGAGAGGCATTGGAGCTGGTGATGAGGTCATCACAACGCCTCTGACGTTCTGCGCAACAGCCAATACGATCATCCATACGGGGGCAGCCCCTATTTTCGTGGATATTGATCCGGCGACACTCAATCTAGATGCGAAAAAATTAGAAGCGGCCATTACACCACATACGAAAGCGGTTGTCCCTGTACATTTTGCTGGTCAATCGTGTGATATGGACCAAATTTTAGCGATTGCCAAAAAATATGATTTGTTCGTGCTGGAGGATGCCGCTCATGCCCTCTATACGACCTATCATGATCAACCGATTGGATCAATTGGTGATGCGACCGCTTTTAGCTTCTATGCAACGAAAAACATAGCGACTGGTGAAGGCGGCATGCTGACGACAAATGATGATGCACTTGCGGCTAGAATCAGAAGGCTGGCGCTTCACGGGATGAGCAAGGGAGCGTGGAATCGTTATGGAGAAAAGGGAACATGGTATTACGAGGTCGAGGAACCGGGCTATAAAATGAACATGTTTGACGTGCAAGCATCGTTAGGGCTCGTTCAGCTAAGCCGGTTGAAGGAGATGCAGACACGCAGAGAACAGATTGCGAAGATATACAATCAGGCATTTCAACATGAAGCTGGTCTCATCTTGCCGCCTGTACATGATGAGGGAAGACATGCGTGGCATTTATATGTGCTACAAGTTGATCCAAAAGAAGCACTGATCACACGCGATGACATGATTGATCAGCTGCAAAAGGAATATAAAATCGGCACGAGTGTTCATTTTATTCCCGTTCACTTGCATCCATATTATCAAGAGACCTACAACCATTCACCAGAGGATTTCCCTGAGGCACTCACTTATTACAAACGAACGCTTTCGCTCCCGCTCTATCCAAGTATGACAGATGAAGATGTGCAGGATGTCATCACCGCAGTTGTGTCAATTTTAAAAGACAAGAAGGCCTCTTCATGAAAGTCGTTCATGCAATAGATGATCAGGTGCTGGAAGCTTGGCTGAAAACATATGGGTATGAAGCGGAACGCATGGCAGGATTCAAGCAGTTTGCTCTTGTCAGCGGTGCTAAGCTCAAAGCAGTGCTGCTATACGAATGGTCCAAATGGGAGAGCGGCATTTTTGACAAGCATATTTTTCATGTGAAGTTTGTGGAAGCTGAATCAGCGTTGCTCTTTAAAGAATTGATGGAGAGATTCATCAATTGGATGAGAACAGAAAAATGTGATTTTTTCTTTTTACGTCTTGAGGCGGCTGATCTTGAAAAAAACCGCATTGTTCAAAAACTATCCCATGTGTATTATGTCGGTGGTCTCACTAGGCTTGAGGCACCGCCTGCCCTCATGGAGATGCCATCATCAGATCAAGATGTGGTGATGGGTGTGCCAGATGAAAAGGATTACGATGAGGCGGTCTTACTAGGTGATCAGGCTTTTGTGAAAAGCCGTTATGCCCTTGATCCATATTTAGACCAGCGGGTTGTTCAGCATTTTTATCAGGAGTGGATGAGAAACAACCTATTCGGACGCGCAGATATCAACCTCGTTGCTAAGGTGAATGATGAAGTGGTTGGCTTGATTCAAGGTATGACAAAGGGGCATGAGATGGGGCTTGAGCTTTTTGCGATTAGACCGGATGTTCAAGGAAAAGGGATCGGAAAAAAGCTGTTTATTGAGATGATGAAAGTGTCTCATCACAGAGGGCATCACTTCATTTCTGCGGGGACACAGCTTCATAATACGACAGCCATCCAGCTGTACGAAAAGATGGGATTTAGGACAACAAATGCCTTTTTGTATTACCATGTGTGGCCGAAAAAAGGAGAGAGGTAAGATGGCGCATTTCTATATCGGAGATCGCAAAGTAGGAGATGATGCGCCTGTCTTTATCATTGCAGAGGCAGGCATTAACCATGATGGAAAGCTGGATCAGGCACTTGCTTTAATTGATGTGGCAAAAGAAGCAGGGGCTGATGCGGTGAAGTTTCAAATGTTTCAAGCGGATCGGATGTATCAAAAGGAACCGGGGTTATACGAAACGGCCAAAGGAGAAGAAGTGTCTATTTTTTCTTTAGTGGAACAAATGGAGCTGCCGCCAGAATGGCTGCCTGTCTTATTGAGACGTTGTAAGGAAAAAGGACTGATGTTTTTAAGCACCGTGTGTGATGAAGAATCGGCTGATTTATTGAATCAAACGAATCCGCCTGCTTTTAAACTGGCATCCTATGAAATCAACCATTTGCCTCTTTTGCGTCATACGGCTTCTTTTCACAAGCCGATCATTTTTTCAACAGCTGGGGCCACCATTGCTGATGTTCATGAAGCATACGAAACGATTACGAGCCAGCAAAATAAGCAAGTCGCCATCATGCATTGTGTGGCAAAGTATCCAGCGCCTAGAGCATATACGAACCTGCGGGTGATTCAAACCTTAAGGTCCGCTTTCCCTGAAGCAGTCATTGGCTTTTCAGATCATAGTGAACACCCGACGGAAGCGCCAGTAGCCGCTGTGAAGCTCGGGGCAGCAATGATTGAAAAACATTTTACAATAGATAAAACATTACCCGGAGCGGATCATTCATTTGCTCTTAATCCTGAAGAATTAAAGGAAATGGTTCAGCACATTCGAGCAGCAGAAAAGCAGCGGAATCAAGCGGAAATAGACGTTCATTCATTACCAGAGGAGCTTCTTGGCAGTTCTTATAAAACGACAACAGCCATTGAAGGGCAGATTCGAGAATTTGCGTATCGAGGAATTTTTACGACCAAAGGCATTGCAAAGGGAGAGACCCTCACGTCAGAAAATGTAGCTGTGCTGCGCCCTGGACAAAAAAATCAGGGGTTGCATCCGCGATATATGCCGATTTTACTTGGCACAAAGGCTGTGAGAGACATCCCAGCTCATACAGGTGTTTCGTGGAAAGACGTACTCATGCAGGAGTCTCGAGATGATGCATGATGTACTTTTTGTCATTCAGGCTAGGATGGGATCAACAAGACTGCCCAAAAAAGTGATGAAACCGATCGGCGGAATGGCGCTGATTGATTTGATTGTGGAGCGGGTGAAGCAATCAGATGATTACCATCACAAAATGCAAAACCTTATGATTGCCACAACGGTCGAGCCAGAGGATGACTATTTGGCTCAATACTGTATGTCAAAGGGTTATAAGGTGTTTCGAGGCAGTGAGGCAGATGTGCTTGAGCGGTTTGCACAGATTGTTCGCCAATTTGAACCTAAAACCGTTGTACGTTTAACGGGAGACAATCCATTTATAGATCCTTCGCTTTTGTCGAAAATGCTTGAAAAACATAGACAGGAAAAGGCTGATTACACATATACGAACGGAACACCACTCGGTATTTCCGGGGAAATGATTGAGGCATCTATTTTATGTGAAATCGACAAATTTCCCCTCACTTATTCAGAACGTGAGCATGTCACGCTGTATATCAGAAAGCATCCCGAGCAATTTCACCTTCAATTATTCACACCGCCCAAAGAACTTGCATATCCTGCTTATCGATTCACGATTGATACAGAAGAAGATTATGTGTTTGCTACCCGTTTATTAGAGAAAGCTGGTGGTTCTATTGCTGTGCCGACAGCTGAGCTCATTTCCATCTGTGAACAACATCCAGACATTGTTCGTTTGAATCAATCTGTGAGACAGAAGGATGCTGAATGAACAAAAAAATCATGATTGTTGTTTATGGGGGTTTTTTAAGAGGAATGGGTCATGTCGTCAGAATGAAACGTTTGGCAAAAGAACTGCTTCAGGAAGGGAACGACTTATATTTCTATACAAATGATCAGATTTGTGTAGAAATGCTTTCGCACCCAGAGTGGCACGTTCAGATGGTGCATGAGTCGAATGCGCTTCTACAAATCCAACAAGACATCAAAAAGCTAAAGCCTGACCTTTTAGTCATAGATGTCCTTGATTGTGATCTTCAGTTTCTTCAAACGATCAAAGATTCCTGTGGCAGTGCGAGGCTGGTCTTATTTGAGGAAAAAAGAGAGGAAGCCTGTCAGCTTGCAGACACGGTCATAAACGGCATTTATGGCGGTCTGGACGGGAAGCACGAGCAGCTTAATGGAACGGCTTATTATCATGGAGCGCCCTATTTATTGTTAGATCACGAGATTAATCGATTCAAAGACACATATGAGGTTCGGAAAGAATGTAAAAAGGTGGTCATCAGCCTTGGGGGCAGTGATCCGTGCGGCCTGTTATCAAAGGCTGTATCGGCGCTTCTTCAAACAAATCACCTAGACATTTTAGCGGTCGCAGGAAAAGCCTCTCACATCAAAGAGCAAGTAGAGGCGGAACATATCCAATTCATTCAACATACAGATCAACTACCGGTTCTTTTATCAGAAGCTGATGTGGCTATCGTAGCAGGCGGTATGACGTTATATGAGGTAATTTGTATCGGGGTGCCCAGCATTGTCCTATCGCAAGTAGACCACCAAGCAGTGACAGCGAGCATGTTTGCGCAAAAGGGCGCTTGTTTTCACCTTGGATTAGGTGACCTTGTGGAAGAAAAAGACCTGTTGCAAGCTGTTCAAAAACTGTCTGACAGCTATTTTCTCCGCAGAAGCATTCATCTTAATGGACGTTCACTCATTGATGGAAAAGGAATCGAACGAGTGAAAAACATTCTTATACACCTCATGAATTCACACCAAAAAGAACATAAGGATGTGTAGATGTGAAGGGAGTTATTTTAGCAGGAGGAAAAGGATCACGGCTGGCACCATTAACGAAGATTTTCAACAAACACTTGCTGCCGGTTGGTCCATACCCGATGATTTATTGGTCATTATTCAAACTGAAAGAAGCAGGAATTGTAGATGTGATGCTGATTTCACAGGAAGAACAAATTCCGTTGTTTCAAAAGTTACTGGAAGATGATCGTGAACTTGGGATGAACATTGTGTATCAAGTACAGCCAGAAGCGTCTGGTATTTCCGATGGTTTATCCTATGCAAAGCCCTTTGCTCAAGGGGAAAAATTTGTGCTGATGCTTGGTGATAATGTATTTGAAGATTCATTACGCCCTTTTGTCGACGCCTTTAGGCAACAAGAAAGCGGAGCCAAGGTTTTATTGAAAGAGGTGGCAGATCCAAAACGGTTTGGCATTGCAGAAATTGATCCTGCTCATCACCGAATTTTATCAATAGAAGAAAAGCCAGAGCACCCGAGGTCATCTTACTGCGTCACGGGCATCTATTTTTATGATCAAGACGTCTTTCAATATATCGAGGAAATCTCGCCGTCAGATCGAGGTGAACTAGAGATTACTGATGTGAATAATCTCTACATCTCAAATAGCCAGCTGACCTATGATATGTTAAAAGGGTGGTGGATTGATGCAGGAACACATGAATCTCTCCACGAAGCATCTACAAAAATGTTTGAAACGATGAAGGAAAAAGAGGGATACGAATGACGAAGTCTTATTTAATTACAGGTGGAGCAGGGTTTATTGGACTGAATTTTGTGAAGCTGCTGCTTCAAGAATCCGATGTCCGGCTTACCGTATTTGATAAATTAACATATGCCAGTCATCCAGAGGAGATGGAATATTTATCAAAGCTACCTCATTTCCGTTTTGTTCAGGGAGATATTACGCTGCAAGACGAACTAGATCAAGTATTTGATGAAGCCTATGATGCCATCATTCATTTCGCAGCAGAATCACATGTCGATCGCAGTATTCAGTCAGCAGAACCCTTTATCCAAACAAATGTCCTTGGTACCTATCGTATGCTTGAAGCTGTTTTAAAGGGAAAGGCGAAAAAACTTATTCATATTTCGACAGATGAAGTATATGGAGATTTGGAGCCGGATGATCCTGCTTTCACAGAACAAACACCACTTTCACCGAATAATCCTTATTCAGCAAGCAAGGCAAGTTCAGACTTGCTTGTGAAATCTTATATCCACACCCACCAATTACCCGCAATGATCACAAGATGCAGCAACAACTACGGACCTTATCAGCATGAAGAAAAATTAATCCCAACCATTATTAGAAAAGCGGTCAATGGTGAAAAGATTCCGATATACGGAGACGGCCAGCAGATCCGCGATTGGCTGTATGTAGAGGATCATGCGAGAGCCGTAAAACAAGTAGTAGAAAACGGAACAGCCGGTCAGGTGTACAATATTGGCGGTGGCAACGAGAAAACAAATCTTGATTTAACCAAAACCATTCTCACACATCTAGGCATCTCTCATGACCAAATCGCGTTTATTCAAGACCGGAAAGGGCATGACAGGCGGTATGCCATTGATGCCAGTAAGCTAAAAGAAGAGCTTGGCTGGGTGCAGGCAACTTCATTCGAAAAAGGTATCGAAAAAACGATCGATTGGTATCGTGCCAAATATGATCAAAGTGAAGAAGGGTGACCGATGAAAGTTTTAATCACCGGTGCAGGCGGCCAATTAGGGAAAGAATTGACGAAACAGCTGAAAGAAAAAGACATCACAGTCATTGCTTTAACAAGGAGTATGCTGAATATCACAGATCAACAGGCAGTCAGACATGCAATGAGACATTTCCGTCCGGATATTGTTGTCAGTGCGGCTGCTTATACGTCTGTGGATCAATGCGAAACAGAAACGGAAAAAGCCTATCTTGTGAATGGGATTGGCGCCTACTATACAGCGCTTGAGGCTAAGAACGTAGGGGCTGATGTATTACATGTCAGCACAGATTATGTGTTTGATGGGCAAGCGGATACCCCTTACCAAGTTGATGCACAAGCAGATCCGCAAACCATTTATGGGAAAAGTAAAAAACTTGGAGAAGAATTGATTCATCTTGTGTCAGATGAAGTGAAGATCATTCGGACATCGTGGCTTTATGGACATGAGGGACATAACTTTGTGAATACCATTCTTCGGCTGGCTGAAACGAAGGATCATTTGCGCATCGTCAATGATCAGTTAGGGTCTCCTACTTATACAAAGGATGCCGCAGAAGCTTTGATTCACTTGTTTGACCAGAAAGCAGGTATTTATCATGTCAGTAACCGAGCAAGCTGTTCATGGTTTGACTTTGCGACAGAAATTGTGGCAGCAAGCGGTCTGTCTACGACAATTGAGCCCATTTCCACTGAAGAGTATGGTTTCCAAACACCTCGGCCCGCCTACTCTGTTTTAGACCTGCAAGCGATTGAAGCGACAGGCTGGAAGCCAAGACATTGGAAGGATGCACTTCACGAATACTTGCAGAAAGAAGGGAGATTCGAGCAGCATGATTGATGGTGTTCAAACGAAAAAACTCATGAAACATTGTGATGATCGCGGCTTTTTCGCAGAGCTTATTCGAGATGACGAACCGATGCTGAAGCGATTTGGGCAGGCGTCGTGGTCGAAAAGTTTCCCAGGAGTGATCAAAGCCTTTCATTATCATGAAAAACAAGACGATGTTTGGTTTTTCCCAGCAGGTCATGCACAGGTCGTTTTATACGATTTGAGAGAGGATTCCCCGACAAAGGGTCAAACCGATGTGTATTATATGGGAGAAGATAATCCGATGCTGCTCCTCATCCCAAAGGGAGTTGCCCATGGCTACCGCGTATTAGGAGAGACGCCGCTGCAGATTGTGTATTTTACAACAGAATCGTACGATCCAAAAAACCCAGATGAGAAGAGAATTGCGTGGAATGATGAGGCGATCGGATTTAATTGGGAAACGACATTTAAATAGAGAAGAGAGGCCTTTCGCAGGAGAAAGGTCTTTTTTTGTTGAAATACATTCTGTATGTGTCATTTTATGTATATTGATGAAAAGGGATGTGGATGAGTTTGTCTAAAAGAATTGCATTTGTCACAGGGGCAAGTACAGGCATTGGAAAGGCAATCGCAATAAAACTTGCCGCCCAGAGCGATATGAAGGTGATCATCAACTCTAGAAATATGGCCTCACTTGAACAGACGAAACAGCACATTCAAGATATGACAGAAACAAAGGAACCGCTGTCTCTATTCTGTGGAGATATGTCGGTTGAAGCGGTGAGGTCGGAAGCCTTTGAAGAAATAGAAAAGGAGTTTGGCAGACTCGATGTGCTGATCAATAACATTCCAGGAGGAAAACCAGATACATTTGATTCATGTGAAACTGACCAGATGCTGGCTGCTTTCTCCCAAAAAGCCATCGCCTACGTAGATACAATGAAGCGTGCAGTAGCATTGATGAAAAGACATGAATATGGACGGATCATTCTAATTGTCGGGAACCTGTGGAAGGAACCTGGTGAACAAATGTTTACGAATAGTATGATGAATGCAGCGATTATTAATGCCAGTAAAAATGCAGCCACACAGCTTGCGTCGTCTAGTATTACGGTGAATTGTTTAAATCCTGGTTTTATTGCAACCGATCGGTATGAACAATTTATCGGCAATATGATGACGAAGCAGGGAGTGTCACGAGAGCAGGCTGTACAAGCTGTCGCATCAGGTATCCCAATGCAAAGAGTAGGCTCAGCGAGTGAGATGGCGTCATTGGCAGCTTTTATGGCATCAGAGGAAGCTTCTTATATCACAGGCCAACAAATCTCCGTAGACGGTGGAACGATGAAAAGTATATAAACTGAAAAAAACCCGCTATAGGCGGGTTTTTTGATGAAATCGAATGGGGAGGATGGACAGACGGTCGATAAAGAGAGCAAGCTCTTCAATCGGGGCAACCATTGAAATGCGTACATGACGGCTCCCATTGGCTCCAAATACTCCTCCAGGCGTGACGACAACATCGGCATGTTCGAGTAAATAGTCAGCAAAGGCATGAGAATGTTCAAAGTCATCAGGAATCGGAGCCCATAAATAAAAGGCGCCGGGTGGACGTTTGATTGTCCAGCCAAGCTTTCTCGCCGCTTGCCGGATGAAGAAATTGATTCGTTCAAGGTATATCGCTCTTAATGATTGAATATGACAGTCATCACTTTGCAAGGCAGCAGTCGCTGCATGTTGAAATCCGCCATACATACTGACAAACACGTGGTCTTGGAAGGTATTGATGGCATGAATGATCTCCTCATTTCCAACAGCAAAAGCGACTCTCCATCCTGCCATATTAAAAGTCTTTGATAGAGAATATAATTCGACGCCTACACTTTTCCCGAGAGGAGTATTCATGAAGCTCACGGGTGTTTGTTCGTAATGAAATGAACCATAGGCGAAATCATGAATAACATACAGTTCGTGAGCGGCCGCAAAGGTAGCAGCCTCTTCAAAGAATGCCTCATTTGCGACAGCACCCGTGGGGTTATTTGGATAATTCAAGAACAGTACTTTTGCTTTTTTGACTACATCACGATCAATTGAGGAGAGATCTGGTAAATAACCATTTTTCTCTTCAAGTTTGATACTGTATGGCTTGGCGTCCGCCATCAAAATGCCTGAATGATATTCAGGGTATCCTGGATCGGGAACGAGTGCAATATCTCCTGGATCAAGAAGACACTGACTCATGACATACAGTCCCGTTTTTCCGCCAGTGAAAAGAGCAATTTCCTTCTGCGGATCAATCTCAGCACCGAATTCCGATCTATAAAAATCTGCAATGGCTTGTTTGAAAAAGTCAAAGCCTCTAAAAGGGGCATATTGTTGAAATGGCAAAACACCCGCTGACTCCTTTAGGGCACTCACGATATGGGGAGGAGTTGGTAGATCAGGGTTTCCCTGACCTAGATTCATGATGTTTGCTCCGTTTTTTGTCTTTTGAGCAATTTTTTCAAAGACGGTGCCGAATTTTTGTTCAGGCAGCCGTTCAATCATTTTAGATGCTAACATTTTCACCACAGCAGCCTCTCTTTCTATCCCTTCACTAATTCATCCATTAACTGAATCGTTGCCTGTTTCTGAATGTTGCGGATGGACGCGGCAACGTCTTGTGAGGATGATCCTTTTAATTCAAGAGATACGATTCCATTAAAAGCTTCAAATAAAGCAAGATTCACCATAGTCCCTTTGGTAGGGAATGATTGATTGACAATTGCAGTATCTCCAACGAATGCCTCCTCTGGAATAGACACATGATCAATGGTGATATGTGTGGCTTCAGGTGGGATAAGCCCACTCTCTTTAAAATGCTGAGGGTACAGGTGGCAGTCCGCTACATAAAATGTATGTCCAGAAAGCAGCTGTTTTGGCAGTACAGCCTTTTTACCATCAACTAATACATCAATCAATAGCTTGGCCATATCGACGCCAAAGACCTTTTTAATATTCGGGATCATATTCCAGCCAGCGAATCGAGCCGCTGATTCGATCAATCCAGTTTCTCGATTTTTCATGAGTTTGATTTCTGTATGGGTTGCACAATGTTCAAGACCTAGTCCTTCATTTGCCTTTCTTGCTGCTTCAATGATGATTTGCTTTGCTTCATTGTCTAAGATCGTCGGAGTGATATGAGCCGTTTCTGTAAAACCGATTTGAGGGGTTTTATCATGTATGACAAAAGGGAGATATTCGCCCTCTACGACCAGCCCTTCTACACTGACATAATCAGCATATCCTTCATCTTCATACCAATCTTCGTAAGCACCCTCTAAATACGTTTCAGCAACAAACGGTGCTTCATACGTGACAGCGTCTGGGACTGGTATGGTTTCCAAATACGATTGTACTTGTAAAAACAGATCATCACTTCCAGCCTTGTCATGAAACAAGGTGACGCCAATAGAACTGGCTAAATATGTAGGCTTTAAAATGAGCGGTGTTCCGATAGACTCAATGGCTTTTTGGAAATCAGATAAAGTCGTGACAGGCTGAGTTTTCACCGCTTTGACGCCAGAGGCGTTGAATGCAGCCCTCATTTGGCTTTTATCACGCGCCATTTCGGCTGCCTTGACACCAGCACCTCGCAGCCCAAGACGTTCAGCGGCCTTTGCCATCGGTGCAATGAATAATTCATTATTGGTGGTGATTGCATCTGCTTTGAAAAAGGAAGCCACTCGAATGAAGTCTTCCACAACTTCTTCTTCTGATTTTGGATAATCATCATGTGCCCAGTAAATAGAATCAGGGTGTTCAAAAGAAGAGTGTGTATCAAAATAATCACGGTCTTTGATGACCGCAATGGAGTATTTTTCGATTAGCTCGGCATGTCCCTTTGTAATTGCAAAGGGTCTCGGGATATAAGAAACGATATGATACGATGCCGCCACGCTTTCATAAAACATATGGGGCGGGCACCCACCTAGATCAGCAATGACAAGTACAGTTTTTTTACTCAATGAAAGCACTCCTTTTTATCTAGCGGTGTAACCTCCGTCTGCTGTGACGACACTTCCAGTCATATAGCTGGATAGATCAGAGGCGAGAAAGAGCATCACGCCAGCAATTTCTTCAGGTTTTCCAAGACGCAGCATAGGATTCACCTTTGCTTTTTCCTTTTTGACGATCTCGAGACTTTCTGTGTGGTTGTCTAAAAAGGACTTCTCGTTTAATGGTGTATCAATGATGCCAGGGGCAATACAATTCACCCTGATTTGATGAGCGGCATAGTCAATGGCCATTGATTTGGTGAGCTGAATGACACCGCCTTTTGTTGCATTGTATGCCGGAATGTCAGGCCAGCCCACAAGACCTCCGACAGATCCGGTATTGATAATACTTCCACTTTTCTTTTCAAGCATATGCGGCAAAGTATGCTTACTCATGAGAAAGACGCCGGTCAGATTGACCTGAAGAATACGATGCCAATCCTCCAGTGCCATCTCATGAATAGGTGAGACAATTTCGATGCCTGCATTGTTAATGAGGACATCAATGGCACCGAATCGGCTCAGCACGCTCTGAACGGTTTGGTGACAGTCAGACTCTTTCGTAATATCTGTTTTAAAAAATGCAAGGTGCTCATGCGGTAATGATTCAATTAGTTGGTTGCCGCTGCTTTCATTGATGTCAGCGACAGCTACTTTTGCTCCATGCTCGAGGAAGAGCTTGACAGCAGCAAGCCCAATCCCCGACGCACCTCCTGTAATGAGGACAACTTTTCGGTCCAGCTTCATTTCTTCACCTTAGATGCCTTTGGTTTTAAGCGATTATAGCGAGGAGGGAAGAAGAGATTAATAGACTTTGATGCTTCTGGCTTTGGATTGATGGCCCCATGATCTTCCCTTGGATCACAGAAATAGGTGGTGCCAAATTCCATCTTTTCTGTAAAGCCTTCGATCGTCATATCATACCCTCCGCTGATGCAAATGCCGATTTGTTCATTTCTATGTTTATGAAAAGGCATTTCTCCACCGTTTCCAGGGATATTGGCAATCATCAGCTCCATCCAATCCTCCACAAAAAAAGTCACTTCCATGCCAGGGAGTAAATCCCGTGTTTTGAAAATGTCTAAGAAATAAGTGGGGGGAGCTGTATATTCTTCGTCATCCTTTAATCTCTTAATATCAATGGCGATCACTTCTTCATCTGTCAGATTTGAAGCGCCGTGAGGGACAAACGGTGGTGCGATATAGGCTGATTCTAATGGGGTGAGCAGTTGAGTCGATTGGCCGACAGTCATTTGAAGCTCACCTTTTAATACAATGCCGATTTGTGCTTCGGGATGTTCGTGAGGTTCAATGATCGTGCGGGGAGGGACGTATGAAATTAACACTTCCGTACCGCCTCTTACAGTGGAATATTGGATAACGCCATTATCCCATTCTAATTTTTTCGCTTGAGGAAAATATCGTTCTTGCGTCTTTTGTTCAGTTTGCATCTTACATCTCTCCTTTTCCGAATATGGACCAGCTCATGGGTATACTTTTAAACGTTCGAATGAAGATGAGGCCATATGTGGCTCTTGCCACCTCATTCGTTAAAGCAAAATCAAATTCGCCGTCTCTTACTTTCTGCGCGGCAGTACTTGTAGAATTAACAAGTTCAAATTCAGCATTTTGGTGAATGAAATATTGAATTAAATTGACAGGTGCAGGATGTGAGACAATTTTTAATTGGTGGAGCATTTGTTCATTGAATGGGAAATCAGGTCTGACAGCCAAACCATACATGGGCGTGTCACATCTGAAAATTTGTAAAAGCTGTAGATCTGGTCTCATGTAGAAGTGTTTGATGCCTTCATATGCGTGTGGAACGAGAGTAAATTGAAGTGGTTGAGAGAGAGTATGTTCAATGCAAGTTTCGAATGTGTCATAAAGGGATAGTTTCGTATGAGTGCCGAGTGTAGTGGTGGATTGAGAGATGAAATGTTTTGCTGCGTATTCACTGCTTGTCCCCTTAGGGCCTAGTGTGTTGACTGTAAACATCTTAGGTGAAGGGCTTGGCTCTTCTTTGAAATGAAACACATCATCATTCTTTAGGATCATGTTTACCATCCAATCTTTTTCAAATTTTTACTAGATTATAAAATTCAAAATTGGCAATTGTCAACAAAATTTATAAAAAATGTAATATATGACGATATTAAAAATTGATCTAAAAAACTGCACATATCGAGATGTGCAGTGAAATGTGCTTACGTTTCAAGAGTAGTTGGCTGTTTTTTCTGTAAGGCACGTTCTCGTTTATAGCTGCCGAAGCTGATGATGAAACCAACAAGTGTGATCAATGCACAGACAAGACCTACCGTATGATATCCGAAATGGACATAAACGGGTCCCATCAGTGCGGAACCGAGCATAACAGCAAGGTTGGAGGCCAGGCTGTAAAAAGCCATCACTTTCCCGCGATGGGTTTGAGAGCAGTCGCTTAGAACGGTGCTTAGAAGCGTGACAGATAAGCTTTGCATAGCACCCCAAATAAATAGGGCGAAAATCAGCAACATCCACGAGAATGGCGCATAAGGAAGCAAGGCTAGAACAAGCGCAATTCCACCCAGCACGAAGACAAGGGAACGGGTTTTACCGAACCAGTCTGCTAATTTTCCAGTAAACATACTCATAGAAAAGCCGACGCCATAAGCCATAATAAGAAGTCCAGCTGTTGATTGTCCGCCATCAAACAGACTTTGCAAATAAGCACCTAAAAACGAGTACATGCCGTAAAATCCAAGCATATTGCAAAACGTCACAGTCAAATAGGCAGGCACACGATCAATTTTCAAAGCCCCCCATAAAGCGCCTGTTTTCTCACTAGCTTGAGTTGCCTTCGGATCAGCTGCTCTGACTTGTTTTCTTGATTCAAGGATGACGAGCAGCAGGACAATGAGACTCATCATAGCGAAGATCCAAAACGTCCAGCGCCAGTTTAAACTCTGGCCGATAAAGGCGCCAATGGGCACACCAAGGACAAGAGAAAGAGACCAGCTCGATACAATGAGTCCCATCACTTTGCCGCGATATTCGTATGGAACCCGGTCGCCCACAAGAGCATAGGCTGTTGGCACAAATACACCAGTTGCCAGCCCAGAAATAGCACGGCCTGCAAAAAACACGGCCAAATTTGGGGCAGCAGCACACATCACTGTTCCAATCAAAAAGAAAGACAGCCCAATCATCAAACACAGCTCTCTTGAATATCGGTCCCCTAAAGGAACGAGCAGCGGAGCACCAACCAGCACAGCTAACCCATAAATGCTGATGGAAAGAGCGAGAACATCAAGAGAGTGCTGAAAGGAGTTTGATAAATCAGGCAGCAGTGGTGAAATCACCAGTTCCTCCGATCCCGCCGCAAAAACGCCAAGTGTGAGTGCAATGGCAAGTGTGATGGGAAATGTTTTAGAAGCCTGGCTGTCTAAAGATTCTTTCATCAAGTGATCCCTCCATACTTGCTTTTTCATTCAATTCCGTTAAAATAAATTCTACCATTATTTAGTTTTATTTTACATTTCGTATCATAAGTATCATCATAAAATACTTTTCAAATGGAACGATTTTGGGATAGGAGCGTAACGAATGAAAATCACCGATGTGGATGTGCATATTTTAAACGAATTGAGAGAAGATGCCCGCTTATCAATGAGGGAATTGTCCAAACGAGTGAATTTATCGGCGCCTGCGGTAGCAGAAAGAGTGCGAAAACTGGAGGATGCAGGGATTATCGAAGGGTATTCTGTTCAAGTCAATTATAAAAAGCTGGGTCTGATGATAGACTGTTTACTGGAAGTCACCGTATTAAATGGGGAGTATCAGCGTTTTGTGACATTTATGAACCAGCATCCACGTGCGTTCTTTGCTTATCGAGTGGCAGGACAGTCCTGTTTTTTCATTAAGCTGTCTGTTTCTTCTCTTGAAGAAATTGAAGCGTTTATTCAAGATGTGTCTGGCTTTACAAAAACGGTCTCCCATATTGTCTTGTCAGAGCACTCTTTTTCTCACCCCATTCAGGAACGTGTGAAACAAATAGAAGAGCCAGAAATGACCGTGGTGAAATAGAAAAAGGACCTGCCCTCAGGTCCTTTTGATTCGTTTATCTGACTGATAGCTCATGATCGTAATGATCAATCCAATGAATGTTACACTTGCCGCAAAGAGTGGGACAAGCTGTAAATGTGTGATTTCGATAGCAAGACCGCCAAGCGCTGCACCGCCTGCATTTCCAATATTAAAGGCAGAATGACTGAGCGTTGATGCGAGTGTCGGGGCTTCATGTGCCATGTTCATCGTGCGGTATTGCAAGGTAGGAACGAGAATAAATGAAATAATTCCCCAAACAAAAATCGTCAGCACGGCAGGCACTTTAAAGACAGATGTATATGTGAATAACAACAGAACAGCCATCAGCAAGATCAATGTGACGATAATACTCGGCATCAGCTTCCAGTCTGCAAGTTTTCCACCGACTAAATTCCCAATGGTGACCCCAAGCCCAAAGAGGACAAGAATGAGGGTGACCCCGTTTTCCTGAAAGCCAGTCACTTGCAGCAGGATCGGGCTGATATACGTAAAGGCGGTAAACACACCCGCAAAACCGAATATCGTCATCGCAAAGGAGACGAGGACCTGCGGCTTTTTCAACACCGATATTTCATTTCGAATATCTAATACTTCTTCTTTCGATTGATTGGGTACTAAACTGATAATACCGATTAAGGAAATGAGACCAATGACAGCAATAACGAGAAATGACATGCGCCAGCCGAATTGATTTCCGATAAAGGTGCCAAATGGCACACCCAGTACATTGGCTACTGTCAGTCCTGTAAACATGAAGCTGATCGCACTTGCGCTTCGCTCCTTAGGAACAAGCCGTGCAGCCATAATGGCGCCGACACCAAAGAAGGTACCATGGGCAAATGACGTTAAAATACGTGCAGCCATCAAGAGACCATAAGAAGACGATACAGCTGCGACAGCATTTCCTGCTACGAAAAGAATCATTAATAGAATGAGGAGACGTTTTCTCGACATTTTTCCAGTTGATAACGTTAAAATAGGGCCGCCAACTGCGACACCGAGTGCATATCCGGTAATCAGCTGACCTGAAGCAGAAATAGATACATGAAGATCATTTGCGACATTTGGCAAAAGTCCCATGATCACAAATTCAGTCATGCCAATCGAAAACGCACCGAGCGTTAACGCAAAAATAGCGATGGGGAAGTTTTTCATGATGAGATCACCTTTCTAAACAAATACATAAAAAGGCTCCGGAGAGATCCGAAGCCTTAAGAGTTTATCATACATGGAAATAAGACGCTAGCTGCTCGTTTGCTAATCGGTTTCCAACAAAGAAGGAACCAAATTCGCCGTAACGTGCACTCACTTCATCAAATCGCATTTCGTAAACCAATTTTTTAAATTGAAGCACATCATCAGAGAAAAGAGTGACGCCCCACTCATAATCATCAAAGCCAACAGAACCTGTAATGATCTGTTTTACTTTCCCAGCATAGCTTCTGCCAATTAAGCCATGGCTTCTCATAAGGGATTTGCGCTCATCCATTGAAAGCATGTACCAGTTGTCATTGCCAGAACGCCTTTTATCCATTGGATAGAAACAGACATATTGAGAAGAAGGAAGCTCAGGATAGAGGCGCGCACGTACATGCGGGTTCTCGTAAGGGTCTCCGCCATCTCCGCCTCCTGCCAAGTAGTTGCTGAGTTCAACAACTGACACGTAAGAATAAGCTGGAATCGTAAACTCTGCTAGTCGTGTCTTGTTGAATTCAAGTTCAATTTCACCCAGTTCTTCCATGGTCGGACGTAAAATCATGAGCATAATATCTGCTTTTTGGCCGACAATACTATAGATTGTTTGGCTTCCAGCCTGATTGTGCTCAGCTGTTTTCCATTTTTCTAATAGACCTGTGAACTCATGAATGATGGCTTGACGCTCATCGCTTGTCAGCAGCTTCCAAGCTGTCCAGTCGATCGTTCTAAAATCATGCAGCGCATACCAGCCATCTAGTGTTTGAGCTGCTTCATTTGTTGTATGTTGTTCGCTCATTTCTTTCACTCCTATTTACAGTTTTCCATCTGTTCCAACTATAACATAGTTTGTCCAAATGAAGATGTGATCAAAACTTGAACGACGAAAACGCTTTTCTAGAAATTGATTTAATTAGTTTGAAAAATAAGAATTTAAATTGTAAGCGCTATAATGTAAGTTGGTAGTTTGAATTTATGTAGAAGAAGAGTATGCTTAAAAGAGAACGCTTTTTTTGTAAAATCAAGGAGGGTATTGAAGTGGCAGATATTTTTTCAACAGTTCAGGAAAAGGTTGCAGGTAAAGGAGTTAAGATCGTTTTTCCTGAGGGAATGGACGAACGCATTCTAACAGCCGTTCAAAAACTAGCAGATGGCAAAGTATTGCAGCCAATTGTTGTAGGTAAGAAAGAAGAAGTAGAAGCAAAAGCAAAAGAATTAGGTCTTACACTTGATGGTGTTGACGTGTATGATCCTCATACATATGAAGGTTTTGAAGATCTTGTACAAGCTTTCGTCGAAAGACGTAAAGGCAAAGCGACAGAAGAGCAAGCGAGAAAAGCATTACTGGATGAAAACTACTTCGGTACAATGCTTGTGTATAAAGGTCTTGCAGACGGCCTTGTAAGCGGAGCAGCACACTCAACTGCTGACACAGTGCGCCCAGCACTTCAAATCATTAAAACAAAAGAAGGCGTAAAGAAAACTTCTGGCGTTTTCATTATGGCTCGCGGCGAAGAGCAATATGTGTTTGCTGATTGTGCGATCAATATTGCACCAGACAGCCAAGATCTTGCTGAAATTGCGATCGAAAGTGCAAACACAGCAAAAATGTTTGACATCGAACCACGTGTAGCAATGCTTAGCTTCTCTACAAAAGGTTCAGCAAAATCAGACGAAACAGACAAAGTATCTGAAGCGGTTCGCATTGCAAAAGAAAAAGCACCTGAGCTTGTTCTTGATGGAGAGTTCCAATTCGATGCAGCTTTCGTTCCTTCAGTGGCAGCGAAAAAAGCACCAGATTCCGTCATCAAAGGCGATGCTAGCGTATTTGTTTTCCCTAGCCTTGAAGCTGGAAACATTGGCTACAAAATTGCCCAGCGCTTAGGTAACTTTGAAGCTGTAGGTCCAATCCTACAAGGTCTAAATCAGCCAGTAAACGATCTTTCAAGAGGCTGTAATGCCGAAGACGTTTACAATCTTGCGCTTATCACAGCAGCTCAAGCACTATAAAATAGCATCTCGACTAGAGCAGTCAGTACGATAGATTCGTGCTGGCTGTTTTTTTATTTTGTCCAAATGTGTACAATAAAGAGTGAAAAGAAAACACGAATCGTAGATAAAGCCGATAGGATAGGCAGGTGCTATAATGGAGGATTTAATATATAAACTTCAGCATAAGGTCGCATTTTTAACCGATGCGCAGAGGAGAATTGCAGATTATATCGTACAAAATCCAATGGAAGTCGCTTTTTTAACTGTCGATAAATTGGCGTCAAAAGTCGGGACGAGTACAGCAACGATCATGCGATTCTCTGCTGCTGTGGGGTATTCCGGTTTTTCTGAGTTCCAAAAAGAGCTTCAATCAGCTATGAAGCATAAAGCCGACCCTCAAACGAGACTTGAAGCGAATCTCAAGCATTCAAATAAGAATAAGCTCTTGCATGACCATGTAGAACTTCAATTTCAAAATATCCAGTACGCACTAGACAATATCACGGAAGAAACCTTTCAGCAGATTGTTGGGAAAATAGCCAGCGCACGCCACGTTTTGTGTACAAGTGTTCGAAGTGGAAGACCTGTTGGTGAGTATCTGTCACTCGGAATCAATCGGTTATTGGGGAATTGCCAATACATTGATGCAGATCAAAGTGACTGGGTGGATGATTTGGTTCATTTCAACTCGGGTGATTTCATTATAGCTGTCAGCTATCCGCGCTATGCAAAGCGTATGAAAGATTTGATGGAAGCAGCGAAGTCTTATGGGGTGGAAGTGCTTTTAATCACAGACAGTTACAGCTCTCCACTAACCAAATATGCACAATATGTATTACCATGTTCCTCAGCAAGTGTCGGCTCTCATAACTCTGTCGTATCTGCTATCTTTATCGTCGATTACATTTTAAGTGCCTTAGCGATGAATGATCCTGAAAGAACAAAACCACGTTTAGATCAAATCAATCATATGTTAACGAAAATGAGTTACCACACAACACATTAGTCGTGTGGAACTCATTTTTTATTTTTTGAAAGCGCTTTACTAATTGAAAACGAGGTGGTATGATCATATCACAAAAGTAATAAATATTACTTTAATAAAAATAAGTGTAATGAATATAACTCAAAGGGGATGATGGAAACAATGAGTACTGTTCATTTCGTGTCAAATGATCTTATCGCTAGGGCAAAAAAGCTTAACTCGACCTTGCTGTCAGACGTAATGGGGTGCACCGGCGCGATGGATCATCAAATCAAACCAGTTGCGAAAGGCATGAATGTAGTCGGCACAGCTTTTACTGTTAGCTTACGGCCAGGGGATAATTTATTTCTTCATCAAGCGATCTACTCTGCTAAAGAAGGAGATGTACTGATTGTTGATGGGAAAGACCATAAGGGTCATGCCTATTTAGGGGAATTGATGGCACATTCAGCAAAGGCTGTAGGAATAGAAGGAATCGTGATTGACGGGCTCGTTCGCGACAAACTCGCTTTAGAGGAGCTGGCTTTGCCAATCTACAGTAAGGGATTTATGCCAAACGGACCTTATAAAGATGGTCCTGGAGAATTGAATCTAACCATCTCGTGCGGCGGTGTCAAAGTAGCCCCAGGTGATTTAGTCATTGCTGACGATGATGGAGTCGTCATCGTTCCAAAGGAAAAGGCGGAACACCTGCTGACGCTAGCGGAAGAGAAACAAGCGTATGAACATCAGAGACTAAAAACGATTCATCAGTATGTGGACGAAGGAAAGAAAGACATCAGTCTCTTAGCACCGGCATGGCTGGAAGGCAGAATGAAAAAATTTGAGGAATAGGGGAATCGGTGATGAAAATAGGCTTTATCGGATATGGTGAAGCGGCATATGAGCTGTCAACGGGATTGAAAACAGAAGGATTAAATCAATTTTATGCGTATGATGTCCTATTACAAAATGAGAAATTAGCTGGCTCGTTGAAAGAAAAAGCATCGCAAACAGGCGTTCAATTAACGAGCAGTATTAGCGAACTCATTGAGAAATCTGATCTTGTGATTGCAGCTGTACCAGCGAATAAAACCTTAGAAGTGGCACAATCTGTATCGGGAAGTTTGAAAAAGAATCAATTATATGTAGATGTATCGGCATCAACACCAGACATCAAAAAACAAGTAGCAAACGAAATTGAAAAGCAAGAAGCGCTATTTGTAGATGCCGCCATGCTAGGGTCTCTTCCAGTCAACAAACACAAGGTTCCGATCACGGCAAGCGGCAGTGGAATTGACCAATTCATGAAAGTCATGAATGCTTATGGCATGAATATCACAAAAATTAGTGACCAGCCAGGAGATGCTTCGGCACTAAAGCTAATCAGAAGCATTTATATGAAGGGGATTGTCGGTCTCTTGATTGAATTTTTGGAAATTTCCAAAAAATATAATGTGGAACATCAAGTGATTTCTTCACTAAGCGATACAATCGATAGCAAAAGTTTTGAAGAGACCATGAATCGTCTTGTGACAGGGAGTGCATTGCATGCAAAAAGACGGGCAGTAGAGCTTCTTGGCTCTATTGAAATGCTAGATGAAGCAGAGATTGATGCCAGTATGTCTCGGGCAGCACAAAAGAAGCTTGAGAGATTAGCAGAATTTCACTTTGCTGAACGATTTGACGGGGTAAAACCTGCTAGCTGGGAAGAAGTCATTGACGTGATGCAGCAAGGGGAATGATTTGTAAGCGTTTTATTTAATGAAGGGGAGGCGAAGAAACGATATGGGTTTTATTGCGTTGATTGTATTCATAGCTGTCATCATTATATGGAATGTCGTCGTGAAGCGGAATATGGGAGAAGCCATGCTATTAGGCTTTATTGCAACCACATTATTTGGCGGATTGGATGCGTTAAGACTTTTCTGGGATGGTTTAATATTTGCATCCACGTATGAGGTGCTTTATGCAGCTGTCGCATTTGTATTCATGGCCTATTTAATCGAAAAGTTGGAATTAATTCATGCACTCTTACGAATCTTGAATTCTGTTGTAGGGAAACTTCCTGGTGGAGCGGCTTATATGAGTACGTTAGGTTCAGCAGTCTTAGGCGCTCTTTCAGGTTCAAATTCTGCAAACACAGCTGCGACTGGCTCTATCACGGCCTCTTGGATGATTAAATCCGGGTGGAGCCGGACCCATACGGCCACGATTCTAGCAGGGAATGGCGGACTTGGAGCGGCACTGCCTCCGAACTCTTCCATGTTTATCATGCTTGGGTTTGCACCAGTTGCCGCCCTTGTATCTGAGGGAGATTTATATATTGCCCTTCTAATAGGAGGACTGTATCAAGTCGTATACCGATTTATTTTGGTGTATCTCCTGGTGAAAAAGAATAAAATTCAGGCCATGCCGCCAGATGATATTCTTCCTTTCTGGGAAGCTGTAAAACAAGGGTGGAAGTCGATCTTTATTTTTTTCGGTGCCTTGATTCCTATCATTGTCACAATTGGTCCTCTGGCAAACTATTTAAAAAGTAATCCAAACATCGGACCAGAGGCAATGGATCAAATATCTTTAATTACGTGGATTCCGATTCTCATGATGCTGATTAGTTTAACAATTGGAAGAAGCAAGGCGTCTGCACTTGATTGGTCTCAGTTTTTCAAGTCGGCCATTCCTAAGTTTACAACGATTGGCGCTTTGATGCTGTTTGCAGTGGCTGCTAGTCAAGTGCTTGCTGAATTAGGACTCGCAGAAGTTTTGACGCAAATCACATCAGTACTTACCATTCCGAAATGGCTCATGGTGCTCATTGTGGGTGTTCTTGTCACACTGGTGGCAGGCCCTCTATCTTCAACAGCGACATTAACAGCGGTTGGGCTTGTCTCATTTTCAGCTTTAATCTCAGTTGGAGTGGACCCAGTTGTGGCTGTAGTTGCCATTCTTGCTTTTTCATCAACTGAAGGCGCTTCCCCGCCTGCATCAGGGTCCATATTTATCGCTTCTGGTCTAGCAGGGGCCAGACCAGAAAAAACCTTTATCCCACTGATCCTCTATTATATGCTTCCGATCGTTGGCATTGGCTGGCTCATTGGAATGGAGATACTTCCCGTATAGAAAGGAGAAACAGATGAGAGTATTGATGGAATTCTTATTTAAAGTGCTGCTTGTCCTATTCCTAACGTCAGGAACGTTGTTGGTATTCGGTCAAATACTAGGAATTCTCTTGCAAAAGGGAGATATGATCATTGCTAGTACGAACCTATTTAAAAACCCAACACTGGTGTTAAGTGCCTTTTTTAGCCTTGTCGGGTTTTCACTCCATTATATCCCTGAGAAGAAAGACGCTGCATGTAACGATCATGACTCAGCATCAGTCACTGAAACTTTAAAATAAGCATCAAAAGCTGGATCCTATCGAAGGATTCAGCTTTTTTATGTGAATTAGGTATAAAAACCCAATACATACGATTCATTTTTTATTGAATTCGTTTTCAATCATATGCCTCTTGTGCTAGTAAATGGTAACATAACGGAGGACTATTTGAGGAATAGAGGTGTTTGACGATGTCTGGAGCTATCATCGGTTATACAACAGCCTTGTATTCGTTAAAGGCAGACATATCCATAAAAAAAGAACAAATCATAGAACTGAACATGTGTCGAAAAGAAATAAAAGAAGCAAAGTCTGCTCTGGCAGATGCTAACAAGAAAATGACTCATCCAGATCTGACATCACATACATGGTTTGGCCATCTCGCAGATACGTTTGATGACATTCGAGACGAGATGGCATCCGCCAGTCAAGAGATAAAAAGTGTACAGCTGACCAATCTAGTGAATCGAATTGATGAGAAAATCAGCGACTTAAAATCAGAGATCCATTCATTAGAACATGAAATTCATTCGGTTGAAAGAAAAATAGAGAAAGAAAAGCAGAAACAACTGGAAGAAAAAAGAGGGTAGTCACATGAGCAGAGAAATTAAAATAGATGCCAGTCAGGTCAAACGAGTATTACAGCATGCAAAACAATCAGGCGCTCAAATGAATGCAACACTTCCAACAACCATCAAAGGAAGAAATCAGCTCCTGACGGCAGACACATTAGAAAAAATCAATCAGCAGCTGACCGAATTAAGTACATCCTATATAGACATTCTTCAGAAACAACTTGTACAAACAGAACAAGCGGTGAACACCATGATCGAAACGGACAAGGCGCTTGCTTCCAGCAGTAAAAGAAAATAAAGGAGAACGCAATGAAAACCCTTGATGCTTTTGCGCTAATAAACGGAATTGACCAAACGCTGAATACATTAAAACAGCAATCACAACAGATTAGCTCCATAGAAAAACAAATCCAACAGATCATCTCACTTGATGGCGCACTAAAGGGAGAGGCGGGACAAGCCATCCGCTCCTTTTATACAGAATGCCATATTCCCTTCCTGCAATTTTTTCAGGTTGTCATTGAGGAATACAGCTCTGCGCTCAAACAAACAAAGCAGGCACTTCATACCCTTGAATCAAATCAGCACGGCTTTATATCACAAGCATTTATTGAACACGAACTTGATTCAGGTTTAAAAAAAGCGGAACGAGCGATTTCTGACATTGTTTCAAATGTGAGCCAGGCGATCGGCAGGGTCAGTCATATCGTTCACTTGCCTCATGTAGACGAGTCTGCTTTTCAACAGAGCTATCAAAAAGCGTGGCTTGAGACATCCAGAACCATTGGACTGCTCCATGCCTTTGACAGAGAACAAACAAGTGCTATGAATGAAACAACAAGGGCATTGCAAACAATGAAGCAATACATCAATACTTTAAGCACCATGTTCACCGGCCCAAAAATCGAGATCACTAGCTATCAAAAGGGATCTATTTTCAAAGACACAAAAGAAGAAAAAATAAGCAGCACGATCAGCGGATTGAATGACAAAATAGACAACCCGAAAGACAATCCGATGATGATCATGCTGAAGAAATTGAATGAGAAAGAACAGGCGAATGTGGATACGGTGGTTCATAGGGGCACCCTCCGAAACGTCAACAAGCAAGTCAAAGCAAACGATCCATTGCTTACGACATTACAAAAAGAAGCTGTGAGCGGGAAAAGTAAGATTCATAGAGACATCAGGGTCGTAAATGGTAAACTATATAACGTAAAAGGCATCAAAAAGCTAAAAGAATTCGACATCGCTGATGAAGTCGTCACAGATCCGTCGAACATTGATTTTATTGGCGGCCGATACACCGTTTACGCCAATAAACAAATCATCCGAACGTATATCGCAAACGGCGAAGTAAGAATAGAAGAAGTCGACAACATCCCAGAAAGCCGGAGCCGAGGCAATGCGAAACGCATATTAGACGGTGAAGTTGTCTCAACAACCGAAAACATCATCCTAGAATACAGCGGAATCTATGACGGTTATCGAGCCGTCACCGGCAAAGACCCAGAAACCAGCAAAAATATTAGCAGCACCGACCAAGCCCTATCCGCAGCCTCTATTATCCCATTTATGAAAATCATTAAAGGCGGGAAATATGTCTTTAAGATTGATCAAGGGAAGAATGTGGTGAAGAGAGTTGAGAAGCCGGGTAAAGGTGCGGGTGAACTTAATAAAGATTTAGCAAAAGCTTATCTTAGGGATATAGAGGCTAAAACTGGACGTAAGGTTAATAAAGATCAAATTCATCTGATTAAAGAAGCCTTAAGAAACAAAAACTATGAAAAATTGACACCAAAAGAGACTGCTAAGCATAGAAGCAAATTTACATCAAGCTTGAAAGATAAATTAATTGCAGAGTGGGAAGAAAAAACCAAACAAAAGTGGCCAAGATATACAGAAGAAGTACTTGATAAGAATGGAGAGGTTGCTCGGAGGATTGGTCAACCGTATGATGCTCATCATATCATAGAGAATAACTTTGGTGGCGCTCATGAGTGGTGGAATATTCATCCGGCTAAATATCCTAACGAACATCAATCAGGGATACATGGAAAGGGAGCTCCATCAGGTAAACTATTTCCAAGGAGGTAAAATAGAATATGACTAATTTTAAATTTATTAATGAACTAGAAAATAAAACTTATAAGGTATCTGAAGATGATATTTTAAAAGCTGAACAAAGAATGGATATAAGTTTTCCAAATGATTTAAGACAGTTATATTTAGAAATTGGCTATGGTTTTATTAAAGGTCAAAGTGCTAACTCAATAAATAGAATTATGGGACCAGGGACAGTAGCAGATATTAGATTAAGAGAAGGTGTTTTTGAATTTGATCCAGATTTAGATGAACTTTTTGATGATGAAAATAAACTTATTTTTTTTGAAGTAAACGAAGGTGTTTATATTTCATTAGATTTAAAATTAGTTAATAACCCAGTATATTATTTTGATACTCAAATAGCTGAATCGTTAGAGGATTTTTTCAAAAAGTTTCTCAATAATAATGAATATTATCTAGATTTAATTGAGGATTAGACTTAAATTGAATAAATAATGAAAATCAATAGACCTTGAATGGCTATGACTTGCTTTTCAAGGTTTTTTACTTTATTTTAATCAACTACTTTATGCGAAATAATATCACTTTGTTTGCCAATAAATAAAGAACTGTTCCCATAGATAGAACTGCTGCCTATTGTTCTAGAAAATGGTAAAATAGGTTTGATATCTAGAGGAATAAGGAAATATCAAGTTTTGTAGTAGGTAGTCAAACAGGGAAAGGAATTCATATGGAACATAAACAACACAAAAACAAAAAAACATTCAATTGGCTATTAAGCATCAGTATTCTTCTCGTCATTGGGACAGCTTTTATGAGAGGGGTTTATGTCCCACATGCCGGTTCGGTTTATCGAGGTTTTCCCATTGATTGGCTAGTCCTGCATTCAAATTATGGTGTTGAATTTCTATTTTTTGGTTTTATACTCGATGTCATCATTTTCTATTTTTTATTAAAGGTGCTCCTGCGGGTGTATAAAAGGATTATGACAAAATCAGTTGAATAAACGCTAGTTCAACCTTTTAGGGGGCTTTCAAAATGATTCATTTTTCTCAGATTCCCAACCTGGTCATAAACAAACCAGCAAGTGATATACATATCAAAGAGGCAGAATCCGAGCTAAACATGGTTCTGCCCCATACATATAAAGCATTACTACAACAGACAAATGGATGTTCCGTCGAAGGCGATGTTCTTCTATACGGAACTGAGGACATAGTGGAACGCAATAAAACATGGGAAGTCCATCATTATGCCAGCGGCTATGTAGCCATTGGTGACGATGGCGGTGGGCGAGTACTTCTCATGCGGCAGGCAGAAGAGGAGAAAAAAGTGTGGATCGTCGATGCTGGTGTGATGGACCCTCAGCATGCGGAATTAGTGGCTGAAGATTTGTTAAGCTGGGTAAGTCACGGCTGTTTCATAGAAGTTTAGTCTATTAAGGAGATGATCGATTTGCCGTGGAACACATTGATCGCTGCGGGCCTCGTGGTTGGGGTTCCTGTCGTTTTGATTGCAACTGTTTATTTCATCTCGAAAAGGAAGAGCAAGAAAACCAAAGCATCCAGTTGAAAAGCTCTGTGACGTTCCTTGTCATAGAGCTTTTTTCTCGCTCATTCTCCCTCCATGTTATAATAAACACAGTTTATGAACGAGAGGATATGCAGGACATGAAAAATGAACCTATTGAGTTATTGACGCAACCGACATGGCGAATCATAGATCAATCGAGCCTTGGTCTCTATATAGATCCAAAGCAATCTTTTGCGATGGATGATACGCTTTGTGCGTCGGTCGGGAAAGGACTCTCATCAGCGACAGCGCGTTCTTGGGTGCACCACAATACGATCGTTCTTGGGATTCAGGATACAAGACTTCCATTTCTCCAAGAGGGTGTAAAGCTTCTTGAGGAAGAGGGATATCGCGTCATTGTACGGAATTCAGGTGGTCTTGCTGTTGTGCTGGATGAAGGCGTACTAAATGTGTCTTTAATCTTTGCGGAACAAAAGAAGGGCATTGATATTGACCGTGGATATGATGCGATGGTGGAATTGATCCGCCGGATGCTGTCGATGTATGAGGTGGACATTGAAGCCTATGAAATTGTCGGCTCTTATTGTCCAGGTAGCTACGATTTGAGCATCAATGGAAAGAAATTTGCCGGCATTTCTCAGCGTAGATTACGAGGAGGGGTCGCTGTGCAAATCTATTTGTGTGCAGATGGAAGCGGTCGAAAACGAGCTGATTTGATTCGCCGTTTTTATGAGGCGGCCTTAAAGGATAGAAGGCATGAGGTGAAAGCGGTATTCCCTGATATACAGCCTGATACGATGGCATCCCTATCAGAATTAACTGGAGAACCCATTGATTGTGCGCTTCTCATGCGTCTTTTACTAGAAGAACTTCAAAAGCTGAGCGAGCAACTGACTGCTTCAGGGTTGACGACCGAGGAACAACTGGAGTTTGAGAAGAACATGACACGGATGATTGAGCGAAATGAGAAAGTGTTCTCGTAAACATATCGTCCCATCTTAAAAATAGGGGTGATGTAATGGAAACGAAACTTCTGAAAGCTATTGAACTTCGAGAAAGTGGACATCTTCAAGAATCCAATGACATGCTCATCCGTCTTGTAGAAGAGTATCCAGATCATGCCTCCATTCACTATCAATGTGCTTGGAGTTATGATGTGTTAGGGAAGGAAAAACAAGCTGTCTTTTTTTATGAGAGGGCCCTTGAACTAGGTTTGTCTTCAGAAGAAAGAGAAGATGCTTTCTTAGGATTAGGAAGTACATACAGAACCTTAGGGGAATATGAAAAGTCAAAACAAATATTCCTCCATGCGATGGAAGCTTATCCGCATAATAAAGCCATTCAAACGTTTTATGCCATGACTTTGTATAATTTAAATGAACATAGCAAAGCCATGGAAATATTACTGAACTGTTTAACTGAGACGACAAATGATCCTGCTATTTTGAGTTATCGAAGGGCCATTGATTTTTATTCAAATCAGTTAGATCGATTGTGGAAATGATTTATCTAGAAATGGAGGGGCAATCTAATGGAAGAATCCCCTCCTTTGTTATGACATTTTATATGTGATAGTCCTTTATGACATAAGAAAGAAGGAAAATGTATTGTCATTCATCACCACGTATTACCCGCTGTTTAGCTTTGTATTTTGTCTCTGTTGTATATGATATATCGTATCCAGCCAATGGCCTCTACTGTGAAAAAAATCATCATTGTGCTATGTGTGTTAACAAATGCTGCCTATATTTGCTGGCGTCTCTTCTTTACATTGCCGCATGAAGGTACTTTTAATATTGTCATGGGTATTTTGCTTGTTGTCTGTGAATGCATTGGGTTTATCCAGTTGCTTGTGTTTTATACACTTGTTTGGAAGCCTTCAAATCGGAAACAAGTCATGATCAGTGATCTTGAAAGGCTGCCAACAGTTGATATTTTCATAGCTACATATAATGAACCAATTGAGGTGCTGAAACGCACTGTTGCAGGTTGTTTGAATCTCTCTTATCCGAAGGAAAGCGTTCAAATTTATTTATGTGATGATGGCAATAGGGAAGCAGTAGAGCAGCTTGCTTCTGCGTTTGGTGTTCATTACCTGACAAGAACAGATAACAGATTTGCTAAGGCAGGTAATTTAAATCATGCGATGTCTCAAACGGATGGAGAGCTGATTCTGACACTTGATGCAGATATGGTCCCTCTTCCTTCCTTTTTAGAAAAAACAGTGCCCTATTTTCATGATGGAGCAACTGCGTTTGTTCAAGTTCCACAGGCGTTTTATAACGAAGATCCTTTCCAATATAATATGTTCTCGAAAGATCGAATTCCAAATGAGCAGGACTTCTTCATGCAAACTCTCCAAGCTGGTAAGGATCGGTTTAATGCCGTCATGTATGTTGGGAGTAATACGGTATTTAGAAGAACGGCATTAGATGAAATTGGCGGATTTGCTACTGGAGTGATTACAGAAGACATGGCAACAGGAATGCTTCTCCAGGGGAAATTCAAATCTGTGTCTGTCGGAGAAGTATTAGCCGTCGGTCTGGCACCTGAAAGCTGGCTTGATCTGTTAAAGCAAAGAGATCGCTGGTCGAGAGGGAACATTCAGTGTGCCCGTAAGTTTAATCCTTTGAAGGTGCGCGGCTTAACGCTTATGCAGCGTGTTCTTTATTTAGATGGCATTGTGTATTGGTTTAACGGTTTGTTTAAAATGATTTATATTCTCACACCGATTTTGTTTTTATTGTTTGGTATTCAAAGTTTCTGGGCAGATTTCCAGTCCGTTTTCATGTTTTGGCTACCGGCATTCTTTAGTTCCTATTTAGCATTTAAACTTGTGTCGAATCAAAAGAGAAGCATGTTCTGGAGTCACATTTATGAAAGCTCTATGGCGTTCCACCTAGCTGGTGTTGCTTTAAGTGAGCTGTTTTTCAAAAAGAGAGTTGAATTTCTTGTCACACCGAAGGGAATTCAAACGGACAAAAGGCATTTTCATTTGAAAACGATGATTCCCCATCTGATCTTCTTGCTGCTCTCATTGCTTGCCCTTGTGAAAATAGGTTACGATGTGAAGGTAAATGGGACGATGAACGCTGATCTCATGTTGATTAATATTTTTTGGGTGTTTTATAACGGTGCAGGCTTATTCATGGCACTGCTTGTGGCGTTTGATCGACCGCGTTATCGGAAATCAGAGCGGTTTGTCATTGAAAAAGAGGGGCATCTTCGTTCTGATCATCAAGATCAGTCGATTGCTTGTTTTCTACTAGATATGAGTGATTCAGGTGCACGTCTATCCATTCCATTGGACCAAGCGTCTTCTCTTTATCAAGGACAAAAGCAATTATTTTTTTCAGAGAATGAAAGTGTGGCGTGTGATGTGGTTTGGAGCTATCCAGAGGGAGACAAGCTGATGGTTGGTGTTGCTTTTACTGACACACAAAAATCAGAGTATTTATCACTGATCCGTTTCTTATTCATACGAGAGCATGTAGCGATGACGGATCGTGAGAAAAAATCTCATGCTGTTCGGACGTTTCTCCGCTTTTTAAGAGAAACGGAGAAGGTACCAAAGGCTCTGCGGCGCAAATGGATGAGAAGGCCTTTGCAAGGTGTGACAGGTACGATCGCCTATGAGGACCGACTAGAAGAGAAGGTGCCGGTGATCATACATGATATCAGTTTATCTGGGTGCAAAATTGAGTTTGAAGATTCAATTGAATTAAATGGGAAAGTGCTGATTACCATTGACACAGAGTCTCTAACGGATCAGCCAGCGATTGCGATTTGGACATCACAAAAACGCAGACGTACAATGGCCGGACTCAAGTTTGTTCAGCCTGAAATCAAGCAGATAGAAGAAAGAGAGGGAGTGGTTTCTTGAAATCTAAAAATGGCGGTTACCTCTATTTATTATGGCTTCCTGTCATCATAGGAGCCGGCTACGGCATTTCGCTTTTCGTGCCGTTTCTTCAGCCTGTACTGACGCTTGGTATCGCAGGGCTTTATATTTTTATCTTTGGTGATTTTCAGGTGAGGCAAGTCAGGTACATTTTTATGTTCGTCTTCTTGATCAATGTCCTTTTTAGCGTGATGCTATTTTTGGGTATTTAAAAAAGTGCTTCCCGCAGGTGGGGAGCACTTTTTGGTTATTCAGCCATTTTTTCAAGGTTGCCGTTACGATCCATTTTAAAGGTTGGTGCGGCACTGTCGTCCTCTTCAAACAAAACTAGTTTTCTTGCACGGTTCATGATTTTGACGAGTGTTTCATAATCTTCTTGAATCGTGAGCTGATCCTTTTCAAGCTTTTTCACTTCAGCTTCTAGCTGCGACACTTTATGTGAAAGTTCATTGTTTTCTTGTTTTAATCGGCTGTTTTCCATGCGTAAGGCAGAAGATTGCTGTCCATCGCCTTCATAGCGGCGTAAGAAATCAATGATATCTTCAATGGTTAGCTCTTGGCGCTGCCCAAATGGATTGGTTTCTGGCTTTTTCTCTGTCACTTGAGAAGCCTGTGACAATAAATGTGATAAACTAGCTAACTCTTCATTGTAGCTTTGATCCACAAATTGAAGCTGTTCGGCTGTTTCGGCTGCAGGTGCAAACGTTTCTTCTTGCGCAGGTTCCAGTTCTTGAGAGAACTCCTCCTGTGTGATCGTTTCTTCAACTTGCGGCTGATAGAGCAAACGTTTTTTCGCAGGCTGCCCATTGCCGAGTGCACGCATGCGTTGTTTACGCTGTTTTTTGGCAAGTGCCAATGCTTTTTCATATTGATGCCTCACGACAGCATTCCATCTAAATCCGCATGCCGCTGAGGTACGGTTTAGCTTGTCTCCCACTTCTTCAAATGCGTTCAGCTGTGTACTGCCCTCTCTGACGTGACGTAAGACGGTTTCTGCCAGAAGGAGATCATTTTCCTCTGACCAAGCATCTTGTCTTTGTTTTGACATGTGTTTAAACCCCCATAAGATTTGATGGTATTAGATTAGCCAAGTTGAAGAAGGTTTATACAAGTTTGCTAAAAGGATAGTGGAAAATACTAGCTTTTATGTGAATACGTCTCTGTGCTGACAAAGCTTCTTGCAACTCCAGTCGCTTCGATGTACAATGTTGGGTGGTATATTATTCACTCTTAGTTGTCCAACTGTTTCATATAGAATGAAGTTTCATCATTGAAAGGAAGCGTAAGAACATGGCTAATGAGTTTCGCGTATGTGACGATTGTGATGCGACGAACCTAAAAACGTTATTGCCTCGACTTAAATCGGTTGACCCTGATGCAAAAATTGAGATTGGCTGTCAATCGTATTGCGGTCCAGGACGAAAAAAGGCTTTTGCGTTTGTGAACAATCGCCCATTATCCGCACCAACAGAAGATGAGTTACTCGAAAAGGTTCAAAAAAAAGTCAAATAAATGTCACTGAATGTGTTCAGTCGACCTAAAAAGAGGTCCGTCCCTGTCAGGTCGGGCTTTTTACGTCCGTTCAATCTATGAGAACACATTCGCCAGCAAATTCAAGGATGTTTTCGGGAAAAGTTACCCGATATAATAGAAACACGTCTTAAAAAAAGAGGGACGAAACGATGGCGTATCCAAAAGGGAAATTATCCGAAGAAAAGGTATTTAAAGATCCTGTGCACCGCTATGTTCACGTACGGGATGCATTGATATGGGATTTAATCGGAACGAGAGAGTTCCAGCGCCTTAGACGAATTAAACAGCTAGGCACCACTTATTTAACGTTTCATGGGGCAGAACACAGCCGATTTAATCATTCACTCGGTGTATACGAGATTGTCAGACGAATTGTGGATGATGTGTTTAAAGGAAGACCCGAATGGGATGAAGGGGAGCGTGAGCTTGTACTGAGTGCCGCCCTGCTTCATGACCTTGGACATGGTCCGTTTTCTCATTCCTTTGAAAAGGTCTTTCATTTAGATCATGAATCGTTTACAAGAGATATCATTTTAGGGCAGACGGAAGTAAATGAAGTGCTGCGCCGGGTCAGTGACGATTTTCCAAAGCATGTAGCAGAAGTCATTGCCAAAACGTATCAAAACAAACAGGTGGTCAGTTTGATTTCAAGTCAAATTGATGCCGACCGAATGGATTACTTGCAGCGTGATGCTTACTATACAGGCGTCAGCTATGGTCACTTTGATATGGAACGTATTTTACGCGTGATGCGTCCAAGAGAAGATCAGATTGTGATGAAACAGAGCGGGATGCATGCCGTAGAGGATTATATTATGAGCCGCTATCAAATGTACTGGCAAGTCTATTTCCACCCAGTGACACGCAGTGCGGAAGTCATTTTAACAAAAATTCTCCATCGTGCAAAAGAGCTGCATGAAACGGGCTACATTTTTACACATGCCCCGGTTCATTTTTATTCAATTTTTGAAGGAAATGTCACCACAGAGGACTATATTAAGCTAGATGAATCCATTGTTTTATTTTATTTTCAGGCGTGGGAAGATGAAGAAGATCACGTGCTGGCTGATTTGTGCCGCCGTTTTATGAACCGCCGTTTATTCCAATATACAGAGTTTAATCCAAATGAAGAAATGACGAAATATTTCAAGCTGACGGCTTTGTTCAAAGAAGCAGGAATTGATCCTGACTATTATTTAGTGGTCGACTCTTCCTCTGATTTGCCTTATGACTTCTATAGACCGGGCGAAGAAGAAGAACGGCTGCCGATCCATCTCTTGACGCAAAGTGGTCATATTAAAGAACTGTCGAGACAGTCAGATATTGTTGACGCCATTTCCGGTAAACGAAGAACCGATCATAAACTTTATTTCCCGATGGACTTAATTGTAGATATGTCGGAAAAAGCTGAAGAAAAGAAGGCGATCATGAAGCTGCTTGGATTGGGATAAGGAAGTACTGAAAAAGGAGATGTCGGGAATTTGTTGAAAGAGCATGCAAAGTTGATGAAGGTGTTCTCTGAATCTGGGGAAATCGTTGGACGGAAGAAGCTGCAAAAAATGATTTACATAGCAAAAAAGCTAGATTTGCCTTTTTACGAGAAATACGATTTTCATTTTTATGGCCCCTATTCAGAGGAGTTGACGCTCAGAATTGAAGAGCTGTGCAACCTTGGATTCTTGGACGAAATGAAGGAAAAAAAGGGCGGATACTATCAATATCGCTATTCGCTGACGGACAATGGGAAAGAGTTTCTCGATCAGTGTGAAGTGGACATGCCTGACCTCAAAGTGCTGACGCAGCAGATGAATGAGCAATCGTCTCGTTTTCTAGAGCTTGTCTCAACGATTTTATACTTTGATGATCTGCCAAAAGATGAGGTAAAGGAAAAGGTCTTCACCATTAAAAGCAAGCAGCGCTATACGGACGAAGAATTTGAGGCAGCCCTTGCGTATATTGATCAGTTGAAGGAAATGAACTAACGATAAGAACCAGTATGTAATAGCCAATGGCTAGAACAGACTGGTTTTTATTTTGCACGCATATAGAAACAGAAACAAGTCGACCTCATGGATCGACTTGTTTTTTAGGAATGATGATAAGAAAATCTTGCTAAAAATTGTTTTGTCCGTTCTTCCTTCGTCTGTTCAAAGACTTCTACTGGGGTGCCTGATTCAACAATGACCCCATCCTCCATGAAAATCACCCTGTCGGCAATATCATAGGCAAAGCTCATCTCGTGGGTGACGATGATCATGGTGACCCCAGTTTGTGCCACTTGTTTAATGACGTCAAGTGTTTCACCTACAAGCTCGGGATCTAAAGCGGAGGTCGGCTCATCAAACAAAATGACTTCCGGATTCAATGCAAGTGCTCTTGCAATGCCTACTCGCTGCTGCTGTCCGCCAGATAATTGATGCGGATAGGCATCTTTTTTCTCTAGTAACCCTACTTTTGTGAGCAATTGGAGTGCTGTGTCATAGGCTTGGTCTTTCGGTTGTTTACGGGCAATGACTAAGCCTTCCATGACATTCTCAAGTGCTGTCTTATGAATAAACAGGTCGTATTGCTGAAAGACCATGGCTGTTTTTCTGCGAATTGCTAGAATGTCTTTCGGTTTTGCTTGATTGAATGTGACAGTGGTCTGATCAATGCTGATTTCACCTTGATCCGCACGCTCAAGGAAATTTAAGCATCTGAGAAATGTTGATTTCCCAGAGCCGCTCGGACCTAAAATGACAACGACTTCGCCTTTTTCTACCGTTAAATCAATTCCCTTTAGAATCTGGTTTTGACCGAATGCTTTATGCACTTGTTTGATGTGAATCATGCCAATCGCCTCCTTTTGTTTTTGTGTCCATATTTCTCATATCCGGCTGTAATGGCTTCAATAGAGGCACACAGCGCCCAGTAAATAAGGGCAACAGCAATGTAGGCTTCAAGATAACGATAGTTCACATTGGCTTTGATTAAAGCGCCGTTTAAAATATCGACCACAGATACCATAGAGACGAGAGAAGAGGCTTTGATTAAACTGATGAGCATGTTGTTCAGTAAAGGAAGAGAGATGGGAAAGACTTGTGGAATGATCACTCTTCGCAACACCTGTCTGCCTGTGAAACCAACGGATAGAGCGGCATCAAATTGGCCCTTTGGGATGGACGCAAGAGAGCTTCGAAATATCTCTGATAACCCGCTGACGGCATATAAAGAAAGGGCGAAAATGGCAATCCATCGTCTATCTAAATCGCTAAAACGGATGGGCAGCGAAAGAGATGCAGCCAATTGATCGAGCGAATCGGAAAAAATAAGATAAGATACGAGCAAGATTAATACAACAGGAATGGCTTTAAAAATCGCCACAAACCATTTGAACAATGGAGACAATATAGGCACTTGATAAAAACGAATAAGGGCAATGCCAAAGCCAAAGATGGAGCCGAATAATAGCGGGAGAAAACCTAATAGCAGCGTCGTTGGCAAATAATGAAGTGCGGCTAGAAAGGCCTGAAACATAAAAGCAACGTCAAAATCCACTCAGATCGCTCCTTTCTTATGATGTAGTAAAGTCTCCGCCCAATATTTTTTTAGACAATTCAGCGAGCTTGCCGTTATCGATCAGTTTTTGCAGGGCTTGATCAATGTCTTTTTGAAGTTTTGTATTGTTTTTTTGATATAGATAATACGTTTTAGATACGTTTACAGGCTTTCCAGATGTCACAAGATTGGCATTGAACTGTTTGTTTAGCTTATTGACGTCATACTTTGTGAGTAAGGCAGCATCGACCGTGCCATTCTGCAGGTTTTTGACTAAAATTTCGTTCCCGCCATCCCCGTAGACAATGTCAATTTTCCGATCATGCTTTGCGTTATATTGCTCTAGAAGATAAGCGAAATTACTTCCTGTAGAGGTGTGCACTTTGTGTCCAGCTAAATCGTCCAGGCTTTGAAAGTCATGACCGGATGCTTTATTCACCACCACATAGCTTGTATAATCTGTGTAGCCAACTTTTCCAAAAAGATATTTCTTCTGACGCTCGTCATTGATTTCATATTGGTGGGCAGCGAGATCAACTTTACCTGCATCTAAAGCAGGCAGAATATTTTTAAACTCAAAGGATTCATATTTAAACTTATATTGTGGAAGCAGCTGATCCACTTCATCTAATACAGCCTTCTCGTAGCCTGTTAATTTGCCGTTTTCATCTAAGTAAACGAAAGGCTGATAGGCGTTCCCGGTCCCAATGACGATTTCTTTTGCATCTGGGTCATTATTGTTTGCTTCTGCTTTGACTTCATCCGATTGCTCATTATTTCCGCAGGCGGCAAGCAGCAATGAACCGAGTAGAAGCAGACCGATGATGCAATGATTTCTGAATATTCTGTTATTTTTCATGTAAATTCCTCCCCAGTTTATTTTGCACGTTTTTCTACAGTGAAGGCCGCTTCGGCTCTTTTTAAGGGAAGCAATGCCGTCTGTCGCTGTTTTTTTGTTTTCGGTGTATTGATCCGTTTTTCCAATAGGTCAAATGATTTTTCTAACACCATACTTAAAATGATAAATATAACGGCAGCAATAAAGTATCCTTCTAATACGCGATAGTATAAAGCCCCTAATGTTTGAACCTTTCCGATCATGTCCATCACACCTAATGTAAAGGCGAGGGAGGTATTTTGTAATAAGTTGACAATGGCCACGCCGATATTAGGAAGGGCGATTCTCCCTGCTTGAGGAATAAGCGTTCTTCTATAAATCTGCCATTTCGTCAGTCCAATCGAGGCGGCCGCTTCATATTGAGATGCTGGGACACTCGATAGGGCAGATCGGAATATTTCTGAAAAATACCCAGCTGTATTGAGTCCATATGTAATATACAGAAAGATCAATTTGTTCCACATGGAGATATCAAGCCCAATTGTTGCAAGCACACCAGGCAGGCCATAAAACACAATAAACATTTGCACAAGGATAGGTGTTCCACGAATAAATGAGACATAAATTGCACTGAGCTGATGCAGGATGGGAATACGCTCAATTCGGAAATAAGCAAGAATGAATCCAAGAAAACTGCCAATCAAAGTGGCAAATAAAACGATCAGTAAGGTTGTTGGAAGGGCTGACAATACTTTAGGGAAGAGTGTGACGACATACTCCCATTTGAAAAACTCCCCCATGTTGAATCACCTCCTATGTTGAACTCGTTTAGACTTTTTCTTCTGAGGGCGGTGCGCCTAATATGGCGGCATCAAACCGTTCAGGGATGAGGACTTTATACATTAATACACCTAAGTCGCCATTATCGGCTTCACGTTCAATATATGCTGTATAGCCTTTTCGTTCGTACATCTCTAGAAGCCAGGGGTGCTTTCGGCCAGAAGTGCCCAGTGTGTATGCTGGTGCTTTAAATGTCTGCCGGAGCAAGGTGTTTTCTACATAATCGAGCAGCTTATTTCCGATCCCTTGACCGGCTAAATCAGGAGCTGTGGCAAACCACCAAACAAATGGGTAGCCTGAGACCGGTTGAGTACTCTCCCACGGAAAACGTATGGTGATGGTTGATATGAGCCGCCCGTCTCGCTCTAACACAACAGCAACGGATTGTTTGATGTTTTCTGTGACCATTTCAAGTGTGGCGTTCGTGGATGGCCAATCAATGCCCATTTCTCCAAGCGGTTTAAATGCACTGGACAGCAATTCTAGAAAAGCCGGTGCATCTTCTTCGGTAGCGATGCGAAAAATATCTCGACTCATGACAAACCTCCAATCAAAAGGGTAGTGTGTAATGTCAGCTCAACGCTTTTCGTAAAGTATCGATATCTGGATTCAGCAATGCTTGATACACGTGGGGATCACGGCTGATTTCTACTACTGGCACATAACGGACGCCGTATTTTTCTTCTAAAATATTTCTGTAATGATCATGCTCTGTTACATCAATGGTTGAATAAGTAATGTGCTGTTCGTTGAAATAGGACTGAATGTCCTGACAATAGCTGCATCCATTTTTGCTCCATAAAATGACTTTTTGATTATTTGACATTAGACGCTCACCTCTTGGTTTATTTGGTTTTTGGCTGTTAGTTCATGATCAAATGCTTCTTTTAATAATGTGATAGACGCTATTCTTGCCTCAATGTCTACAATCGGAGATAGCACAATGAACTCGTTGATATCATATGTCTCGGCTAGTTCAGTCAGCCGGCGATGAACGGTTTCTTTTGTGCCAGCGGTATAACCGGTTTTTTGAACGTGAATGTTGTAGTGTTCTTTTTTTGTTCCTTTCACCAGCTTTTCTGCATCTTCTAGTGACGTCACATTCAGCTTTCTTCCATCGGAAAAGGAGACCTTTACTGTTTCCTTTTGCTTGATGTACGAGAGGGCTTGTTTGTGGTCTTCCGCTACAGATACGGTGATGGCGAGAAGAAATTGCTGGTGCGTGTTCTGTGTCTTGAATTTTTGAAAAGTCTCTCTTGCTTCTTTTAATAATGCGTCATCCCCGTTAATAAAATAGGCAAACACAAAGGATATCCCAAGTTTTGCTGCAAATTCCGCGCTCTCAATACTGCCGCCTAGAAGGAACATGTCGGGTGATACGCTAGGAATTGGCTGAGCATTTAATTCATTTGCTTGTTCAGTAAGATACGTTTTGAGATCCACTAATTTTTGAGAAAAGTCTTTCCGTGACGCTTGATAATCTTCCTGAAGCGCTTGTGTTGAGAGGTTCAACCCTCCCGGTGCTTTCCCAACGCCTAAATCGACTCTGCCAGGCGCTAGAGATGCCAGTACATGAAATGTTTCAGCCACCTTAAACGGGCTGTAATGCTGAAGCATGACACCGCCAGACCCAATTCGCAAATGGTTTGTTTTAGCTAAAAGATAACCAGCGAGGGCTTCAGGGGATGATCCTGCCACTTGAGAATTATTGTGATGTTCAGACACCCAAAACCTGTGATAACCAAGCTGATCTGCTGCTTCAGCCAATCTGACAGTATGCTGAATACCCGTCTCTGCTTTCTCGTTTTCACTGACGAGGCTTTGATCAAGAATACTAAGGGTGAGCGACATTGGCTGTTCCTCCTATTAGACTTTGATATTGAGATAGTGCGAGGTTTAATCTGTCTGTGGCATCTGGATCAAGCACATAGCTATTTGAATCCTGCTTTGTGACCTGTTGATCCACAACATACACGCCAGATTGAACGACGGTTGCACCGAGTTGATGAATGATCGGTTTAAGTGCATATTCAATGACGAGCAAATGCCCGTATGTTCCTCCTAAAACACAAGGAAGGACGGGTTTATCTTGTAATGCTTTCTGGGGAAGTAGATCTAAAAAAGTTTTTAAAATACCGGAAAAAGACGCTTTGTAGACAGGTGTTAACACAATGACACCGTCGCTCTCATTCACAAGCTCAATGGCTTTCACAATGTCCTCGTTTGAAAAATCTGCTCCTATTAAGGCGCCGCTAGGAAGCTGGTGGACTTGAATGACATGAACATCAACCCCATGTAACGCCAAACGATGATGGATCTGCTGCAGGACACCGGTTAACCGAGATTGGACAGAATGCCCGCCTGCTATAATCGTTACTTTTGCCAATTCGTCTCCTCCATTTCTGATAATTCCTTCTAAACAACTTGGAATAGTTGATAATATAAATTATAATAAGGCAAACCAATAGAAAAGTATAATTAGTAATCATAAATACACGATTCAGATATTTAAAATACAGGGAGAAGAGGGGTTTTCATGGAGATTCGAGCGATACGCACCTTTGCCACGATCGTGAAATACGGAAATTTTTTAAAAGCAGCAGAAGCGCTGAATTATTCTCAGCCAACCATCACTTTGCACATCAAACATTTAGAAGAGGAAATTGGAGAGAAGCTTCTAGAAAGAGGGAAGACCTTAAAGTTAACAGCATCAGGACAGCTTTTTTATGAAAGAGCCAATTCTTTACTCAATGAATATGAGAAATTGACGAAAACACTCCAAGATTTAGAAGTGGGCATTGCGGGGTTCATTCGCATCGGTGTTTCTGAGCCCACTGCCAGCTTAGAATTTCCTGCCCTTATTGCAGAATTCAAGGAAAGGTTTCCGAATGTAGAATTTTCTGTGCAAGTAGCGGATGCGAATACGTTGAGTTCCTTACTTTCTCATGATGAGATTGATTTTGCGATTTGCGGAGCACCAGAAGCTTCGATGGAGAATAGCTATAAGCCTCTTTTTCAAGATGATATCGTGCTGCTCGTCCCGTCTTCCCATCGATTAGCGGAAAAAGGGGTAGTGGAGGTGACAGATTTAAAGGATGAGACCATTTTATTCACGCCACACAATTGCCCCATCCGTATTCAAATCGAACAACAAATCGTCGATGTCATTGGGACCAATTACAATAAGTTAGAGATTACGAGCAGCATGTCCCATAAACATTATGTTCAGGCTGGATTAGGTGTCTCTCTTTTTACACGAACTGCTCATTCCTTTACCCTTCCAGGCACCAAGGTATTAGAAATAAAGGGCATTCATGTTTCCCCGCCAGTTGGTCTATTGAGGAAAACAAATGATTCGCCAGGAAGAGCCGTACTTCAATTCATTGATCTCATCGAAAATCGACTGCATCAACCAACATGAAAAGAGGGGTAGCCTTTGAGCTAACCCCTCTTTCATGTTTATTTCACTGTTTGTTTAAGAAACTGATTCTTCTTGATAGGCAGACCCAAATTTTCACGAAGGGTATGAGCTGGATAATTCGGGTCGTAATATCCTCTTTCTACTAATATCGGGATGACGTGCTCCGTCCATTCAGATAAACCGCTTGCTAGAATAGGCGCGCCAAAAATAAATCCATCTGCGGCATCTTCTTCGATCCATTGGATCAGCTGGTCTGCCACTTGTTCATAAGTACCGAAAAAAGCACTTTTGGGAGTGGTTACTCGTAGAGCGACTTCTCTTAAGGTCAAGCTTTGTTCTTTCGCCATTTTTTTAATCGATTCAGTTGTGGATTGAAAGCTGTTTGAACCGGCATCACCGATATCAGGAAATGGCTCATCAAGTGGAAATTGACTGAAGTCCAAGTGATCAAAGAACCTGCCCAGGTAATGAAGGGCTTCTTCAATAGAGACCAGATGTTGAATGGCTTCATATTTTTCTTCTGCTTCTTCGACTGTTCTCCCTGTAATCGGGTGGATACCGGGGAAAATTTTGATGTCAGATGGATTTCTGCCCAGCGCTGCGGCTCTATTTTTCACGTCGCGGTAATATGCTTTCGCTTTCTCAAGTGAGTCTGCATTCGTAAATACTGCGTCCGCTTCTTTTGCGGCTAGATCCTTTCCTGCCTCTGACGCACCTGCCTGGAAAATCACCGGTTGCCCTTGTTCAGATCGTTCGATATTCAAAGGACCTTTGACAGAAAAGTGTTTGCCATGATGGTTTAATGTGTGCAGTTTATCCCGATCGAAGAAAACCCCTGTTGATCGATCCCTTAAAAAAGCATCTTCTTCCCATGAGCTCCAAAGGCCGTTCACTACTTTTAGGTATTCTTCTGCAATTTCATACCGAAGTGAATGGCTAGGATGTGGACGAATGATGTGGTTTTCAGCAGAGCCTTCAAGTGGAGAAGTCACAACATTCCATCCGGCCCGCCCTTTACTTAATTTATCTAGGGATGCAAATTGCCGTGCAATGGTAAAGGGCTCACTGTAGGAAGTGGATACAGTGCCCACAAGTCCAATCTTTTTGGTGACCGCAGCAAGAGCGGATAAGATGGTTAATGGTTCAAATCGGTTCAAGAAATGAGGAATTGAATGTTCATGAATATATAAGCCATCTGCGACAAAGACAAAACGGAAACCCGCTGCTTCAGCCTTTTTTGTCATTGCTTGATAATAATCAATGTTCACACTTGCATCTGCTGGAACGGATTCATCCTTCCATGCATTCATATGACCTCCTGGACCATGTAACATCAATCCAAATTGTATGTGCTTTTTTTCAGACATGTGGATCGTCCCTTCTGTTTTGAAATAGCATTGTTTTTATGTTCTTCATCATAAGGGAGAATCGCAAAGAAGTATAATTCGTATCAGTAAAGTCTGAATTTATCTTTTCTAATATCAATTTTTGCTTCTTTATATGGTGTGGCTGGGTCTATAACAGCACTTTAGAAAAAGATGGATGTTTACTAAGCGAATGTCCCAGATCAAAAGTTCTGCTTTTTGATAAAATGTGTGTCAAAATATCCGAAAAATTAGTGAAAATGACATGTTTCGACTTTCTTCCTGTATATCCAATTCCCTGTTTTTGACTGAATAGAAGGAAAATGGTGAATTTTCAGTGAATATATAACCTTGTGAAAAACAAAGGAGGGATAGGAATGAAAAAGCGTTCAGTCTTTTTGTCATTTTTATTGGTAGGTAGTTTGTTACCGGGGGTAAGTTCAGCTTCTGCACCAGTTGCAAGTGCAGGTCATGGGCATGATCATGGTCATGCGCCGTTTGAAACACATATTAGTGAAGGGTTGCCAAAGGCAAACGATTTTAAAGATTTGACGAAGGCACCTCCTATTGAAAGAGATGTGACAACAAAGATTTTAGATGAGTCTGGTAAACAGGTAGGGTCTAGAACCTTTAAAGCAAATACAGGAGATTCGATTTCAACAAAAGCTAGTACAGGCAGTCAGAAAGTGACCGTCTATGCAGTAGCTGATGCGCAGTATCGTGCGAAATATAGTGATTGGCAGACACGCATTGTCAGCATCATTGAGCAAGCGGATGTGACATTTAACCGTGATCATGATGTGGACTTTGTCGTACAAGCCGTAGGGTCTTGGACGTCTTCAGGATCAAATGCATCACAAATTTTGTCTAACCTTCAGCGCAGCTTTGATGGCAGAGGATACGATTTTGTCACAGGATTTACAGCAAATCCAAACTTTGATGCTGGCGGAATCGCTTATGTATACAATAGTGCACCGAGCGGAAGTGCATTCAGTGTCAACCTTGATCAAGGAACAGCGAATACAGCAAAAGCGGCTACACATGAATACGGCCATAACTTTGGTTTGCCGCATGACCCTCAAGGCAGCGGAATTGTCTGCTTAATGAATTATGATTATTCTTACACTGTCGATTTCTTCGATGCGGCTCATAAAAATCAAGTGAACCGTAATAAAGCTTGGTACAGATAAGGTAAGAGACAAAAGGACAAACACCGAAAAAGTGTTTGTCCTTTTTATATGCTTACAGGTCGCTCATTCGCTTTCCTGCTACAGCATAATGTTCTTTTTTCATTTCTTCAATAATGACAGAGACTTTCTCTGCACCTGCACCTGTTGTTTCAACAACGGCATCTGTGACTTTCTCCACAAGAGCTCTTTTCTGCTCATCTGTTCTTCCTTCAAGCATTTGAACGGTGATAATCGGCATAATGGCAACCTCCTTTTTCCTGTAGTGCTACGCTTCCCTTTAGTTTAAGGGACTTCTTATAGTATACTGAATGAAGTAAATCATTGTATAGAAAGAAAGAGGGATTCATGCCTTTGAACCAATTTCTTGTTTATCCATTAGAACTGATTCCATATGTCGCCATTACGCTTGTTGTGGCTTTTACGATGCACGAGCTGGCGCATGCATATGTTGCGTATCGTTTTGGAGATCCGACAGCTAAAAATCAAGGGAGACTGACGCTCAATCCATTGAAGCACCTTGATATTTTCGGGACAATCTTGATCTTTGTGGCTGGGTTTGGCTGGGCGAGGCCTGTACCTGTGAATCGGTACCATTTCAAAAACCCGCGCTTAGCAGGAATCTGCGTCTCGATTGCTGGCCCATTAAGTAACTTGGTGTTGGCGTTTCTAGGCTTTTGTGTGTATGCGCTTCTTCAGAAATTTGGCGGGGAGTCGCTCATGCGCTTTGAGCCGGGGATCGATTATTTCTTCCAAATCTTTATTAACTTGAACGTGATTTTGTTCCTATTTAACTTATTACCGATCCCGCCGCTGGATGGATATCGTATTATTGAGGATGTTGTCAGTCCCGGCATCCGTGCGAAGATGACGCAGTTCGAACAGTATGGAATCATCATTTTCCTCATCTTCGTCATCACACCGCTAGGTCAGTTTGTTTTTGTTCCATTGATCGGAATGCGGGATCAAATCATATACTGGTTTAATCTTATTTTGAAGCCGCTGCTTTAGGAGGTCTAATGAATGGAAGGTAAAAAGAAGAAACCAATTGGTTTTAATATCATTAAAAAAACAGATGCAACGGACGGGCATGGAGGTTTTGGGGCAGGTGCCCTCAGCCTTGATAATATCTCGCCGGTGATCATTGATGTGGAGGAAAAGGAAGCCGTCATTGATATTGGTGCGATGCATGCAAGAAGTGCCGTCGAAAAAGGAATTAAATTTTTAAAAACCAAAGAAGAGGTACCTAACGGAAAACCGTATTGGCTCGTATGGGTGACGATTGACCGTAGAGAAGAAGGGCCATATTATGCAGGAGTCACAGCTTGTGAAATGACGGTTGACCGCTCGATCCGCAGAGGATATAAGTCACTTCCTGAGCATGTGAATTTAATGGATAAATCCATGAAGCGTAAAATCGTTGTCAGCCATATGGATGATGGTTCGAAAAAGGTGCTCGCTGATTTCTTGAAGAGTCACAATGAAGCGTTATGGGAAGCATCCACAGATGAATTAAAAGAAGGATTGGCTGTTCCTGAGTAATTGTGAAATTTTTGTGAAGAATGATGAATGGATACCAATTCCAAGCGTTTTTTCAGTAAACTGGTGTTAAAGCTAGGACATGGAGAATCCCGAGATGCAGATCTCGGGGTTTTTCATGTCCATTTTTAACGTTTCAGCCACTTTTCCCACCATTTCTTAGGCTGTTGATCTTGAGCTTTGTCTTGCTCAGAAGCTTTGTTCTCGGCACCATAGCAGACACCGGTCGGCTCCGTTCCTTCTATAAAATAGGTAAATACCTTTGATTCGCATCCTGGGCCTGCGAGATCACCGGTTTTTGGATTGATATATACGCCTTTTACACCGTCTGGCGGCATGAAGGAGGAGGCTGGCTGATTCGAGAGGGCTGATTCCATAAAGGAAGCCCATATCTTTTTCGCATAGGCGGTTTCTTTGACCGAGTCAATGGTGCGTCCTTTATCGTAGCCGGTCCACACACCTGTGACGAGCTGGGGAGAGAAGCCGATCATCCAGCTGTCAGCACCTGTCGTCCCCGATTTCCCTCCATACGTTCTGGTAAGATCTTTTGAAATGGTACGACCTGTGACACTTGTATAGCCATTTAATTGATGATTGAACATCCCTGACATCATGTCAGTGGTGACAAATGCTGCTTTTTCATCTAGTACTTGCTCTCGTTTTTGTTTCTCCTCAAAGAGTACGTTGCCCTTTGCGTCCGTTACTTTCGTAATAAAAGTCGGCTTGACGCGTTTTCCTCCATTGACAAGCATCGCGTAAGCATTGGTCATTTCGATTGGTTTGACAGGTGAAGTACCTAGTGCAAGTGAAGGCACTTGATCTAGTTTTTCGTGAATCCCGAACGTTTTACCTGCACGTACAAGCTGTTCCATTCCTAAAAATAGATGGGTTTTCACAGCGTAAATATTATCAGATAGCGCTAAAGCTTGAAGCATTGTAATGCCGTCATTGGCGTAATAGCCGTGATAGTTGCTTGGTGAATAAGCAGCGCCGCTTCCTTGTTCATCCAGTTCAAAAACGGTTTCTTCACTGCGCATCACGGTTGCTGGTGTAAACCCGTTTTGCAAAGCCATGTAATAGAGAAGTGGTTTCATTGTTGAACCGGGCTGTCTTTTCGCTTGTGTGACCCGATTGAATGGGCTTTTCTCGTAATCTCTTCCCCCGATGAGGGCAAGCACATGACCTGTCTGGGGATGAATGGCGGTAAAGCCAATTTGGATACCTGATTCAGAATCCATGATGTTGGTTAAAGTCTTTTCAGCGATTTTTTGTAATTCAGGTTGTAAGGTCGTTTCGATATGAAGACCATACGTTTCAATTTGTTCCTCGGTTAAGCCCAGCGTTTGTTTCAGTTCGCGAATCACATCATCATAAAAATACGGGGCCTGCTTTGCTTGCAGCTGCTTTTGTTTGAGCGGGCGATAGGACAGCTTTTCCTTGCTGGCATCAGCAGCCGCTTTTTTCGTAATCATGCCATCCTCTTGCATTTGCCTCAGAATCATATTCTTTCTTGCGCTGGCTTTCTCCTCATTCACATAAGGGGAGTAGAGAGAAGGACCCTTTGGAATACCGGCAAGCAAGGCAGACTCAGCTAAAGTTAAGTTCTTCGCTTTTTTCCCAAAGTAAAGGCGGGATGCCGCTTCCACACCGTATGCGCCGTGGCCATAATAAATGGTGTTCAAGTATCCTTCCAATATCTCATCTTTTGTATAGTTTTGTTCTAAGCGGATGGTGTAAAAGGCTTCATTCCACTTTCGCTTCCATGTTTTATCATGATCTAAATATAAATTTCGTGCGTATTGCTGGGTGATCGTGCTGGCGCCTTGTACTTTTGCCATTGCACGAATATCTGCCACCGCAGCACCTGCCATTCGTTTCACATCAAAGCCGTGATGCTGATAAAAGGTTTTATCCTCAACCGCGACCACTGCCTGCTGTATATGAGGGGACATGTCCTTTAACGGAACCCAGTATCTCTTTTCTCCAAAGCTCGATTCGCCAAGTTTAGACCCATCGGCTGCATAAATGGTCGTGGATTGGGGAACTTGAACAGAGGGAGCGCCTTGCCACTTAGCTAGTAAAAGAATCGTCAAAAAGACTGTGCCTGCAAATAGAAAAGCGAGCAAGCCGATAAAAAAACAGGCCCGAATCGTTTTCACGGTCATGCGGATTTTTTTATTACTCATGATTGTGTCCATGCAAAGCCCCCATTTTGACGGTTTTTTATCAGTATGGGACAAAGAAAACCGTTTTAAACAGGCGACTGCAAGGGTGTGCTTTAAAAATGAAGTTATCTCATGCGGTTCTTTACAATTTGATATGAATCCACTATACTTTTTTCTTGGACAATCGATATAGTCATAGCCGATAAAAGGCGCTAACAATAGATGTTTGTTTATTATTGGATGAGAGGAAGATGAACGATGAGCGAACTTTGGTATACAGAGAAGCAAACGAAGAATTTTGGCATTACATTGAAGGTGAACAAAACCCTTCACACAGAACAAACAGATTTTCAGCATTTAGAAATGGTGGAAACAGAAGAGTTTGGCAATATGCTGTTTTTAGACGGTATGGTGATGACATCAGAGAAAGATGAGTTTGTATACCACGAAATGGTGGCACATGTTCCTCTTTTCACTCATCCAAATCCGGAAAATGTTCTTGTCGTAGGCGGAGGAGACGGTGGTGTCATTCGTGAAATCCTGAAGCATCCAAGTGTGAAAAAAGCGACACTTGTTGATATTGATGGCAAGGTCATTGAATACTCGAAAAAGTTCCTTCCTTCAATTGCTGGGAAACTAGACGATCCTCGTGTAGAGGTGAAAGTCGGAGACGGCTTTATGCACATTGCGGAAGCCGACAACGAATATGACGTGATCATGGTTGACTCAACTGAGCCAGTTGGACCAGCTGTAAACCTGTTCTCTAAAGGTTTCTATGCAGGAATCTCAAAAGCACTCAAAGAAGACGGTATTTTCGTTGCACAAACGGACAACCCTTGGTTCACACCTGAGTTAATTACAAACGTACAGCGTGATGTAAAAGAAATTTTCCCGATTACCAAGCTATACACAGCGAATATCCCAACATATCCAAGCGGTCTTTGGACATTTACTATCGGTTCTAAGAAGTATGATCCACTTGCTGTAGAAGACAGCCGCTTCTTTGATATTGAGACGAAATATTACACAAAAGAATTGCACAAAGCGGCATTCGTTCTGCCGAAATTTGTGAGCGACTTAATCAAATAAATCAAGCGAAGTGGAAATGCGCAAATGACCGTTTGCGCATTTTTTGAAGCGTAAAAGGAGGAATCTTGTATGAGATTCGACGAGGCTTACTCAGGAAAAGTGTTTATTGGAAGTCATCCGACATGGGAAGATGCGAAAGTCATTTTATACGGGATGCCGATGGATTGGACCGTCAGTTACCGTCCCGGCTCACGTTTTGGCCCGAACCGTATTCGTGAAGTATCCATTGGATTAGAGGAATACAGTCCTTATTTAGATCGTGAACTGCACGAGGTGCCATTCTTTGATGCTGGCGACATCCCGCTTCCATTTGGCAATGCACAGAAAAGCTTAGATTTAATTGAAGAGTATGTCGACAGCATTTTAGAAAAAGGGAAGTTTCCATTAGGAATGGGCGGCGAGCATCTTGTGTCTTGGCCGGTTTTCCGTGCGATGTATAAGAAATACCCTGATTTGGCAATCATCCATATGGACGCACATACCGATCTTCGTGAGGAATATGAGGGTGAGCCGCTTTCACATTCGACACCGATTCGTAAAGTTGCAGGACTTATTGGACCTGAAAATGTATACTCTTTCGGCATCCGTTCTGGGATGAAAGAAGAATTTGAATGGGCAAAAGAAGCAGGCATGCACATTTCTAAATTTGAAGTACTCGAGCCATTGAAGCAAGTATTGCCAAAGCTAAAAGGGCGTCCAGTGTATGTGACGATTGACATTGATGTACTTGACCCAGCTCATGCACCTGGTACAGGAACGGTAGATGCTGGCGGTATTACGTCAAAAGAACTGCTGGCATCTATTCATGCCATTGCTGGTTCTGATGTGCATGTCGTCGGTGCAGACCTTGTAGAGGTAGCGCCTGTATATGATCATTCCGATCAAACGGCGAATACAGCAAGCAAACTTTTACGTGAAATGCTGCTTGGATTTGTGAAATAACATTGATAGAGGAGCTTGTCATCTCATATGGACAAGCTCTTTTTTTACATTGGTGACATGATAAAGGAGGCAGGTCGTGTTTTCTTCTGTATTGATGGTATTACTCGCTTTATGTGTGTTAGCGGCAGGCTTTCTTACGCTGAAAAGAGAGCTTGCAGCGAGTCCGCCCACGTTCACCTCGAAAAAAGAGACAAAGGATGAGATGGTTCATCTGTTTCAGGATCGAGGCTTTTTCTATCTCACTGGCATAGCGCTGTTGATGCAGTTTGTTTATAAGCAAGGGCATCTTCTCCCATTTGATTTCTTTCAGGCATTTTTGGCAAGTTCAGGCATCCAAGCACTGTTTTATCTCATCAATCGAAAAAGCGCAGGGCTCAAGACTGGACTCGTGATAGGGGTGAGCTTCATTTTTCTTTTATTCTAAAGAGACATGTGAAGATCAAAAAGGGGGTTTCATCCACACGAAGATGAGAAATGATGGGATGATAGGCAATCGGGATTATGGTATACTATTTTAGTTAAACGGGTCTTAGCAAAGGAAGTGCAAAATGACACAAAACCAAATTTCAATTCATGTAAAGTCAGTGATGAAACCAGAGACGGAACCGGCTGAAACGATCGAATTCCGAACAACTGGAACGTATCAAGAGAAGAATGACAAAACGTATCTCACTTACCATGAAGAACATGAAATGGGTCAAGTAAAAACTGTTGTCAAAATAAGTGAAAAAGAAATTTTTGTCATGAGATCAGGTGCGATTCAAATGAAGCAGCGCTTTCTCACTGGAGAAACGACCGTGACACATTACACGATGCCATTTGGCACACTTCAACTCGATGTGCACACACATGGTATTGATCTTGATGTAGACAATGGGCTTCTACACATTACGTACGATATGCTGACAGGTGAAGATCAAAAGCATTTACATACATTATCGATTTCATATAAGGAGGATTTACGTTCATGAATATCGCAGAACAGGTCAAAGATGCGTTAAAAGAAGAAATCATTGCGGCAGTCGTCAAAGCAGGACTTGCTGATGAAAGCCAGGTGCCGGATGTTCTTTTGGAAGTGCCAAAAGACAAAACTCACGGTGATTATTCCACCAATATGGCGATGCAGCTTGCACGCATTGCGAAAAAAGCACCTCGTCAAATCGCCGAGGACATTGTGAATGCTTTTGACAAAGGCAAAGCGTCAATTAAAAAACTGGATATCGCAGGTCCAGGATTCATCAACTTTTATATGAACAATCAATACTTAACAAAGCTTATTCCAGCTGTTCTTGAAGCAAAAGAGGCTTATGGCGAAACGAATACAGGCGGCGGTCAAAAAGTACAAGTCGAATTCGTCTCAGCCAACCCAACAGGTGACCTTCACCTTGGACATGCCCGCGGCGCAGCTGTAGGAGATTCTCTTTGCAACATCCTTGATAAAGCAGGCTTCGACGTGAGCCGTGAATACTATATCAACGATGCAGGCAATCAGATCAATAATCTTGCTCTATCTGTAGAAGTACGCTACTTTGAGGCGCTCGGTCTTGAAAAAGAAATGCCAGAGGACGGGTACAGAGGAGAAGACATCAAAGGCATCGGGCAGAAACTTGCTGATGAATTTGGTGACCGTTTCGTGCATGAATCAGAAGAAGAGCGTATGAAATTCTTCCGTGAGTACGGTTTAAAATATGAACTAGAAAAACTACGTGTCGACCTAGAAAATTTCCGTGTCCCATTTGATGTGTGGTATTCTGAAACGTCTTTATATGAAAACGGAAAAATCGAACCAGCGCTAGAAACACTTCGCGCTAAAGGCTATGTCTTTGAAGAGGACGGCGCAACATGGTTACGTTCAACTGATTTTGGTGATGACAAGGACCGTGTCCTGATTAAAAAAGACGGCAGCTTTACGTACTTGCTTCCAGATATCGCATATCACAAGGACAAATTGGATAGAGGTTTTGACCAGCTCATTAACATTTGGGGAGCGGACCATCACGGCTACATTCCTCGAATGAAAGCGGCGATCCAAGCACTCGGATATCCAGCGGACAAACTGGAAGTCGAAATCATTCAGCTCGTTCACCTTTACAAAAACGGTGAAAAAATGAAGATGAGTAAACGTACAGGTAAAGCCGTCACAATGCGTGACTTGATTGAAGAAGTGGGCTTAGATGCCACTCGCTATTTCTTTGCAATGAGAAGTGCGGCGACACATATGGACTTTGACCTAGACTTAGCGATTTCTACGTCTAACGAAAACCCTGTGTACTATGCACAATATGCACATGCGAGAATTTGCAGCATGCTGCGTCAAGGGGAAGAAAAAGGCTACGAGCCAAACCTTGAAAAAGCAGATTTCTCTCACATTCAGTCGGATAAAGAATACGATCTTCTGAAAATCATCGGCAGCTTCCCAGAAGTTGTAGCAGAAGCAGCAGAAAAACGTATTCCGCACCGCGTCACAAACTATATCTATGATCTAGCATCAGCCCTTCACAGCTTCTACAATGCCGAGAAGGTCATTGATGTTGAAAATGAAACAAAAACAACAGCACGTCTATCGCTCATGAAAGCAACACAAATCACGCTTGCGAATGCATTAAAACTTATCGGCGTATCTGCGCCAGAGAAGATGTAGTGGAATGAAGGAAAGCCCCGCTCTATTTTATGAGCGGGGCTTCTTTATATAAAAAACCCGCTATTCTCGAGAGATAGCGGGTTTTGAAAATTAACCAAGCGTATTAATAATGTTAGCAATAGAATCGAATAATTGGCTAAGTACATCAGAGAACATGAGCGTATCCTCCTTTCAGAAAGCATGTAGTATGTGCGTGTCATAGGAATTACCCAAGTGTGTTAATAATGTTAGAAATAGAATCAAATAATTGGCTAAGTACATCAGAGAACATAGAGCGTATCCTCCCTTCAGAAAGCATGTAGTATGTGTGCGTTAATGGGATTATCCAAGTGTATTAATAATGTTAGAAATAGAATCGAATAATTGGCTAAGTACATCAGAGAACATGTTTTTGCCTCCTCTCTTTTCTTTTTACATCTACTTAACGAAGGGGATGAAGGGTTGGATCACTTTTTTAAAAAAAATTTTAAAAAGAAATGATGGCATAGAAAAAGCACCCGCATATGAGGGTGCTTTTTAGGTTTTTATTTATGCATGAACACGCCATTGGATTTGTCCGCCGTCGCAGGAGAGCTCGGCACTCCCGCCAATCGGCAAGGTGAAGACCGGCTGTGTATGTCCGAGATCGACATCGTAAATCACTGGAATGTGTTGAAGCATTGGGTGCTTATCTAGAATGAACCTCAAATGTTCCTCTGTCATCTTGGATTTCTTTTGAAAACGTCCGATGATTAACCCTTTAATGGATTCGGCATGCTGCAAAAGCGAGGCAAGGTCTCTGGCGAACATTTCAGGAAAGACCAAGTCATCATCTTCTACAAATAAGATGGCATCCTTGATGCGAGGCATAAAGGGTGTTCCTTGCAGTAAGTTCAGTGTACAAAGATTTCCGCCATACAAGGTGCCTTCAGCTGTTCCTTCCTGATAAATCCCCCATGTTGTCGGATGAAACTGCCTATTTGCTTGATCAAGATACCACGCATCATCACTCCACTTTGTAGAAGGGGTGACATCAAATGGCTCGCTGCTCATCACGCACGCTTGAAACATGGCTGTCTGCTCCTCTTGTCCTTGTTCCATTTGGAAACTGGAGAAATGAGGACCTGAGTACGTCACCATGTCACATTTGGCGGTAATGGCGTTTGCAAGTGCGGTAATATCACTGTAGCCGCAAAGAACTTTTGGGTGTTGACGAATCAAATCATAATCTATATAAGGCAAAAGCTCATTGCAGTTAAAGCCGCCGATTGCTGTCAAAATGCCGTCGACTTCATCATTTGAGAATGCCTCATGTAGATCAGATAAACGGTGTTCAATAGAAGAAGAGGCATGCAGATCACATTCAAACACGTGTTGTCCAAAAGAAACAGTGAACCCTAATGCCTCTAAACGTTTTTTCGCCTGAGCTATTCCTTCTTCTGATAAAATGCTGGCACTTCGGCTTGGAGCAATTACCCGAATGTGGCTTCCCTTTTTTAAAGCAGATGGTGTACGCATAAGTCATTCGTCCTTTCCTTCACATATTTTCCATTATATCGGATCAAAACGCTCCAGTCTGTAAAAGCTAAAAGAAAGCAGCAGACCGTGCGTTTCAGACGAGCTGTGCAAAGGGTATGGAAAAGAAAAAGACAGAATGAGGGCGGAGAATGTGAAAAAGAGGAGACTGGAATTTCTATTTTTATATTTCATGATATTCGGGGCATATGTGGTGTTTTGGTGGCCAGTACCGGCGTGGGGTTTTCAGCTTTACGCAGCTAGTTACATCGCCATCATTTTATTTAGTATTATTTCGCTTATGCTAGAGAACCGGACATCACAGCACACGCTGTTATGGATGTATGTACTGATCTTTTTCCCGATCATCGGCTATATGTTTTATTTGTTCTCAGGACAGCTATATGTCAAAGGACATTTGTTTAAATCAAAGAGAATGTATAACCGAGAAAAATTACGCAGAATATCAGAGCTTGAGAGTAAACCGGATGAGACGCGTTTAACCGATAATCAGCGTGCTTTTTTTCATTACACAGAAAAAGCGACAGGGATGCATGTAAATACAAATAGTGATATGGAGATTTTAAAGAATGGAGAGGAAACCTTTCCACGTATTTTTGAAGAATTAAAAAAGGCAAAAACGTTCATCCATATAGAATATTACATGTTCAAATCTGATTTCCTCGGTCACCGGATGATGGAGATCCTGATTGAAAAAGTGAAAGAAGGAGTAGAGGTTCGCTTCATCTATGATGCGGCTGGCAGCATTCGCTTCTCACGAAAAGATATTAAACGATTGAAGCAGGCGGGGATAAAGGTCGCTCCTTTTCTACCATTAAAATACGGATTCTTTAATCAAAAATTCAATTTCCGAAATCACCGAAAAATCGTGATTATTGATGGAAAAACAGGATTTGTTGGCGGGCTCAATGTCGGGAAGGAATATGTAGGACGCGATGAAAACATCGGCTTTTGGCGTGACACGCATACGATGTTAAAGGGTGAAGCCGTTCAGACACTTCACTCCATATTTATGCTGGACTGGGAGTATGTATCAGATGAAGTGTTAATTGATGATCCGAAGTATCACACCCCGCATCCTGTGACAGGAGAAGATGTCATTCAGGTCGTGCCGACTGGACCTGATATGAAGGAAAGTATGAGTGATTTATATGACGCACTCATTTCGAATGCACAGCAATTTGTCTGGATTGCGACGCCTTATTTTGTCCCAAATGAATCCATTCGCACAGCGTTAAAAATTGCGGCGACAAGAGGGGTGGATGTGCGTGTGATGGTGCCTGAGATTAATGATGGATTTCTCACGCAATACGCCACACGATCTTATTTTTCTGAGCTTTTGAAAGAGGGCATCAAGGTGTATCACTATCAAAAAGGGTTCATGCATCAAAAGGTCATGATTGCAGATGGAGAACTTGCCTCTGTCGGAACGGCCAATGTTGATATGAGAAGCTTCCAACTCAATTTTGAGGTCAATGTCTTTACAGCGGCAAAGAAACCGATCGAGCAATTGATGGCTCATTATGAGGAAGATATGAAAGAATGTGAGCAAATGGGGCCGGTTCATTTTTATAAAAGGGGCTTAAAGGAACGTTTAAAGGAATCGTTTGCGCGATTGTTTTCAGGTGTATTGTGAGGGTTTCCAGGGGAAGAAATCATTTCCTGATCTAGTAATTCGATAATGATTCCTCTATAATTGAAAATGATTATCAATTATAGAGGAAGTGAGGTTCTTTTACATATGCTAAAACGCTTTTTTGCCTATTACAGGCCCTATCGTGGTCTGTTCTTTTTAGATTTCTTTTGTGCTGTGGCCGTCGGACTCATGGAACTAGGTTTCCCGCTGATCGTGAACTACTTCATTGATACATTATTACCAACAGGAAACTGGACGGTCATTGCCTGGACCGCACTTGCGCTGTTTGTCATTTACGCACTCAGCTCGGTGATGCAATTTATCGTGTCGTATTGGGGGCACATGCTTGGCATCAATATTGAAACAGATATGAGGAAGAAGCTGTTTGATCATTTTCAGCGTCTGTCCTTCAAATTTTTCGATAACAACAAAACAGGCAAACTCATGTCACGGATGACAAATGACCTCATGTACATTGGTGAGGTGGCTCATCACGGACCTGAGGATTTGTTTATTGCGATTATGACCATTCTTGGCGCCTTTGCCGTCATGCTCATGATTAACTGGCAGCTTGCCATTTTAACCTTCTTGATTATGCCAGTCATCATCTGGTTAGCCCTTCATTTTAATAAAAAAATGACGCAGGCGATTACACAACTCAACAATGACATTGGAGATTTTCATGCAAGGGTTGAAAACAATATTGGCGGTATTCGTCTTGTTCAAGCCTTTGCAAACGAACATTTCGAGAAAAAGCGCTTTGCTGAAAATAACAACCGCTTTCGAAAAGCGAAACTTCTTTCCTATAAAATTATGTCGGTTAACGGATCAATCAGCTATATTCTCACAAGGCTTGTGACGCTGTTTGTCCTTCTGGCAGGTACATGGTTTGTTCTTCAAGGTCAATTAACGGCAGGCGGATTTATCGCCTTTGTCTTGATCACAAATGTGTTATTCAGACCCATTGATAAGATCAACACGGTGATTGAAATGTATCCAAAAGGCATTGCCGGTTTTAAAAGCTATGTCGATTTGCTTGAAACAGAGCCAGATGTGAAGGATACAGAAGGAGCACGTGATCTTTACGGCTTGAAAGGTGAAATTGAGTATCGAAACGTGACATTTGGCTACGATGAGCACAGTCATGTATTGAAGGATATCAACTTGAAGATTAAACAAGGGGAAACTGTTGCGTTTGTCGGGCCATCAGGAGCGGGGAAATCGACCATTTGCAGTCTGCTGCCTCGTTTTTATGATGTGGACGAAGGAGACATCACCATTGATGGTGTGAGCACAAAATCGATGACCTTGTCCTCTTTAAGACAGCAGATTGGCATTGTGCAGCAGGATGTCTTTTTATTCTCAGGCACCATTCGTGAGAATATTGCGTACGGCAACCTAGAAGCGAGTGATGCAGACATTTGGGAGGCGGTGCGACGTGCCCATTTAGAGGAGCTCGTTCAGCGTTTCCCAGAAGGGTTGAATACGGTCATTGGAGAACGCGGCGTTAAGCTATCCGGCGGTCAAAAGCAACGCCTGTCAATTGCACGGATGTTTTTGAAAAACCCGTCTATTCTTATTTTGGATGAAGCGACGTCAGCACTTGATACAGAAACAGAAAAAGCGATCCAAGACGCACTAAGCGAACTGGCAGTCGGCCGGACGACACTCGTCATTGCTCACCGCCTTGCGACAATTAAACATGCAGACCGAATTATCGTCGTGACAGAGGAAGGCATTGAAGAACAAGGCCGCCATCAAGACTTAATCCAAATGGGCGGCGTCTATAGCAGACTGCATGAAGCGCAGTTTGGTCATTGACGAGAAGTGATTGAATGAGTCCAGTTATTAAGCTGGGCTCTTTTTGATAGGATAAAATCTTCTTTTCCATTTAAATGGAATGTTGATATACTATAAGGCAATTGGATTCAAAAGGAGAGGATGGCTTGAGTGAAACGGCAAAAACAGTCATGATCAAAAGCATTCACTATGTGACGCTCGTTGGCTTATTTATCTTAATCATTCCCGCTGGACTCAATCCAGTCTTTTTTTATGTGGGAATGATTTTGTTTGGCATCAATACTGGAGTGAACGTCATAGGTAGTTCTCTGAGCAGAAAAAAGATATTTGCGATGCTGGCCATCAGTTTTGCTGTCATATTGTTTGGGCTGTTTAAGCTCTTATATTAAATCTGAGCCCTTTTGAAAAAGGGCTTTTTTTGCTAGGATAGTAAAAACTCGTGTAGGAAGGATCTGATGGAATGAAGGGGCTTCGGCATTTACAGAAGGGCGATAAAATTGGTATTTATTCTCCCTCAAGTCCGGCATCTGCCACCTCGCCTCTTAGGTATGAGCGGGCGAAGGAATGGCTTGAACAAAAAGGATTCATTGTGGTACCAGGATCATTAACAGGGAAAGAGGATCACTATCGTTCGGGAACGATTCAAGAACGAGCAGCTGAGCTGAATGAGCTGATGGCGAGAGAAGATTTGTCCTGTATCATGTCGATGATTGGGGGGACGAACTCGAATAGTTTGCTGCCTTATCTTGATTTTGAGCTGCTGAAGAAGCATCCGAAAATCATGATTGGTTATTCAGATGCGACGGCGATTCTTTTAGCGGCTTATGAAAAAACGGGTCTGCCTGTTTTTTACGGGCCTGCACTTGTGCCGTCTTTTGGAGAGTTTGAACCATTTGTTAATCATACATATCAATCTTTCGAGGACATTCTCATTCATCCGCAGCCCATCCCATATCAGGTGAAAAAGCCGCCCTTCTGGACGGACGAACGGATCAACTGGGAAGAGAAAATACGAGAAAAAGAAACACGTCCAAACGATTGGATGTGCGTCATTGAAGGGCAGGCAGAAGGCAGACTGATCGGCGGGAACCTAAATGCCATGTATGGCATATGGGGAAGTGAATTCATTCCTCAAATCCAAAAAGGCGATATCCTTCTCATTGAAGATTGTATGAAAACCGCCTCCACCGTCGAAAAGAACTTCTCTCTGTTAAAGATAAATGGTGTGTTTGAACAGGTATCTGGTATCCTCTTAGGGAAACATGAGCTGTTTGATGATGAAGGAACGGGCAAAAGGCCGCACGATCTTTTACTTGAAGTACTGGGAGATACAAAGAGGCCGCTCATCGCGGAATTTGACAGTGCCCATACGCATCCGATGCTCACGATGCCAATCGGTACACAAGTAAAAATGAATGCAACGTCACGCGAGGTTTGGCTGACAGAAGCATGGATATAAGAAAAAGAAGTGCTCACGAATGCGCAATTCGCTCCGCTCCTCGTCCTTCCTAGACGTCAAAGGTTTTCTATCACACTGAAAAGAAGATAAAGGGCTAAAATAAATTTTATTTTAGCCCTTTATCAACAATCTAGAGCAGCCTTAAGACTGCCTTTACGAAGCATGTTCTTTTTCAAACGGCTGAAGAAGGTCATGTGCCTCTTTTCCTTCTACCACGATTAAATAATCTGATTCTAAATGAGTAAGCCTAAAGGTTTCTAGCTCTACGATGTTCTTAATGTTGCACATTGTTTTTTTAGAATATACATATAAGCGATGCTGAGCGTGTTGGCACTTTTCGTATAGAGAAATAAGCTTATGTAAATTCAATGCTTTCGCAGCAATTCGGATTGAATAGATTTGTGACATCTTCATATCCTCCTGTTAAATACTTTCTCACAATAGCTTTGTTACCCCCGTTGTGATAGAGGTAAACCTTTCTCTACGATTTCCACTCAATGGTGCCCCCGCCCGTCCGCCGATTGCCTCTGATCGCTGACAGCTCCTCAACAAGACGGAGCAAGGCCTGATCCTTTTTCTTTGCCTCAATCATAAAATCCACATCACGACCATACGGCTTTAAAGCTTGAAAAAGTGGCAATACAAAGGACATCTCCACTCCATCCGCATGGCTTCGTATCGCCTTTTCTGATTTTGGTGAGGATAAGTGGATTTTAGGCGGTATGCCAGTGTTTGCCCACGTGTCAAACACTCTTGGCAAAATGTCATCAAGTGCCGCATCATCATCTTTGTTTGCAATGTGATGGTGGTAATCAAATACAAACGGGATGCCATGCTTTTCACAAACATCAAGCGTTTCTAATGACGTATAGGTTTTGTCATCATTTTCAAGCGTCATTCTCGCCTTGATATGTGCAGGAAGCTGCTTTATATTTTCATCAAAACGCTGTAAAGCAGATGCCTTGTCGCCATATGCACCTCCGACATGAATGTTCATATAGCCTTCCTTTTCAAGCTCCATGGCCTCAAGCATTTCATAATGATAGGTCATATCAATGACGGCGTTTTCTGTAATGGAAGGTTTTGGACTTGTGAACAAAGTAAATTGATTGGGGTGAAAGCTCACTCGTAATCCGTGCCGCTTTACGAGTTGACCAATCTCTAGAAATTCTTTGCGAAAGGGTGTCACAAAGTCCCACCGCACCTCAGGATGGGTGGCGAGCGGGACAATCGAGCTTGAAAAACGGTAAAGCGGAATATCATGGGCAATCGCAAAATAAAGCGTTCTTAATGTATTGACGAGGTTGGCTTTCGTCGTTCGCAATAGAGCATCTGTCCTCTCTTCCTTTGAGAGCTTACTGTATCTTGCAAAGGTCAGCGACTTGGCAGGTGAAGCTTCCCATAAAGTGACGGCGTTGGATACATAACCAAATCGATAACGCATAGGTCAACTCCTTTATAAAAAATACGAGAACAGGGCGCCTATCCACTCAATTGGACGCGTGAGAAGTGGGCGTTGTTTGTATTTTTCTTCAGTCATCAGTTCTGACACTTCCATGTGTTCACGAATCTTTTCCTCTACATGTGCGGTGAAGGCGGGATCATCAATGGCCACATCCACTTCTTCGTTGAAAAACAAACTTCGCTTATCAAAGTTCGCTGTACTGATCATACAACGGCTATGATCGATGAGAATGGCTTTCGCATGATAAAACCCTTTATAAAAACGATACACAAGACATCCGGCAGCGATCAGATCTTTCAAATAATGAAATCCAGCTTCTTTCACAAGCGGATGATCTGCCTTCATTGGGATGATGATGTCGACAGTCACGCCTCGCTTCCGTGCGTCAAGAAGGGCGCTTAGAAGAGGAGCGGATGGAATAAAATAGGGCGTGCAGATGGTGATTTGCTTTTTCGCCTGTTGAATATCGTGAAGAAATAAGGCTTCTAAAGAAAAACCTGCCGTCGCACGTGTAGTGCACTGTAATGTTCCCGGTTCCAGTGTAGGAAAAACCTCGTATTGCAGCTGGTGAATACCAGATGACCGGTACAAATCATTCAGAAACACATGCTGGAGGTCTGCGACAACCTGTCCTGTCATGCGCAGGTGATAGTCTTTCCAAATGCCAAACCTGCCGTTTTTCCCTACATATTCATCGCCGATATTAAACCCGCCAATGTAGCCGATCTTCCCATCGATCACCGTGATCTTCCGGTGATTTCTCATGTTCAAGCGATAAATGAAAAAAGGAAAACGTGGTTTGTTTAAAAAGTAAAATTGAATGCCGCTTTTCTCGAGCATCTGAATGGATGTTTGATCAAATGGATAGGAGCCTAACCGATCAGTGAGCAAAAAAACCGAAACACCTTGCTCTGCTTTCGCTTTAAGTGCTTGCAGAATCCTTTGCCCAATCTTGTCGTTCTTTACAATAAAGAACATCATATGAATAGAAGAAGAGGCTTGCTGTATATCCGTAAGCAGCTGATCAAACAGTGGTTCGCCATCATGATAAAAAACTGCATCGCCGCTTGTTTGGTCAAAAGACCGTTCAAAAGCATGGGTAGAAAAATATTTTCTCCCCATATAAAGATCTAGCCTGACGAGTAGAACAATGACGAAGACGACGAGTAGAATGATCCATGCGATCATGAAGGTTCCTCCTTTTTTACATATGACGATAGTGTACCCAAATGGGCAAAAAATATTGACTGAATACTCATTCATTATTTATGATAGAGGTACAACATGGAAACGGAACAAATTGGGTCTTGGGGAATGAAAGGGGGAGCAAGATGAATAGCCTTTTAATTGTTAACTTGATTGCATTTGCGGCAGTGACCGCTTACGCTGTGTATTTGTTTATTTATCTCATTCGAACACGAGCCGCGTATATTCGTCTTGGAAAAAAAGAAGAATTTCAGAAAGACATGAAAAAACGCTTAGAACGTGTTTGGGTGAATGTGTTTGGTCAAAAGAAACTGCTGAAGGACAAGAAGAGCGGCATCATTCATGTGCTGTTTTTCTATGGATTTATTTTAGTGCAGTTCGGAGCCCTTGATTTTATTATGAAGGGACTTGTTCCAGACAGCGGGCTTCCATTAGGTCCGCTTTACGGTGTCTTTACATTCTTCCAAGAGGTAGTCACACTTCTCATTTTAGTGGCGGTGGTTTGGGCGTTCCATAGAAGATATGTCGAGAAGTTAGTCCGTTTAAAAAGGGGCTTTAAGTCAGGGCTTGTCCTTTTGTTTATTGGCGGATTGATGCTGACCGTATTACTAGGAAACGGAATGAACATCATTTGGCATGGGCACTCACTATCAGCAACTGAGCCAATTGCTTCCGGCATTGCTTTCTTGCTGGGCTGGCTGTCACCACTTGCGGCAACAATTGTGTTCTATGTCGCATGGTGGGTGCATCTTCTTATTTTACTGACGTTCTTAGTGTACGTCCCGCAGTCTAAGCATGCCCATCTCATCGCTGGCCCGGTCAACGTATTTGTCAGTAGGTTGGACCCGCCAGGCAAACTGCAAAAAATTGATTTTGAAGATGAGACACAAGAAACGTTCGGCGTTGGGAAAATTGAAGACTTCCGTCAATCTCAGCTGATTGATCTTTACGCTTGTGTGGAATGTGGGCGCTGTACGAATATGTGTCCGGCGACAGGGACGGGGAAAATGCTGTCTCCAATGGATTTGATTTTACGATTAAGAGATCATTTAACAAATAAAGGGGCTGCCATTACTTCAAAGACACCGTGGGTTCCGCAGCTTGCTTTCAAACAGACGACAGGAAATCAGCTGGCATTACAGGCAAGGGGAGCTGGAGCGGAAGAATCTGCGGCGAGCGCAATGTATCATCCTTCTCTCATTGGTGAGGTCATTACAGAAGAAGAAATCTGGGCATGCACGACATGCCGAAACTGTGAAGATCAGTGTCCTGTCATGAACGAACACGTCGACAAAATCATTGATATGCGCAGATACTTAGTGCTGACAGAAGGAAAAATGGATGCAGATGCACAGCGTGCGATGACAAGCATCGAGCGCCAAGGGAACCCGTGGGGATTGAATCGAAAAGAAAGAGAAAACTGGCGTGATCTAAGAGAAGATGTGCACGTACCGACAGTGAAAGAACTGAAAAAAGCAGATCAGACCTTCGACTATTTATTCTGGGTTGGATCGATGGGTGCATATGACAATAGAAGCCAAAAGATTGCTCTTGCCTTTGCAAAACTGCTCAATGAAGCAGGGGTTTCTTTTGCCATCCTAGGCAATAAAGAGAAAAACTCAGGTGATACACCGAGAAGACTTGGGAATGAATTTTTGTTCCAAGAGCTTGCTGCAAAAAACATCGAAGAATTCCAAAAAAATGACGTAACCAAAATCGTCACGATCGATCCGCATGCTTACAATTTATTTAAAAACGAATACCCAGACTTTGGACTTGAGGCAGAGGTGTATCATCATACAGAATTGCTGGCAGAGCTAGTAAAAGAGGGGAAATTAACGCCTATTCATGAAGTGAACGAAGTCATTACTTTCCACGATTCTTGCTACCTAGGCAGATATAATGAGGTCTATGATCCGCCAAGAGATATTTTAAAAGCCATTCCTGGTGTGACACTGAAAGAAATGGAACGGAATCGTGAATCGGGTATGTGTTGTGGTGCCGGCGGCGGCTTAATGTGGATGGAAGAAGAGACAGGTACTCGAATTAACACAGCGAGGACGGAGCAGGCCTTACAGGTACAGCCGTCCATCATCAGCTCAGGGTGCCCATATTGTTTAACCATGCTTGGGGATGGGACGAAAGCGAAGGAAGTAGAAGAGCAGGTCGGCACATTTGATGTCGCAGAACTTCTTGAAAAATCAGTGTTTGGCGAAACGAGAACGCAGGCTTCATAAAGGTGTCAGGCCGATGGATCGACTGTTCATCGGCCAGTGGACACCGATATTTTATGAACTGTCTAGCATTTATGTAAGCGGTAACAAATAGGAGGGGAAAGAAATGAGCACGACGGTCATTGTATCTGGGGCGAGAACACCATTTGGAAAACTAGGTGGAACTTTAAGTCGTTTGACTGCTGCAGAATTAGGCGGGATGACGATAAAAGCTGCGCTGGAAAGAGCCTCAAATGTTCATGAAGTGGATGAAGTCATCATGGGCAGTGTCCTTCAAGGAGGACAAGGTCAAATTCCTTCAAGACAGGCAGCTAGACATGCAGATCTTCCTTGGTCGGTTCCGACGCAAACCATCAACAAAGTCTGTGCTTCAGGAATGCGCAGTGTCACGACAGCCGATCAAATCATTCGAGCGGGAGATGCCAATGTGATCTTGGCAGGCGGCATGGAATCCATGTCCCATGCTCCTTATCTTCTAAAAAAAGCACGATGGGGTTACAAAATGGGAGATGGTGCAGTACAAGATGCCATGATTTTAGATGGATTAACCTGTTCGTTTACAGGTGTTCATATGGGTGAGTATGGAAGCATGGCGGCGAAAGAGCTTGGCATTACACGAGAAGAACAAGACCTTTGGGCGTTAAGAAGTCATGAACGAGCCATTGAGGCGCAAAAAAGCGGCTTTTTTAAAAATGAGATCATCCCCGTTACCGTCAAGAATAAAAAAGGAGATCAGCTGATTTCAGAAGATGAAGCCCCGCGGCGTGATACGTCATATGAACGTTTGTCAAAACTGATGCCCGTTTTCGATCAGGCAGGTACGATCACTGCTGGCAATGCACCGGGTGTCAATGATGGTGCAAGTGCGCTTCTATTAATGAAAGACACATACGCCATGCAGCAAGGTGAAAAACCTCTGGCAGTTGTGCTTGGGCATGCGCAAGTAGCAGTAGAGGCAAAGGATTTTCCGAAAACACCAGCCTATGCCATCGAAAAAGTGTTAAAGAAAACAGGGAAGCAAGTAGAGGATATCGATTTGTTTGAAATCAATGAGGCTTTTTCAGCGGTTGCATTGGCATGCGAAAAAATTCTTGGACTGGATCGGCGGAAAATGAATGTGAACGGAGGGGCAGTCGCGATTGGTCACCCGATTGGAGCAAGCGGAACACGTATTATATTGACCTTGATCCATGCACTCAGACAAAGAGGCGGCGGGATCGGCATTGCGGCGATTTGCAGCGGCGGGGGTCAAGGTGATGCGATCATGATCAAGGTGGATTAAAAGGGAGGCGTTCATTGTCATGAGTATAGAAGAAACCGTCATGGTCGTTGGGGCTGGTCAAATGGGCTCGGGTATTGCCCAAGTATTTGCACAGTCAGGTTATACCGTCCTGCTCCATGATACGGCAGAGGAGCAGATTCATCGAGCCATTTCCTCTATGACCAAACAACTGACGAAACGAGCAGAAAAAGGAAAGCTGGCACATCAGGCAGTCCGTGATATTACACAGCGACTGGCTGTTTCAACAGATTTAAAGGATGTACAGCAGACGCATTTAGTGATTGAAGCCGCATCTGAACAAATGAAGATCAAAAAACAAATCTTTGAAACCCTCGATCAATTTGCACCTGATGACACGATATTTGCGACAAATACGTCTTCCTTGTCGATCACAGAATTAGCAGCCGTGACGAAACGGCCTGAGAAAGTGATTGGCATGCATTTTATGAATCCAGTTCCCGTGATGAAACTTGTGGAAGTAATCCGTGCGCTACAAACGGATGATGTCACGTACCAATTTGTTTTTGACACCGCGAAGACATTAGACAAAACCCCAATAGAAGTGGAAGACTTCCCTGGGTTTGTGTCAAACCGTATTTTGATGCCGATGATCAATGAAGCCATTTATACCCTTTATGAAGGCGTGGCAGATGTAGAAAGTATTGACGGCATCATGACGCTTGGAATGAACCATCCAATGGGCCCGCTTCGTCTCGCCGACCTCATCGGGCTCGATACTTGTTTATTTATTATGAATACCCTTCACGAGGGTCTTGGAGATAGCAAATATCGACCTTGTCCTCTTTTGAAAAAATACGTGAACGCAGGCTGGCTGGGCAAAAAGACAAAGAGAGGTTTTTACACTTACCACGACCACTCATAGGGGGAGTCAAGATGGATGTGTTGCTGACAGAAAAACAACGTCTTTGGAGAAAACGAGTAGCAGAATTTGCACGCCAGCATGTATTCCCTGAAATAGAAGCGATGGAACAGGGCGTGTTCCCGAAAACGCTTTTAGCTGAAATGGGTCGGCAAGGCTTTTTAGGCATTCCGATCCCAGATAAGTATCACGGATTAGGGGCAGATTTCACAACCTATATCATGGCGATTCATGAATTTTCCAAAGTAAGTGCAACCATCGGTGTCATTGTATCCGTTCATACATCCGTTGTGACGATGCCGATTTTGGCGTTTGGAACGACTGAACAAAAAGGATCATACGTTCCCAAGCTTGCATCCGGGCAGAAGCTGGGCGCCTTTTGTCTAACTGAACCGAAGGCAGGATCAGATGCCTCTAGTATTCAGTTGAAAGCAGAGCGGGCAGACGATCACTATGTGTTAAATGGAACGAAAATTTTTATCACAAGCGGCGGTGAAGCAGAAGTCTATCTTGTATTTGCCGTGACAGACCCTGCTTCTGCTAAGAAAAATATATCAGCGTTCATTGTGGAGAAGGGGACACCAGGATTTACGATCGGAAAAGATGAGAAGAAAATGGGCCTGCATGGATCAAAAACAGTCACACTTCATTTTGACGGTGTTCGAATTCCAAAAAAACAGCTGCTCGGCGCAGAAGGAGAAGGCTTTCGGATTGCCATGTCTAGCTTAAATGCGGGGAGAATTGGCATTGCGGCTCAAAGCCTTGGTATTGCAGAAGCCGCATTAGCTGAGGCGGTCACGTATTTAAAGCAGCATCCAGCTGGCCTTGAAACGACCATTCGGTTGGGCGATCTGGGCACCAAGCTGGAAGCGGCAAAACTTCTTGTCTATCAAGCGGCTTCTTATAAAGAGGCCAATCGCCCTGTCACGAAGGAAGCGTCGATGGCGAAGTTATTTGCATCTAAAACAGCGGTTGATATTAGTACTGAAGTCATCCATTTGCTTGGTCTAGCCGGTTACACGAAGCAATACCGAGCAGAGCGGTACTTTCGTGATGCGAAAATTTGTGAGATTTATGAAGGAACAAGTGAAATACAAAGGCTGGTTATTTGTAAACAGCTAATATGAAGTGAGGTGGCTCATGATGCAGTTCCAATTAAGTGACGAACACGAAATGATACAAAAAATGGTGAGAGATTTTGCGAAAAATGAAGTGGAGCCAACAGCAGCAGAGCGAGATGAAACAGAATCGTATGATCCCGCTATTTTTCGTCAAATGGCGGAGCTTGGTTTAACGGGAATCCCTTGGCCAGAAGAAAATGGGGGGATTGGTAGTGATTATTTGGCCTATGTCATAGCGGTTGAAGAGCTCTCACGAGTGTGCGCCTCAACAGGCGTCACCCTATCTGCTCACACATCACTCGCCTCATGGCCAATCTATACATTCGGAACAGATGAGCAAAAGGAGACGTATTTAAAGCCGCTTGCAGAGGGACAGAAGATCGGTGCATACGCACTGACCGAGAGCGGCTCGGGTTCAGATGCCGGCGGAATGAAAACAACAGCAGTAAAAGCAGGGAATGAATACGTCTTGAACGGGGCAAAGATTTTTATTACCAATGGAGGCATTGCGGATTATTATATTGTGTTTGCTGTTACTGACCAGGATGCTTCATCGCGCAATACAACCGCTTTTATTGTAGAAAAAGAGACGCAAGGCTTCTCAATCGGCAAAAAAGAAAGCAAACTGGGCATCCGCTCATCGCCAACGACAGAAATCATCTTTGAAGACTGTCGTATACCCGAAAGGAACAGGCTTGGTCAAGAAGGCGAAGGTTTTAAGATAGCGATGATGACACTTGACGGCGGCAGAAACGGTATTGCCGCACAAGCTGTTGGTATTGCTCAAGGTGCTCTGGATGCAGCAGTCAATTACGCAAAGGAGCGCAAACAATTTGGTAAACCAATCATTCAGCAGCAAGGCATTGCTTTTAAGTTAGCGGATATGGCAACGGCAATTGAGGCCTCAAGACTGCTCACCTATCAGGCAGCATGGCTTGAAACGAAAGGGCTTCCGTATGGGAAAGAATCAGCTATGTCCAAGCTCTTTGCCGGTGATACAGCCATGAAGGTGACGACAGAAGCTGTACAAATCTTCGGTGGATACGGCTATACAAAGGATTACCCAGTCGAACGATACATGCGTGATGCGAAAATCACTCAAATCTATGAAGGTACACAAGAAATCCAGCGGCTGGTCATCTCACGGAAACTGCTAGATATGTAGAAACCAAGTAAAGACCACCTGATATGAGGTGGTCTGTTTTTGTGTGAAATGTGAAATCTCTCCAATATGATCTCATATCACCTGATCACTATGGTAAAATTGGGAAAAGAACCAAAATGGAGGTTATCATGATGAACACAACATTTATTGGCATTTTAGGAATCGTCACGATGATCATATGGATTATGGTCTCCACAGAGCTTTCAAAGTCTCCAAAAAGGAAGGAAGAAAAAGAAAACAGCCGCAGAAAACTCATTGTACTCGTGTCTGCGGGCACTTTATTCACCGTACCTTTGGTTTTTTCACTCATTCAGAATATCCAGCTGTAACATATCCATTCGACTAAACTGCTGCTGTCTGTTTTAATTTCACCCATTTGAAAAAAACAAAACGGACAAGCGGTCCCATAATCAACATTTGCAAAGGGAACGCCAGCATGACATTATGACCGAAAATCGTTAAGTAATCAGATAGAATCGATTGTGTTTGAAATCCTGTGCTGATGCTTTGAACGACATATCCGCATAAAGACATGAGACACACCATCCCAAACACGATAAAGATAGAAAGAGTGAGAATAAAATAGATTTTCTTGCCTTTTGGGGCAAAACGGTTGGCTGCTTTTTTTGCTGAAGGCCCAACAATACACATCTCAATCAACAACGTGATAGCAAAACCGATCACATAGGTGAGTACACCTTCTAACCATGTCATATGTCCAAGCCGTCCATTTAGAAATAGGTTATAAAAGAACATCACTGAAAACATACAAAAACACATCAAGACACCAAATTGTATATCTTCTTTTTTTGTCATTGGCAATTCGATCAACCTCTCAAAATTAGTCTATTTATTATAGATTTCTGTTTCAATTCGTCGTAAGTGAACATTTTGTGAAGGAATAATTCCCCTTTTTTAAGAAGAGTAAATGGCTTTGTATTCATCAAAAGAGAAGACAAAAAAGCATGCAAAACGTGTGCTCCACACATGAATTATGCCAATTCGGCGCAAATGATTGACCGCTAGAGGCTCCTCTTGTGAAAAAATCAAAAATTAACATCAATAAAGGTGGCATAAACTCCCCTAATTTGTTTATAATGAGAGGTATGGTTTGTCGTAAGAATAAGGTATAAATACTTATTATTTCACTGATAAATGGATACATACATGTAATAGAAAGGGAGTGTCTGACCTTGAGTTTGAAAGAATACTCACAGGAACAGCTCAAACAAATGTCTTTAGTTGAACTTGCTTATGAAATTTTCAGAGACAGCAAAACGCCGATTACGTTTTCCGAGTTAATAGATGAAATGGTCCGTTTGCAAGGGATACAAAAATCTGATCTTGATGATCGACTTGCTCAATTTTATACAGACTTAAATATAGATGGCCGCTTTATTTCGTTAGGTGATCAGAGATGGGGACTTCGCAGCTGGTATCCAGTTGATCAAATCGAAGAAGAAGTTCAGCCAGCTGTGAAAACAAAAGCGAAAAAGAAAAAAACAAAAGCTGCTGTCGTTGAAGAAGACTTCGATGATATTGAAGAGGAAGAAGAAATCGACGAGCTTGAAGAAGATCTTGATCTTGTTGAAGACGACGAGGACCTTGACCTAGATGATGAAGAAATCGATGAAGAGATAGAAGAGTTCGACGAAGATGATGATGAAGATGATGACGGCTTAACGGAAATTGATGAAGACGATTTAGACGATGATGAGGAAGACAAATAACCCTCACAAACCGGTCCTGAAAACAGGACAAAACCGTCTTGACTTTCCAGAGCGAACTATGTAGTATGTATTTTGGGCTCTCTAAAAAAGAGTACGTAAAGATACGTTCATTTACGCTCCCTTTCATTTATTTGAAAGGGAGCTTTCTTATTTTTCAAGAGATTTAGGGATACACTCTAAAAGGATGAAGCTGTGCATGTCTAGTCATGCAAGGGTAAAAAAGAGAGGAGCATACGAAATGACAAAGTATATTTTTGTAACAGGAGGAGTTGTTTCCTCACTTGGAAAAGGGATCACGGCTGCATCGTTAGGCCGCCTTCTGAAAAATAGAGGGATGGATGTCACCATTCAAAAGTTTGATCCATATATCAACGTAGACCCAGGGACAATGAGTCCATACCAGCACGGTGAGGTATTTGTCACAGACGACGGTGCTGAAACAGACCTTGACTTAGGTCACTATGAGCGCTTCATTGATATTAACTTGAATAAATACAGCAACGTCACAACTGGTAAAATCTATTCTACAGTCCTGAAAAAAGAGCGCCGCGGCGACTATTTAGGTGGAACCGTACAGGTTATTCCCCATATTACAAATGAAATCAAAGACCGTGTGTACCGTGCAGGGAAAGAAACGGGTGCAGATGTGGTCATTACAGAAATCGGTGGAACAGTTGGAGATATTGAATCCCTTCCATTCCTAGAAGCGATTCGTCAAATGAAGAGTGACATTGGCCGTGAAAACGTGATGTACATTCATTGTACCCTTGTTCCTTACATCCGTGCTGCAGGCGAACTGAAAACAAAACCAACACAGCATAGTGTAAAAGAACTTCGTAGTCTAGGTATTCAGCCAAACGTCATTGTGGTCAGAACTGAAATGCCATTGGCACAAGATATGAAGGACAAAATTGCGCTATTCTGTGATATTGATACGAAAGCAGTCATCGAATGTCAGGATGCAGATACCCTTTATTCGATTCCGCTTGATTTACAAAAGCAAGGATTAGACAAGCTTGTATGTGAGCACATGAAGCTTGACTGTCAAGATGCGGACATGACGGAGTGGACGGCGCTTGTTGATAAAGTGCAAAACCTTTCAAAACAAGTCACAATTGGTCTTGTAGGGAAATATGTTGAGCTGCAAGATGCATACATTTCTGTCGTTGAATCACTTCGTCATGCGGGCTATGCATTTGATGCGGATGTTCAAATCAAATGGATCAACGCAGAAGAAGTCACAGCAGAAAATATGGCTGATTTCGCTCAAGATGTAGACGGCATTATTGTTCCTGGAGGCTTCGGAGACCGCGGAGTAGAAGGGAAAATCATTGCAACACAATATGCGCGCGAAAACAAAGTGCCATTCTTCGGAATCTGCTTAGGTATGCAAGTCGCATCTATCGAATATGCGAGAAACGTACTAGGTTTAGAGGGAGCACATTCCGCTGAAATTGATCCGGAAACAGCATTCCCAATCATCGACCTTCTTCCAGAACAGAAGGATGTTGATGACTTAGGTGGAACACTTCGCCTCGGCCTATACCCTTGTAAACTAAACGAAGACTCAAAAGCATTTGCTGCATACAATGACGAAGTCGTGTACGAACGCCACCGTCATCGCTATGAGTTTAATAACGAATTCAGACAGCAAATGGAAGCAGCAGGTTTTGTCTTCTCTGGTACAAGCCCAGACGGACGCCTTGTTGAAATCATTGAACTGAAGGATCACCCATGGTTCCTTGCTTCTCAGTTCCATCCAGAATTCATTTCAAGACCGACAAGACCACAGCCGTTATTTAGAGATTTCGTTGGTGCTTCACTACAGGCATCTGAATCAAAATAAAACAAAAAACTGCCGAGAATATCATCTTCTCGGCAGTTTTTTTATTCATATTCCTCAACGATTTCTTTCACAGTAAACGATAGAGCATGGTAGACATATAAGCAGGTCATCAGTGCAGGATAGCCGAACCTTGTTCCATCTTCAGCAGGAACAAGTGGTTTTTTGAGCTGAAAATCAATGTGGACATCACAATGCTCTTCAATGAATGACGTCTCCTTTTGTGCAGGACCGACCCCGACAATAGGTGTACCTTGTTCGTGCAGCTCTTTGACAAGGGATTGAATCTCTTGATCTTCTGGATCTGAATAAAATAAAAGCACCCTGTCACTTGGATGAAGTAAGCTGCGCTCCTTTTGATCCAGCGGCAGAACCTTCGCACCCGGAAACGGCTCCTTGCTCTCAGATGCCTCTAAGGCTACAGCCGCCAGTTCATTCTTGCCATGAAAATACACGGCATGTCCACTGACAACGGCCTGAGCAAGAAGGCGTGCACCGTCTTCGATCGCTTCGGCCTGTTTATCTCCAATACGTGAAAAAATACCTGATAATTGGGTAGTGAAAATTTTTAACAAGACTCATTTCCTCCTTCTGTCAGATCATTTTATAATAGAATATAAAGAGAATATTAGGAAAAATGCTCAGAAAATGTCGTAAAGTAAACTATTATAATTAAAGGAAATGTGAAAATCAAACAGAATTATTTAACAACAGCTCTTTTTATGGCGAAAAATGAAAGCAATGGGGTGTAACAAATGAATGAGAAAATTTTAATTGTCGATGATCAGTACGGTATTAGAATATTGCTGAATGAAGTGTTTCATAAAGAAGGCTATCAAACCTTTCAAGCCGCTAACGGACTACAGGCATTAGATATTGTGAAAAACCATAGACCAAACCTCGTCCTGCTTGATATGAAGATTCCCGGAATGGATGGCATTGAGATTTTAAAACGCATGAAATTAATTGATGAAGACATCCGCGTGATCATTATGACAGCTTATGGCGAACTAGATATGATTCAAGAGTCTAAAGAGCTCGGTGCATTAACGCATTTTGCTAAACCATTTGATATTGATGAAATCCGTGATGCGGTCAAAGAATACTTGCCGCTCGAAACAAATGGCTAGATGGAAATGATTGAATCAAGTCATTCTGTTGCCGATTTGTCGAATAATTGGTATTCTAGATAAGAAGAAGAAAGCGATCTGACTTTGAAAGTTTACATATGGCGAGAAATTCTGGTCATGCTAGGGTGGAGAGCTTTTTTTAGTAAGCAAATTAGCTACATAGGGAGGATTTTTCATCATGCCTTTAGTTTCAATGACAGAAATGTTGAAAGACGCAAAGGAAAAAGGTTACGCTGTTGGACAGTTTAACTTAAATAACTTAGAATTCACGCAAGCGATTTTACAAGCTGCTGAAGAAGAGAAATCTCCAGTTATCTTAGGAGTATCTGAAGGAGCAGGACGCTACATGGGCGGCTTCAAAACAGTTGTCGCAATGGTAAAAGCGTTAATCGAAGAATATAATGTAACAGTTCCTGTTGCGATTCATTTAGATCACGGTTCAAGCTTTGAATCTTGTGCAAAAGCTATTCATGCAGGATTTACTTCTGTGATGATTGATGCTTCTCACCATCCATTTGATGAGAACGTAGCGACAACTGCAAAAGTAGTTGAGCTTGCACATTTCCACGGTGTATCTGTAGAAGCTGAGCTTGGAACTGTTGGTGGACAAGAAGACGACGTCATCGCTGAGGGCGTTATTTATGCTGATCCAAAAGAGTGCCAAGAGCTTGTAGAACGTACTGGTATTGACTGCCTTGCGCCTGCACTAGGTTCAGTTCATGGTCCATACAAAGGTGAACCAAACCTTGGTTTTGCTGAAATGGAAGAAATCGGTAAAACAACTGGACTTCCACTTGTTCTTCACGGCGGAACAGGTATCCCAACTGCTGACATCAAGCGTGCGATTTCACTTGGTACAGCAAAAATCAATGTAAACACTGAAAACCAAATTGCTTCTGCGAAAGCAGTTCGCGAAACACTTGCTGCAAAAACAGAAGAGTATGATCCACGTAAATATCTTGGACCAGCTCGTGACGCAATTAAAGCGACTGTTATCGGCAAAATGCGTGAATTTGGTTCTTCTAACCAAGCATAATTTGATGAGAACCGAAAGCCGCCTGAGTCACAGGCGGTTTTCTCCATATCTTGAGAAAGCGCAATCAAATTTACATTTCAGACAATTTATTGATAGGAGAGTGGCACAGTTATGTTATTTTTCGTAGACACAGCGAATATCGCAGACATCAAAGAGGCACACGAGCTTGGCATTTTAGCAGGCGTGACAACAAACCCTAGTTTAGTAGCGAAAGAAAAGGACGTATCGTTCCACGACCGCCTTCGTGAAATCACTGACGTGGTATCAGGTTCAGTTAGTGCGGAAGTCATTTCCCTCAAAGCAGAAGAAATGATCGAAGAAGGAAAAGAGCTTGCTGCTATTGCACCAAATATCACAGTGAAAATCCCAATGACAACAGACGGTCTTAAAGCGGTTAAAGCGTTAACTGACCTTGGAATTAAAACAAACGTCACGTTGATTTTTAGTGCAAACCAGGCACTTCTTGCAGCTAGAGCTGGTGCGACGTATGTCTCTCCATTCCTCGGCCGCTTAGATGACATTGGCCAAAATGGTCTTGATCTCATTAGTGAAGTGAAAACCATTTTTGATGTTCATGGATTAGATACACAAATCATTGCTGCATCCATTCGTCACCCGCAGCATGTGACAGAAGCTGCGCTTAGAGGTGCTCATATCGGCACAATGCCGCTGAAAGTCATCAAGCAGCTGACAAAACACCCATTAACGGATGCAGGCATTGAGCAATTTTTAGCAGACTGGAATAAATAAGTGATTGTGGCAAACGGATACGCATCCGTTTGCCGCAGTTTTCCTTAAATACGCTAAGAAATGTTTTGTGCAAAGAAGAGAACATCACAGCCTCGCAAAGCTTCGATTATTTTTCTTCCGACAAATTTCGTTTAACCTGTATTCTTTCTCTTGATATTGGCTAAATTTTGGACAAGACCTTTTAAAGCGCGACATCCACAAACAGTATAACTCCAACAGTGATCTTCTTTAAGAAGGGAGACAAATATGGAAAAGTTAAACATTGCCGGCGGTGACCCCTTGCGCGGGACCGTACATATTAGTGGTGCGAAAAATAGTGCTGTGGCACTGATTCCTGCCACGATTCTCGCTGATTCTCCAGTAACCATTGAAGGCCTTCCGCATATTTCAGATATTGACACATTACGAGATCTGTTAGAAGAGATTGGCGGAAAGGTCACGTTTGAAAAAGGTGAGATGGTTGTCAATCCTGCCTCCATGATCAGTATGCCGCTTCCTAATGGGAAAGTGAAGAAACTACGAGCATCCTATTACTTAATGGGCGCCATGCTCGGTAGATTCAAGCAGGCTGTCATTGGATTGCCAGGGGGATGTCACTTAGGACCTAGACCGATCGATCAGCATATCAAAGGCTTTGAAGCACTTGGAGCCGAGGTGACAAACGAACAGGGTGCGATTTATTTGCGCGCTGAAAAATTAGTCGGAGCCCGTATTTATCTTGATGTTGTCAGTGTAGGTGCGACCATCAACATCATGCTGGCAGCCGTGCTGGCTGAAGGGAAAACAGTGATTGAAAATGCCGCAAAAGAACCCGAAATTATTGATGTAGCGACACTGCTTGCAAGCATGGGAGCTAAAATCAAAGGTGCGGGGACGGATGTGATTCGGATCGAAGGTGTGGAATCTCTTCATGGTTGCAGGCATTCCATCATCCCTGACCGCATAGAAGCAGGTACATTTTTAATTGCAGGTGCAGCGATGGGGGATGAAGTTGTGCTTGATAATGTGATCCCAACTCATTTAGAATCAATTACGGCGAAACTTAGAGAGATGGGATTCACAATTGAAACAAGCAACGATCAAATGCTGATCGTTGGCAGAAATGAAGGACTCAAGCCTGTCGATATCAAAACTCTTGTGTATCCGGGCTTTCCGACCGATCTTCAACAGCCGATGACGGCTTTGTTAACAAAGGCGAAAGGCACGAGTGTCGTCACAGATACCATTTACTCTGCCCGCTTTAAACACATTGACGAATTGCGTCGAATGGGTGCTAACATGAAGGTGGAAGGAAGATCTGCTATTATTACAGGTCAAACGCAGCTTCAAGGTGCAAAGGTCAAAGCAAGTGATCTGCGAGCAGGTGCTTGTCTCGTTGTTGCAGGGTTAATGGCAGACGGTGTGACTGAAATCACAGGGCTTGAACATATAGACAGAGGATATAGTATGCTTGAGGAGAAGCTTGAAGGCTTGGGTGCAACCATCTGGCGTGAAAAGCTGAATGACCAAGAAATAGAAGAACTTCAAAATTCATAAGGCTTTGACTGTGAGAGGAGATTTGGACAAAAATGGAAAGAAGTTTATCGATGGAACTAGTACGGGTGACAGAAGCAGCTGCATTAAAATCTGCTCGTTGGATGGGTAGAGGTTTAAAAGACGAAGCGGATGATGCTGCAACAAGTGCCATGCGTGATGTATTTGATACGATTCCGATGAAGGGAACTGTGGTCATCGGCGAGGGAGAAATGGACGAAGCGCCAATGCTTTATATTGGGGAAAAGCTTGGAAACGGATATGGACCTCGCGTGGATGTCGCTGTTGATCCATTGGAAGGAACAAATATTGTGGCAAGCGGCGGCTGGAATGCTTTAGCTGTTATCGCTGTTGCAGATCATGGCAATTTGCTGAATGCACCTGATATGTACATGGATAAGATCGCAGTAGGTCCAGAAGCGGTAGGCTGCATCGACATTGAAGCGCCTGTCATTGACAATCTTCGTGCTGTTGCAAAAGCGAAAAACAAAGATATTGAAGATGTTGTTGCGACAATTTTAAACAGAGAGCGACATGGAAAGATCATTGCTGAGCTGAGAGAAGCTGGAGCAAGAATCAAGCTGATCGATGATGGTGACGTTGCAGGAGCCATTAATACAGCATTTGATCACACAGGTGTTGATATTCTATTTGGTTCAGGTGGAGCGCCTGAAGGTGTCCTTTCTGCTGTTGCGTTAAAAGCACTTGGTGGAGAAATCCACGGTAAGCTTCTTCCACAAAGTGAAGAAGAGCTGAGACGCTGTGAGAAAATGGGACTGGATGTTGGAAAAGTCCTCAGAATGGAAGACCTCGTGAAAGGCGATGACGCCATTTTTGCAGCGACAGGTGTAACTGATGGCGAGTTATTAAAAGGTGTTCAATTTAAAGGCTCTGTTGGAACAACACATAGTGTTGTCATGCGTGCGAAATCAGGTACTGTTCGATTCGTCGATGGCAGACACAGTTTAAAGAAAAAACCGAATCTTGTCATTCGTCCGTAATCTGAAAGCGGGTATTCTTTACCCGCTTTTCATATAGGTGTCAAATATATATCATTTTCTTTTTAAAGTTGAATATTCCCTGCAAATGAGGTAAAACTAAAGAGTGCTGCGAAATTTTCTGCGAATTTACTTCTTTTAAGCTTCAACAAGTTTAAATACTGCCGCATCATGACGATATACTCATTATCCTTCTCTATGTTGACAAAGCTCGAGTTCACATTGTTCCTATCTTTACGATAAAACGAGTGGGAGCGTTACCATGAGAGCGAGGTCATTCCAACAAAAACGGAATTAAAGCTAATCAAATACAATGGTCATGCATTTGTAATGAAATACATTGACTAGAAAAGTGTGGTGTCCATATTGAAAGATGTTTCGATTTCATCTTTGGAAAATATGAAATTAAAAGAGCTGTATGAGTTAGCAAAAAAGTACAAAATCTCTTATTACAGCAAACTAACAAAAAAAGAATTAATTTTTGCCATCTTAAAGGCGAACGCTGAGCAAGAGGATCTCTTATTTATGGAAGGGGTTCTTGAAATTATTCAGTCTGAGGGATTTGGTTTCTTAAGACCAATTAACTACTCCCCAAGTTCTGAAGACATTTATATTTCAGCTTCACAAATCAGACGCTTTGATTTGCGAAACGGAGATAAGGTGTCTGGAAAGGTACGACCTCCAAAAGAGAATGAACGCTACTATGGCCTCCTTCATGTCGAAGCGGTAAATGGGGACGACCCAGAATCAGCTAAGGAACGTGTTCACTTTCCTGCACTCACGCCGCTATTCCCTGATCGTCAAATGATTCTTGAAACACAGCCTAATCACCTGTCTACTAGAATTATGGATATGATGGCGCCAGTTGGGTTTGGACAGCGTGGTTTAATTGTTGCACCGCCTAAGGCTGGGAAAACCATTTTGCTCAAAGAAATTGCCAACAGCATTTCTGAAAATCACCCAGAGTCAGAGCTGATTGTCCTTTTGATAGACGAACGCCCGGAGGAAGTAACAGATATCGAACGTTCTGTTGCAGGGGATGTTGTTAGTTCAACCTTTGACGAAGTACCGGAAAACCACATTAAAGTAGCAGAGCTTGTATTAGAGCGTGCCATGCGTCTTGTTGAACATAAGAAAGATGTCATCATCTTAATGGACAGCATCACAAGGCTTGCTCGTGCATACAACCTTGTCATCCCGCCAAGCGGCCGAACGCTTTCCGGCGGTATTGATCCAGCGGCTTTCCACCGTCCAAAACGCTTCTTTGGTGCTGCGCGTAACATTGAAGAAGGCGGAAGCTTGACGATTTTAGCCACTGCGCTTGTTGATACGGGATCACGTATGGATGATGTGATTTATGAGGAATTTAAGGGGACGGGGAACATGGAGCTTCATTTGGACCGCTCTCTTGCAGAAAGAAGAATTTTCCCAGCGATCGACATTCGTCGTTCTGGTACGAGAAAAGAAGAACTGCTTGTACCAAAAGAGCATCTTGATCGTTTATGGGCGATGAGAAAATCGATGTCAGATACACCTGACTTTGCTGAGAAATTCATGCGCAAAATGAGAAAAACAAAGACAAACCAAGAGTTTTTTGATATTTTAACGCAAGAATGGAAACAAGCGAACATGTCTGCATCAAGAAGATAGTTTGTTGAAAAAATACATTTGCAATCATAGACTCACACTGTTATAATTTCATCATGTGCGTTTCAGAATTTATTCTGAGATATTAACTCTGTTTCCGAATTGGATTCAGGGCGGAAGGAGATGACAGTAGATGAAAACAGGAATTCATCCTAACTACAAAAAAGCTACAGTCAAATGCGCTTGTGGAAATGAGTTTGAAACTGGATCAGTAAAAGAAGAGGTACGCATCGAGATTTGCTCTGAATGCCATCCTTTCTATACAGGCCGTCAAAAATTCGCTTCTGCTGATGGACGTGTTGACCGCTTTAACAAAAAATACGGTCTTAAGTAATAATAGATACAATAAACAGGCAGGAATCCGTTCTTGCCTGTTTTTTTACGTGGATTGATGGAACTTTAAAACGGGGGAGAAGACCTTATGTATGTGATGAAACAAAGCGGTTGGCTTGAAGTCATCTGCGGAAGTATGTTTTCTGGAAAGTCGGAAGAATTGATTCGGAGAGCCAAAAGGGCCACCTTTGCCAAACAAGAAGTAAAAATATTCAAACCAGCGATTGATAACCGGTATAGTACAAGCTCAGTTGTTTCACATAACGGTTCATCGGTCGATGGGATTGCAGTAGCCTCACCAAAAGACATAATAACGCACATATCAGAAAGAACCGATGTCATTGGCATAGATGAGGTGCAATTTTTTGATGAGACAATCATTGACATTGTCACTCAATTGGCTGATAAAGGTTACCGAGTCATTGTTGCAGGCCTTGATCAAGACTTCAGAGGAGAGCCATTTGGTGTTGTTCCGCATTTAATGGCATGTGCAGAGCTTGTAACAAAACTTCAAGCAGTTTGTTCGGTATGCGGCTCCCCAGCGAGTAGAACACAACGCTTGATCGACGGTAAACCCGCATCTTATGATGATCCCATTATTTTAGTAGGTGCGCAGGAATCATACGAAGCACGATGCAGACATCACCATGAAGTACCAAAACTAGATGTTGGTACAACACTTGACAATTAAAAAAATAGCAAATGCCGCTGTGTTTCGTTTTTCGAGTTTTTGGCTGAACACCCATCATTTGTACTTAAATAAATTAAATAACGCTACGAAAAAATTATCTAATTTTCAACGCTTGCGTTTTGGTATAAGCAGGCATAAAATGACTAACTGTAGTGTAAAGCATTTAAACGAAAAGTTCGATTTCTTGTCATAATTTTTTTGATTAAGGATTTTTCTCCTTGATCGTTCTTTGTATTAATAGTTCACTTTATTTATATTTTAGAAAGAGGGTAGTTTTTGATGAACAACGTGAAGAAAACAAAAGAAGGGTACCTCGAAACCACTTTGACAGGTAAAGATGTATTATCGATTCCAACGTTGAACAAAGGCGTTGCTTTCTCTGAAGAAGAAAGACAAGAGCTTGGACTAGAAGGATTACTTCCTCCAACTGTTCTGACTTTAGAACAGCAAGCAGAGAGAGCATACAAGCAATTTCTAGCTCAGCCAGATCGTCTTCGTCAAAACGTATACTTAAGTGATTTGCAAAACCGTAACGAAGTATTATTCTATAAGCTTCTAACGGACAAGCTTCGTGAAATGCTTCCTGTTGTTTACACACCAACTGTTGGTGAAGCGATTCAAGAATACAGCCATGAATACAGAAGACCTCATGGTGTCTACCTTTCAATCGACAACATTGACGGCATTGAGAAAGCATTTGAAAACTTACATGCAACAGCAGGCGACATCGACCTCATCGTAGCAACTGACTCTGAGAGTATTCTTGGAATTGGTGACTGGGGTGTTGGTGGTATCAACATCGCAATTGGTAAATTAGCTGTTTACACGGCTGCAGCAGGGATTGATCCAAGCCGCGTGATTCCAGTTGTATTAGATGTTGGAACTAACAATGAAAAATTATTAAATGATCCATTGTACATCGGGAACCACCACAAACGTGTACAAGGTGAAAAATACGAAGAGTTCATTGATGCGTATGTCAAAGCAGCACTTAAATTCTTCCCGAAAGCATTGCTTCACTGGGAAGACCTTGGAAACAAAAATGCACGTAACATCATGAAAAAATACAACGACAACATCTTAACATTTAATGATGATATCCAAGGTACTGGTGCCATTACTTTAGCGGGTGTTCTTGCAGCTGTCAAGAAAACTGGTACTCAATTGAAAGATCACCGTGTGATGATTTTCGGAGCTGGATCAGCTGGAATCGGAATCGCCGATCAAATGCGTGACACAATGGTTCTTGAAGGTCTAAGTGAAGAAGAAGCAAACAATGCATTCTGGACGTTAGACTACAGAGGATTGCTAACAGATCAGTTTGAAGATGAAGTGCTTGATTTCCAAAAACCATACCTTCGTTCTTCTGATGAAGTAGAAGGCTGGGCTCGTGATGAAAAAGGACAAATCTCATTTGCTGAAGCTGTTCGCAAGGTGAAGCCAACCATTCTTATTGGTACATCAGGTCAAGGCGGCGCATTCACTGAAGAAATTATTAAAGAAATCGCAGCTCATACAGAGCGTCCAGTGATCATGCCGATGTCTAACCCAACTCCACTTGCTGAAGCAGTACCGGAAGATCTATTCAAATGGACAGACGGTCGTGCGCTTGTTGCAACTGGAAGCCCATTCGAAAATGTCGAGTATAACGGAATTGAACATGAAATCGGACAATCAAACAATGCGTTCGTTTTCCCTGGACTTGGTCTTGGTTCAATCGTAACGGAATCAAAAATTATCACAAAAGGCATGTTCGTTGCTTCTGCAAATGCGATCGCTGAAATGGTTGATCATGAAAAACCAGGCGCTGGACTGCTTCCAAGCATTGATAAATTGCAAGAAGTATCAATCAAGGTAGCTGTTGAAGTAGCAAAAGCAGCAATTAAAGATGGTGTCGCAAGAAGAACGCCTGACAACATCGAACAAGCTGTGAAAGATGCTATGTGGATTCCTGAATATAAAAAAATTGTAAGAGCATAATAAAATGTGTAATGCGGCATTGTTTCGGGTAATGTAAGCAATGCCGCTATAAAATAAGAAACATGTAAAGGATTCAAGGAGGAATAGTAAGATGGACTTTTTAAATATTTTGATCCTCCTAGCACCGATTTTTTTCGTTATCGCGCTGGGTTGGTTCGCAGGGAACTTCGGCAGCTATGACGCTAAATCTGCAAAAGGTGTAAGTACACTTGTTACAAAGTATGCTTTGCCAGCGCACTTTATCGCCAGCATTCTGTCAACACCAAAAGACAAATTCTATAGTCAAATTCCATTTTTCGTTGCATTGATTCTCGGAATCGTAGGCTTTTATATCATTATCCTTTTAGTTACGAAATTTGCTTTTAAATATGATTTAACAGATTCATCTGTTTTCTCATTAAACTCAGCACAACCGACCTTTGCATTTATGGGGATTCCGGTCTTGGGCAGTTTATTTGGGGCTCAAGAAGTTGCAATTCCGATTGCTATTACCGGAATAGTTGTAAATGCATTGCTTGATCCAATTGCTATTATTGTGTCAACTGTCGGTGAAAAAACAAAAGGAAAAGCCAAAGACGGCGAAAGTTTCCTGAAAATGACGACGAAAGCGATTTTGCACGGTTTATCAGAGCCGCTTGCGCTTGCACCGTTAGCAAGTATCATTCTTGTTCTTTTAGGATTTAAACTTCCTGAAATCGGACATGAAATGCTAGAGGAAATTGGAAGTGTGACATCAGGGGTTGCGCTCTTTGCAGTCGGTGTCACAGTCGGTATCCGCAAAATTAAACTGAGCTTACCAGCTTTCAGTATCGCATTGCTCAAAGTAGCTGTACAACCGTTACTTATGTATTTTATCGCCATTCTTATGGGTCTTTCGGCGGATGAAATTACAAAAGCTGTATTGCTTGTTGCCTTCCCAGGTTCAGCTGTTGCGGCCATGATCGCCACTCGATTTGAGAAACAGGAAGCAGAAACAGCATCGGCATTTGTGATCAGTGCGATCATGTCACTCATTACACTACCGATCATTATTGCACTTACCGTATAATATAGTAGAAAGGCTGCCTTATAGGCAGCCTTTCTTAGCGAAATGAATGAAACAGAGGGAAGAGCACACGCTTTTTTTTCATTTCGGGGTGTGCCTTTTCCTTTTCTTCTTCTTTTGATGGTTTTGGTTTTGTCAATGTGGCTGTGAGGCGTTCTAATTTTGCAGTTAATTCTTCAATTTCTCTTCTGTGCTGGAGGAGCTGGTAGGAAACGCCTTCATCTGCTTTCTTAGCGAGTTTCTGTTCTATTTCTTGAAAACGGGCTTCAATATGACTGACATGTGATTGCTCTTGAAGGAGCTGTTTCACTTGTTCTTCTAAGGCTTCTATTCGTTTTGATGAGTCAGAAGTTTCTACAGCAGGTGATAATTGCTGGGCGGTTTCTTCATGGATCGGCAGTCTAATGTCATGGAGAATCACACCTTCGTTCATTTGGTGTTGGACCTCTTTGAGCAGCTGGACAATGTCATCATGAAATTCGTAATGTCCAAGTTCATTCCGGGCGACAGGGATGTTGAGCTGTTTGACCCAGCGCTGAATGGTTTTTGAAGATACACCAATTTCCTTTGCAACCTCATTTGTATTCAAACCAAATGCCCTCCCTTTTTTCAATTACAAGTACCATTCTCTTTCGTGAGCATCCGTTCCTTCACGTTAGACAAAACAAGTAACCAATCGCCAAAGATCGTGTTTTCTAGTGAAAAATTGCAGAAAATCAATTGTTTTGGAAATTTTTTTGACTGTCATACCCCGCTATACTATAATTAGACTGTTACGCACAAAACAGAGGTGAAGACCATGTTAGACCGTTTAAAATCAATTGAAGAACGCTATGAAAAGCTAAATGAATATTTAAGTGACCCTGAAGTGGTGAACGACCCTAAGAAGCTTCGTGAATATTCGAAGGAACAATCTGATATTCAAGAAACTGTTGAGGTATATAGACAATATCGTGCGGCATATGATCAGCTAAGTGATGCGAAAGCCATGCTGGAAGATAAGCTCGATGCCGATATGCGCGACATGGTCAAAGAAGAAATTTCAGAGCTCACAGAGGAAACAGAACGTTTAGAAGACGAGCTGAAAATCTTGCTCATCCCGAAAGATCCGAATGACGATAAGAACGTTATTGTGGAGGTTCGTGGTGCAGCGGGCGGAGAAGAGGCTGCGCTGTTTGCAGGAAACCTGTACCGTATGTACAGCCGTTATGCTGAAATGCAAGGCTGGAAAACGGAAGTCATGGAAGCGAGTGTCACTGGAACTGGCGGTTATAAGGAGATCATCTTTATGATTAGCGGTAAAGGTGCATATTCTAAACTAAAGTTTGAAAACGGTGCACACCGCGTGCAGCGTGTTCCTGAAACTGAGTCAGGCGGCCGTATTCATACATCAACAGCGACAGTTGCTGTATTACCAGAAGCTGAGGAAGTTGAAATTGATATCCACGAAAAAGATATTCGTGTGGATACATTCGCATCAAGCGGACCAGGGGGACAAAGTGTTAATACCACAATGTCTGCTGTTCGTTTGACTCACCTTCCAACAGGTGTAGTGGTTTCCTGTCAGGATGAGAAATCACAAATCAAAAACAAAGAAAAAGCGATGAAAGTTTTGCGTGCGAGAATTTATGATAAATTCCAGCGTGAAGCACAAGCTGAATATGACCAAACCCGTAAATCTGCTGTTGGAACAGGGGATCGTTCAGAGCGTATCCGTACGTACAATTTCCCGCAAAACCGCGTGACGGACCACCGTATCGGATTGACGATTCAAAAGCTTGATCAAATTTTAGAAGGAAAACTTGACGAGGTCATTGATGCATTAATTATGGAAGACCAAGCAAGAAAACTTCAAAATGCAAAATAAAGAGCGAACGATCTTTGAAGCCCTTAAATGGGCTTCTTCTTTGTTAACGGAAGCGGGCAGAGACCAAAACGCAGCAGAGTTAATGTTGATGCATGTGCTTGGATGGAGCAGAAGTGAACTTCTTGCCCGTTTTCATGATCCACTGCCAGAGGAGCAAGATTCACAATTCAGCAAGTTCGTCGCACAGCACAAGCGTGGAGTGCCTGTGCAGCATTTAACGGGTGTTGAATTTTTTTATGGGCGTCCTTTTGAGGTAAACAAACACGTTCTGATTCCTCGTCCTGAAACGGAGGAAGTGGTGCTGGCGGCATTGAATATGATGAATCGTGTGTTTCCTAATGATCAGCCGCTCAAAGCTGTTGATGTAGGAACAGGTAGCGGTGCAATTGCGATTACGTTAGCTCTTGAAAAAGAATCTCTCACTGTGACAGCGACGGATATTTCACATGAAGCACTTGAAGTAGCAAAGCGAAATCAAGAAACGCTTGGTGCAGACGTTCATTTTGTCCAAGGGGATTTACTTGAACCGATTATGGCTCAAGGCATCAAAGTCGATGTGTTTATTTCCAATCCGCCTTATATTGCGGCAGAAGAAATGGATGGTTTATCAGAGGTTGTCACAAAGCATGAACCTGTCAATGCGCTGACAGATGGGCGTGATGGCCTGTGGTTTTATGAGCGTATCGCCTGTGATCTCCACAAGGTACTTCATCAGCAAGCAGTGGTTGTCCTTGAAATAGGACATACACAAGCACAAGATGTAAAAGCGCTTCTTTTGCAGGCGTTCCCTTCAGCTGATGTTCATATCATCAAGGACATCAACGGAAAGGATCGAGCGGTTTGCGCACACATTCAAAACGGAAGTCCGGCTGAATAAAGTCGGACTATTTTATTATGTAAAGATGAAACTTATGGTAAAAGGGAAACGTATATATAGAAGAATGAACATTCTGATCATGATTTTTTACATAAATTTGTTTTGAAGGAGCGAATGGTGTGAACAGAAGGTATGCGATGGTGTTGGTCATCGTCAGTGTACTATTGATTGTGAGTGCTTGTGGTAAACCGAGCTTTAAAAAAGAAGCAGCAGCATTTGGGGAAAACTATAAAAAAGCACAATACACAGTGAATCGGACGGATGACCTATCTGACATGAAGGAGAAGTTGAAGGATTATTTAACCGAGCATGAATATCAAGAATATACACAAGACAGCATGTTTCCAAGTGTATTAGAAGCAGCAAAAGATCAAGATTGTCAAATTAAACTGAAAAAAATTACGTTTACACCTTCAGATGAAAGCGATGACAGGATTGAATTTGACTATGAAATGATCATTCAATTTATTGACCATAAAGGAAAGGTCAAAAAGGAAATTGAGAAAAAAGGTGCAATGACAGTTATCAAAACAGATTCGGGATTAAAAATCAGCCGAGATTGGGATGGGAGACTGTACCCGTCCGATTACCAATCCTCACTAAAAAGCCGTTCATAAGTTGTTGAATGGCTTTTTTGCATGCAGAAAAAACATTGATTCGCTCACCTCATGTAGTTGTTTTTTACTCATAATCTATTAAAAAAATCATTTTTGCTGTTTACGAGATGCGTTTCCTGGACACAATGTTTGTAGCGAAGAGAAAAAGTGGGGGGAACACATCATGTTCAAAAGTAAAATGATGATTTGTCTTTATATGTTTCTATTATTATGTGGTGCTTTTGCAAACCTTGGAAAAGAGGAGACGGCGGCTGCTTCTGCCAATCAGCCTGTTGTGATTCCAGATGAAGCCATTCGTTTACGCATTTTAGCCAACAGTGACCGGTCGGCAGATCAAGATGTGAAACGAAGTATTCGAGATGAGGTCAATGCCAATATAACGGAATGGGTGAAAGACCTCACATCCATTGAAGAAGCCAGACGTGTGATTCGTTCAAAGCTTCCAGACATCAATCGTATTGCCAAAGCAAAATTAAAGGAACAACACATTGATCAATCCGTATCGGTCAGCTTTCAAAAAGCCTCATTTCCAACAAAGCTATATGGCAACTTTGTTTATCCTGCTGGGAAATATGAAGCCATTTTGATTACGTTAGGGGAAGGAGACGGAGCCAATTGGTGGTGTGTGTTATTCCCACCTCTCTGCTTTATCGATTTTTCAAACGGAGAAGCGATCGCCTCACCAGAAGGAGATGATAAAGAGCAGGTAGCCGCAGAGCCATCAAATGAATCTGTCAATGAAGTGGTAAAAGAAGAAGAGACGGGTGAAGTGAAATTCTTTCTGTTCGAATGGGTCTCTAGTCTTTTCTCTTAAAAAAGGTCTAAATCTGTTTTTGCCTCATAGAGTTGAAGTAAGAGAACAAAAAGAGGTGAAAGCATGTATTATCAATTAAGAATAGCGACAGAAGAAGATGCCCCGGCCATTAATGCTTTTCTTGAAAAAGGCCAAGCAAAAGGCGGGGTGACGATTGCAGAGCGTACGTCATTTGTGGTCATGGAAGATGCAGACGGTGAGCTTGCAGGCTGTTTAGGTCTTGAACGACTAAATGAACAAGAAGGATTGCTAAGATCACTTGTGATATCAGATAAACTTGGTCAGGGGCATATCGTTTCTCTGTTCCAAAGTGTTCAAACGCTAGGGGAAAAGCAAGGTGTGGACACCTTTTATGTTGTAGCCAATCACTCCTCTTCGCATGATTTTTTAGCGCTGATGGGCTTTACGCCTATAGAGGAAATCCCAGAAAGTGTGTGGGTATCTGAGCATGCAAAAGAGTCGTTGGGAAAAGAGCAGGCGGTTGTGCTGCAAAAAACAGCGAGTTAATCACAAAACACCGGACTTATTCACATACTTATCCACTGTAAAACAAGCGTTGTCCACAAATTGTGGACAACGCTTGTTTTATTTAGCATCATCTTTTATACTTTCAAAAGGATAATTGAGATATATCAACAGTTTTATCTTTTTTAAAAGGAGTTTGTATGATGTTAAATACAAAAAGGTGGTCTGTGGATTTAAAAAAGGATTTATCCACATACTATCCACAAATTGAACAAGCAGCTCTGTTGTTGCGGCAGAATGAAGTGGTCGCTTTTCCAACAGAAACGGTGTATGGACTAGGGGCAAATGCAAAAGAGACAGAGGCTGTGAAGAAAATTTATGAAGCGAAAGGACGCCCAAGTGATAATCCGTTGATTGTTCACATTGCGGATGTTCAACAGCTTCATGAATTTGCGCAAATAGAAAATGAAAAAGTAACGGCGCTGATGGATGCCTTTTGGCCAGGCGCTCTCACCATTGTTCTACCTTGTAAGCCGGGCACATTATCAAAGCAGGTGACGGCAGGTTTAACGACGGTAGGCGTAAGAATGCCTGATCATCCTGTTGCGCTTGAACTCATCCGAGCAGCTGGTCTGCCAATTGCCGCGCCTAGTGCCAACCGTTCGGGAAAACCGTCGCCGACACTTGCGGATCATGTCGCGAGTGATCTTGATGGGAAAATTGCTGGCATTGTCGATGGTGGTTCAACAGGTATTGGCGTGGAGTCAACGGTTGTATCCTGTATAGACGAGATTCCAGTGATCTTAAGGCCGGGCGGTATTACAAAAGAAGCGTTAGAAGAGGTCGTAGGAACGGTCAACATGGATCCAGGGCTGACGAAAAAGGATGAGGCGCCAGTATCGCCGGGAATGAAATACACACATTATGCACCTGAAGCACAAATGTATATATTTCATGGAAGTGATGAAGACATGCAGCTGCACATTCAGAAGTACCGAGCTGAAGGGCTAAAAGTAGGTGTGCTGACGACAGAAGAAAAGAAGGAATGGTTTGCGGCAGATGTTATCTTTAGCTGTGGATGGAGAGAAAAGCCTGAAACGGTTGCTTCAAACTTATATCGTGTGCTGAGACAATTTGATGAAACGGATGTAGACTTGATCATTTCAGAAGCCTTCTCAGAGCAGGGAGTTGGTTCTGCGATCATGAACCGTCTGCAAAAAGCGGCAGGAGGGCGCACTCTCTCTTCATTCAAATAGTTCTAACCTCTCTTGGACAAACATAGGTTAAAGGAGAATGCGTGTCCAAGGGGGATTTACATGAATGAACTAACTGGCGAATTGCTGACACTCAGTATCATGGCTTTTGCACTTGGAATGGATGCCTTTTCGGTTGGACTCGGCATGGGGATGATTCAGCTGAGATTCCGCCAGATCCTTTATATTGGACTTGTCATTGGGATATTTCATATGTTTATGCCTCTTTTTGGCATGCTAACAGGTCAGCTTTTATCTGGCTGGCTTGGGCTCCTAGCAACCTATATTGGCGGGGCGCTTCTTTTGGTGCTGGGTCTGCAAATGATCATCGCTTCTATCCGAAAAGAAGATAAGCCATTTATCGCACCTGCTGGGGCCGGTCTCGTTCTTTTTGCAACAAGTGTGAGTTTAGATAGTTTTTCCGTTGGCTTAAGCCTGGGGATTTACGGTTCTCGGGTGTTGATGACCATTTTATTGTTTGGCTTTTTTAGTATGATGCTCACATGGTTTGGATTATTACTCGGTAAACAGGTTCGGTCATGGGTAGGTTCATACAGCGGGGCGCTTGGCGGATTGATTTTACTAGCCTTTGGAATCAAATTATTATTTCCGCTCTAGCCAGTCTCCTTACATAACATGTAGAATGAAATGCTATATAATAGAAGAAAAGGAGGTCGAAAGATGAATATCTTATTTGTTTGTACGGGAAATACTTGCAGAAGTCCGATGGCTCAAGCCCTTTTTTCCTCCATTGCAGATGAAAAAGGCTTGCAGGTCACTGTAAAATCAGCGGGCATCTTCGCCTCTGATGCAGGGAAGGCATCTCCTCAAGCAGTCGAAGCATTATTTGAGAAAAGCATTCCACTGAATCACTCGTCGTCTAAACTAACAGAAGAACTTCTTCATGAAGCAGATTATGTCTTCACCATGACGATTCAGCATAAGCAGTTGATTGTGGAGCAATATGCTCATGTGAAAGACAAGGTCTTCACTCTAAAAGAATTTGCGACAGGATCAGAAGGTGACGTGTCGGACCCATTTGGAGGGAGTCTCTCCATTTATCAGGAGACACGAGATGAACTAGAAACGCTATTGTATCAACTTGCTAAAAAGCTTAAACAGGATCACAAATCCTCATAAATGGACAACCTGTAAAACCGTTGCGCAAACGGTTTTTCTGCTTTTGTTTGCAAATGACTAGGCAGAGGTTAAAATATAACTGTAAATAAAGAATGAATGTAAGACATGACAGATTAACTCACCCTTAGGAGGAATTGCCCGATGAAAGTAGCCATTGCATCCGATCACGGCGGAACGAATATTCGTGAAGAAATCAAACAACTAATGGATGAATTAAAGATTGAATACATTGATATGGGTTGTGAATGTGGATCAGGTTCTGTAGACTACCCTGACTATGCTTTTCCTGTAGCCAATATGGTGGCAAACGGAGAAGTCGATCGCGGCATTTTGATTTGCGGGACAGGTATCGGTATGAGCATTTCAGCAAACAAAGTGAAAGGCATCCGCTGTGCACTGGCGCATGATACATTCAGTGCAAAGGCGACGAGAGAACATAACGATACAAATGTTCTTGCGATGGGAGAACGAGTCATTGGACCAGGATTGGCAAGAGAGATTGCTCACATTTGGCTGACAACAGAATTTACTGCAGGACGTCATGCTGTGCGGATTGGTAAAATCGCTGATTACGAAGAAAAGCACCTGTAAGGAGCGCTTAACATGAACATTGGTCAAGATTGGCTTGAAATGTTAAAAGAGTTTCATCAAACAGTTGAACTGCGAGCCGGCCACATTTTAGTGATTGGCTGCAGTACGTCAGAAGTGGCTGGCGAGCACATTGGGACAGCGGGAAGTGAGCAAATTGCTGAAGCTATTTATCAAGAGCTCGATCAACTGAGACGCGAGACAGGAATCGAATTGGCCTTCCAATGCTGCGAGCATTTGAATCGTGCCCTCGTTGTGGAAGAAGAGGTGGCGTACCGGCTTAACTTAGAAATTGTAGCGGCTGTACCTGTCCGTAAGGCGGGTGGTTCTATGGCGGCTCATGCGTATCAGCAAATGGAACACCCTGTGCTGGTTGAATCCATTTCAGCACATGCAGGGATTGATATCGGTGATACATTCATCGGCATGCACTTAAAGCGGGTAGCTGTACCGGTGCGTCTCAGCCGTCATCAATTAGGACAAGCACATGTGACGTTTGCAAAAACTCGTCCAAAGCTGATTGGCGGAGAACGAGCCGTTTATACAAGTTCATAGTTCGGATATATTTCTAATATAATGTTGAATGATGAAGACGCTTCACCCTTTGAATATTCGGGTTTTCATAAAAAAGAAGTCGATTTTCCAAAAAAAACTTTTACATTTTACTCAAAAACCGTGTACAATGAGATGGTGAAAACATCGAATGGAAATAGATTGGAGAGGATTTCGCTGATGAAACATTTACCTGAGCAAGACGCACAAGTATTCAAAGCAATTCAACTAGAGCGGAAACGCCAGCAGGACAAAATCGAATTAATTGCATCAGAAAACTTCGTAAGCGAAGCAGTCATGGAAGCGCAGGGTTCTGTCTTAACAAACAAATATGCAGAAGGTTACCCTGGTAAACGCTACTATGGCGGCTGTGAACATGTAGACGTTGTAGAAGATATCGCACGTGACCGCGCAAAAGAAATTTTTGGCGCTGAGTATGTGAACGTACAGCCTCACTCAGGAGCTCAAGCGAATATGGCCGTATACTTTACAATCCTTGAGCATGGCGATACAGTGCTAGGCATGAACTTATCACATGGCGGGCATTTAACACATGGAAGCCCTGTAAACTTTAGCGGCGTACAGTACAACTTTGTAGAATACGGTGTAGATAAAGAAACACAACATATCGACTACCAAGATGTACTTGAAAAAGCACGTGAGCATAAGCCGAAACTAATCGTAGCGGGGGCAAGTGCTTACCCACGTCAAATTGATTTCAAAAAGTTCCGTGAAATTGCCGATGAAGTCGGTGCTTACTTTATGGTGGACATGGCTCACATCGCGGGTCTTGTTGCAGCAGGTCTTCATCCAAATCCAGTTCCTTACGCTGATTTTGTGACAACGACAACTCACAAAACATTGCGCGGACCTCGCGGCGGAATGATTCTATGCCGTGAAGAGTTTGGTAAAAAGATCGACAAATCGATCTTCCCTGGTATTCAAGGTGGACCACTCATGCATGTGATCTCTGCAAAAGCTGTTTCTTTCGGTGAAGTATTGAACGGAGATTTCAAAACATATGCACAAAACGTGATTGATAACGCAAAACAACTAGCTGAAACCCTTTTATCTGAGGATATTCAGCTTGTATCTGGTGGAACAGATAACCATCTTGTTCTCATCGACTTGCGCTCTCTTGGCATTACAGGAAAAATTGCAGAAAACGTTCTTGATGAAATTGGTATCACGGTGAACAAAAATGCAATTCCATATGATCCAGAGAAACCATTTGTTACAAGTGGTGTACGTGTAGGTACAGCAGCAGTGACAAGCCGTGGCTTCGATCAAGAAGCGATGAAAGAAGTCGGTTCCATTATTGCGCTTGCTCTGAAACATCATGAAGATGAAGCGAAATTAGAAGAGGCGAAAAAGCGTGTATCTGATCTGACAGCTCGTTTCCCTCTATATCAAGAATTAGATTATTAAGATGCAGACCCATTTGCCTATTTTTGGCATGTGGGTTTTTTTTGTAGGATTTGCGAATCATATTGAAAGATGATGTCTTTTTATGTAGAATTGTAGGAAGTGTGCAAAGTTCACCGGAAGATGACAGAAAAGGAGTTGTAGCAAGCAATGGCAAAGGTTTATGTATTTGATCACCCGCTTATTCAGCACAAACTTACATATATTCGTGACGTTCATACAGGAACAAAAGAATTTAGAGAGCTAGTGGATGAAGTCGCAACATTAATGGCATTTGAAATCACAAGAGACTTACCGCTTGAAGAGGTAGATGTAGAAACACCTGTACAAGTCGCTAAATCAAACGTGATCTCAGGTAAAAAACTCGGAGTTGTGCCGATTTTAAGAGCAGGTCTTGGAATGGTAGACGGGATTTTGAAACTCATTCCAGCTGCCAAAGTGGGACATGTCGGTTTATACCGTGATCCGAAGACATTAAAGCCTGTTGAATATTATGTGAAGCTTCCATCTGATGTGGAAGAGCGTGAATTTATCGTAGTAGACCCAATGCTTGCAACGGGCGGATCAGCTGTAGAAGCATTAAACAGCTTGAAAAAACGCGGTGCGAAAAACATCCGCTTCATGTGTCTGATTGCTGCGCCAGAAGGTGTAGAAGAAATGCAAAAACATCATCCAGATGTTGATATCTACATTGCGGCATTAGATGAGAAGTTAAACGAAAAAGGTTACATTATCCCAGGTCTTGGTGATGCTGGTGACCGTATGTATGGAACAAAATAAGAATGATTCATGAAAAGCCCACATGCAAACGTGCATGTGGGCTTTTTTGAAAAATATGACAAACGGTTGATATCGTTCTTAGAAAAATCAATGTATACTGAACATTAGCAGTTTTTTTGCATGAATGTCACAACTCTCCTAAAGTTTGATGAAATTGTGAACATTTTGTGTGCTCTCTCATTATAGAAAAGTTTTTTAACTTTCAACGGATTGACACATCATAGACGCTATTGTATGCTAAACGAGGGTATTATGGTAAGGTTTTCATAGCCTATAGCACTCTACTAATCCTCATTGTGAACCCTTTAATTATCAGGGTTTGTATCAGCGAATGAAGCAACATCCCATAGATCTTTAGATTTCAAGTCTGATTGTGCAATTAGACCGATGGGTGATTGATTTTTTTCGAACAGGACTGCTTATCATAAGCGTCTTCTACGCAGTTTTCATCACCAATTATCACCTTTTTTACAATATTTTTCATCGGGAGTCAGATGAATGAACGATCCAAACGCGATTTTCCGCAGACAGAGTAAATACATGTTCTATCTATTGGCAATTTTTGTGTTTGGCTATGCCATGCCTGGTTTTAAACCACTGTTTCTTGGTTTGATTATCGGCACAATTTTTGCTTTCTTTAATTTATTCCTACTTATACGGAGAATGCATGCTTTTGATCGAGCGGTTAAAAAAGGAAAATCCATTCGTTCAATGGGAAGTACAGCCAGGTGGGCCAACGCAATTCTCGCTGTAGCGATTGCTTGGCGTTACCCTAATGAAGTTCATCTGGCAGGTGTTGTTATAGGATTAATGACAATATATCCTGTCATTATGATAGATTCCTTCATTCAACTTAAACGTTCTACTATGGAAGAGAGGTGAATACTCTTTGGGTCACAGTTCAAAAACGACAGAATTTTTAGGGTTAACGTTCAACTTATCTAATGTTCTCATGATTACGATTGCTAGTATCATCGTTCTTCTCATAGCGGTGCTGACTACTCGTGTTCTGTCTATTCGTCCGACAAAGGCGCAGAACTTCATGGAATGGATTGTTGATTTTGTTCGAAATATCATAGGTAGTTCGATGGACATGAAAACAGGAGCCCCATTTCTAGCGCTTGGCGTTACATTACTCATGTACATATTTGTTTCAAACATGCTTGGACTGCCATTCTCGATTACGGTCGATCACAACTTATGGTGGAAATCACCAACTGCTGATCCTGCAATCACAATGACACTAGCGGTTATGGTCATGGGATTGACACACTACTATGGTGTTAAAGCAAAAGGAGTCAAGGAATATACAAAAGACTACTTTAGACCAATCCCACTTTTAGTACCGCTGAAAATTATTGAAGAATTTGCAAACACATTAACACTTGGTTTGCGTCTTTATGGAAATATTTTCGCTGGAGAGATTCTTCTTGGTTTACTTGCAGGACTTGCGACTAATTTCTATTCGCAAAACCTTGCACTAGGTATCATTGGTACATTAGGTGCCATCGTGCCGATGATTGTATGGCAGGCATTCAGTTTGTTTGTCGGAACCATCCAGGCATTTATCTTCACCATGCTGACAATGGTGTATATCTCCCATAAAGTCAGCGACGAACACTAAAAAATTGAGAGTCCAAAAAGGACGTTATTTTAAAGGAGGAGCTTTTTAATGAATTTAATAGCAGCAGCAATTGCAATCGGTTTAGGAGCACTAGGAGCAGGTATTGGTAACGGTCTAATCGTATCTAAAACAGTTGAAGGAATCGCTCGTCAGCCAGAAGCTGGTAGAGAACTAAGAACTCTTATGTTCATCGGGGTAGCTTTAGTTGAGGCACTTCCAATTATCGCTGTCGTTATCGCATTCTTGGCATTCTTTGGTTAATATGTGAGAAGCGTTCTAATATGAATTTTAATGGCGAAGATCAGATTAGTTCGAAACTTCGCCATTCCTTTATGTTTTGTTTCTTAACATATTATTTAAAGAAGGGAGTTGCCGTACTAAATGTCTCAGTTACCAGTAGTTTTAGGAGCAGGTCTAAACACCGGAGATATCATATTCCAGCTGATCGCTATGCTCATCCTGCTTGCACTTTTAAAGAAATTTGCGCTTAAGCCTTTATTAGGGATTATGAAACAGCGTGAAGATTATATAGGAAATGAAATTTCAAGTGCTGAAGAAAAGCACGTTCAAGCTGAAAAGCTTCTTGAAGAACAACGTGTCTTATTGAAAGAAGCACGCGAAGAATCACATACACTCATCGAAAATGCGAAAAAGATTGGTGAGAAACAAAAAGAAGACATCATTCAAGCAGCACGTCAAGAATCAGAGCGCTTGAAAGAGTCTGCTAGAACTGAAATCGTGAAAGAAAAAGAACAAGCTGTGGCTGCACTGCGCGAGCAAGTTGCATCACTTTCTGTATTAATTGCTTCTAAAGTGATTGAAAAAGAACTTGATGAGCAAGCACAAGAGAAATTGATCCAAGAGTATCTTAAAGAGGCAGGCGAAAGCCGATGAGCGTGACTATTGTCTCTAAGCGTTACGCTTCTGCTCTTTTTGACATCGTTCTTGCTTCTTCGGCAGTAGACGAAACTGAAAAAGAGCTGAATGAGATCAAAAAAGTTCTAAAGGCTGACCAAGAATTGAATGACTTTCTTGTTCATCCAAAGATTACGGCAGACAAAAAGAAACATTTGATTGCAGAAGCTTTCAAAGGTGTTTCGACACATGTATTGCACACAATGTATTTATTGATTGACCGCGGGCGCACGAATATTTTCTCTGAAATGACGTCTGAGTTTGTGAAACTGGCAAACCGAACGAAACAAATAGACGATGCGGTCGTGTATTCAGTGAAACCGCTGAGCGGCGCTGAAATTCAATCTTTATCTGAAGTATTTGCCAAAAAAGCCGGAGTCACATCACTGCGTGTTGAAAATGTGATTGACAAGGATCTAATAGGCGGAGTGAAAATCCGTATCGGAAACCGCATTTATGACGGCAGTGTCAGCGGAAAGCTTTCCCGCATTGAACGTCAGCTTGCAGGCGAAAATCGTTAGAAGGGGTGAAACCTTAGTGAGTATCAAAGCTGAAGAGATTAGCGCGCTGATAAAGCAGCAAATCCAAAACTATCAATCTGAAATTGAAGTAAAAGATGTCGGTACAGTCATTCAAGTAGGGGACGGTATCGCGCGTGTACATGGCCTTGACAACATTATGGCAGGAGAGCTTGTTGAGTTCTCTAACGGTGTAATGGGTATGGCTCAAAACCTTGAGGAGTCTAACGTAGGTATCGTAATCTTAGGACCTTACAAAGATATCCGTGAAGGTGACGACGTAAAACGTACAGGTCGTATCATGGAGGTTCCAGTAGGAGAAGAGTTAATCGGACGTATTGTGAACCCACTTGGTCAGCCTGTTGATGGACTAGGTCCAATTTTAACAAGCAAAACACGTCCAATTGAAAGTGAAGCACCAGGCGTTATGGATCGTAAATCGGTACATGAGCCGCTTCAAACGGGAATTAAAGCAATTGATGCCTTGATTCCAATCGGACGCGGACAGCGTGAATTGATTATTGGGGACCGTCAAACAGGTAAAACATCTGTTGCAATCGATACGATCCTGAACCAAAAAGATCAAGACATGATCTGTATCTATGTAGCGATCGGACAAAAAGAATCAACTGTTCGTGGTGTTGTTGAAACACTTCGTAAGCATGGTGCGCTTGACTACACAATCGTTGTCACAGCTTCTGCATCACAGCCAGCTCCACTTCTTTACCTTGCTCCTTATGCAGGTGTAACGATGGGTGAGGAATTCATGTATAACGGCAAGCATGTGCTTGTTGTGTATGATGACCTTTCTAAACAAGCGGCAGCTTACCGTGAGCTTTCATTATTGCTTCGTCGTCCTCCAGGCCGTGAAGCATTCCCTGGTGATGTTTTCTATCTTCACTCTCGTTTATTAGAGCGTGCAGCGAAGCTTAGTGATGAAAAGGGTGGCGGTTCTATCACAGCATTGCCTTTCGTAGAAACGCAAGCTGGTGATATCTCTGCATATATCCCAACAAACGTTATCTCAATCACAGATGGACAGATCTTCTTACAATCTGACCTCTTCTTCTCAGGCGTACGTCCAGCGGTAAACGCAGGATTGTCTGTATCTCGTGTAGGTGGTTCTGCACAAATCAAAGCGATGAAAAAGGTAGCAGGTACACTTCGTCTGGATCTTGCTTCTTATCGTGAGCTTGAAGCATTCGCTCAGTTTGGATCTGATCTAGACCAAGCGACTCAAGCTAAATTAAACCGTGGTGCTAGAACAGTTGAAGTCTTAAAACAAGACTTGAACAAACCGCTGAAAGTTGAAAAACAAGTAGCGATTCTTTATGCACTGACAAGAGGATACTTAGATGATGTAGCGATTGCTGATGTCAAACGCTTTGAAGCTGAGTTATTCATGTACATTGAAGAAAACCATAAAGACTTGTTTGACACAATCTCTCAAACAGGAAACATGCCTGCTGATGAAGAGTGGAAAGCAGCGATCGAAGGCTTTAAACGTACGTTTGCACCAAGCAACTAATTAGTAATCTTTCCGAGAGAAAAAGATTCTCTTTTTCTCTCTTTTCACGTAAATGAACACGGATTCCTGAAAAAAGGTGGTGAAATCTTTGGCCTCATTACGCGATATTAAGTCAAGGATCACGTCAACAAAAAAATCGAGTCAGATCACAAAAGCGATGCAAATGGTATCAGCTGCGAAACTGAATCGTGCTGAAAATAATGCGAAGTCCTTTGTTCCTTACATGGAGAAAATCCAAGAAGTCGTTGCGGCAATCGCAACTGGAACAAGTGCTAAGCACCCAATGCTTCTTTCAAGACCTGTTAAGAAAACAGGGTATCTCGTCATTACATCTGATCGAGGACTTGCAGGACCTTTTAACAGCTCGATTTTACGTGCCGCTTACCAAGCCATTCAATCTCGTCATCAATCTGCTGATGAATATGCGGTGATTGTGATTGGTAAAATCGGACGCGACTTCTTCAAAAAGCGTGGTATTCCAGTTATTTCTGAAGTCACAGGGCTTGGAGACGAAGTAGCGTTTGCTGATATTAAAGACTTAGCAAGCAGTACAGTGCAAATGTTCTCTGATGAAGCGTTTGATGAGCTTTACATGTTCTATAACCATTTCGTCAGTGCCATTTCACAAGAAGTAACAGAGAAAAAATTATTGCCGCTAACGGACCTTTCGGCCGCAGCGACACCAAATAAACGTTCCGCATCTTATGAGTTTGAGCCTTCTGAAGAAGAAATTCTTGAAGTTCTCCTTCCTCAATATGCAGAGAGTTTGATTTTCGGTGCGCTTCTTGACAGCAAAGCAAGTGAACATGCTGCAAGGATGACAGCAATGAAGAGTGCAACAGACAACGCAAAAGAATTGATCGACAGCCTGACACTCTCTTACAACCGTGCTCGTCAAGCAGCGATTACACAAGAGATTACAGAAATTGTCGGCGGAGCAGCTGCCTTAGAATAGAAATAATTGTCAGGAGGGAATGCAATGAAAACAGGACGCATCAGTCAGATCATGGGACCAGTCGTAGACGTTCGTTTTGAAGACGGTCACTTGCCTGAGATTTATAATGCGATCAAAGTTTCGCATAAAGCGGAAAGCGAAAGTGAAGTTGATATCGACTTAACTTTAGAAGTAGCACTACATTTAGGTGATGATACAGTGAGAACCATCGCAATGGCATCAACAGACGGTGTGAAGCGCGGTATGGAAGCTGTAGACCTTGGAAAACCAATTTCAGTACCAGTTGGTAACGTAACACTTGGACGTGTATTCAACGTACTGGGAGATAACATTGACTTAGATGAGCCACTTGGTGTGGAAGCGCAAAGAGACCCAATCCACAGACAAGCGCCTTCTTTTGATCAACTTTCTACAGAAGTTGAAATTCTTGAAACAGGTATCAAAGTTGTTGACCTTCTTGCTCCTTACATCAAAGGTGGAAAGATCGGTCTATTCGGTGGAGCCGGTGTTGGTAAAACCGTTCTGATTCAAGAATTGATCAACAACATCGCACAAGAACACGGCGGTATTTCTGTATTCGCTGGTGTTGGAGAGCGTACACGTGAAGGAAATGACCTTTACTACGAAATGAAAGATTCTGGCGTTATCGAAAAAACAGCAATGGTCTTCGGCCAAATGAACGAGCCACCAGGTGCACGTATGCGTGTAGCTCTAACTGGTTTGACAATGGCAGAGCATTTCCGTGATGAACAAGGTCAAGACGTATTGTTCTTCATCGATAACATCTATCGTTTTACACAAGCAGGTTCTGAAGTATCAGCCCTTCTTGGACGTATGCCTTCAGCGGTAGGTTATCAGCCAACTCTTGCAACAGAAATGGGTCAGCTTCAAGAGCGTATCACGTCTACAAACGTAGGATCGGTTACATCGATTCAAGCGATCTATGTACCTGCGGATGACTATACAGATCCAGCTCCAGCTACAACGTTCGCTCACCTTGATGCAACGACAAACCTTGAGCGTAAGTTGACAGAGATGGGGATTTACCCAGCGGTAGATCCACTTGCTTCAACATCTCGTGCCCTTGCACCTGAGATTGTTGGCGAAGAGCATTATGCGATCGCGCGTGAAGTTCAGCAAACATTGCAGCGTTATAAAGAATTGCAAGATATCATTGCCATTTTAGGTATGGATGAATTATCTGAGGACGATAAGCTTGTGGTACACAGAGCTCGTCGTGTTCAATTCTTCCTATCTCAAAACTTCCACGTAGCAGAACAGTTCACTGGCCAAAAAGGTTCTTATGTGCCATTGCAAGAAACTGTTAAAGGCTTCAAGGAAATCTTATCTGGTAAATACGATCACCTTCCAGAAGATGCATTCCGCTTAGTCGGCCGCATTGAAGAAGTGGTTGAAAAAGCCAAAGAGATGGGTGTAGAGGCCTAATCTGGTCCTTAGGAGGGTAAAAGCATGAAGACCGTTCAAGTCAATATCGTTACTCCCGACGGCCCAGTGTATGAAGCGGATGTGGAAATGGTCAGTGTAAGAGCAGAAAGCGGTGAGCTTGGGATTTTAGCTGGCCACGTTCCAATGGTTGCTCCGCTAAAAATCGGTGCAGTTCGCTTAAAACATAGTGGATCAACTGAATTGGTTGCAGTAAGCGGTGGATTTGTTGAAGTTCGCCCCGAAAAAGTAACCATTCTTGCTCAGGCTGCTGAAACATCAGACAAAGTTGATGTCGATCGTGCAAAATCAGCGAAACAGCGTGCTGAAGAGCATTTGAACCACCCGAATGAAAGTGATGTACGCAGGGCGGAACTCGCATTAAAACGGGCATTAAACCGTTTAAATGTAGCAGGGAAATAAAACAGAAAATCCTTCTTATCACAGTGATAAGAAGGATTTTTTTTAGGATGACATGAGAGATTGATACATCGACACATACGGATGAGATGCTTGCTTTTCTAGATATAACTGCTCGCAAAATTGCGTACTGCAATGCCATGTTTTATTATTTCTGCGTAAGCCAAGCGTATATTGGTGCGAAGAGTCCATATAAGGCCGCACGACCCAGTCAGCATCTGAATGATGACGGATGACAACTTCTCCTAAATACACACTCATCATCGCTTCTAATGCATCAATAGGCATTTTCCACTCAGCAAAAAGCTGCTGACGGAAGGCATCGAAGTATAATGACTCTAACTGATAAAGGCTTTCCTCTGAGTAATCCAAAGAAATGTTATGAAAATGACACAATTGTGCTAATTCTTCTAGCTGTGTCTGTCTATAATCAAAGTAGAAAGCAATGGCTTCCCATTCATGTTCAAATGAGGGAACCAGTTCTCCGTACAAATCAACAAAGTCAGGAAAAGAATCTTTCAAATATGATCAGCTCCTTCCACCGCAGTATATCATCTCCTTCGCATCAGAATAAGAGGGGATTCACTCTAAATGTAGCTCTTTTTTCCAAATGATTCATCTTTCCGATTTTGGAGGATATAATGAAAGGGAGTTTTCCTTTACAGAAATCAATAAAAGGAGGATTCAAGTGTATGGAAGACGTAGGACAACAAGCAATTGTTAGTATTGTGATCCACCTATTTTTTATTGCCATTACGTGGTGGGCATTGCTTGCGGTGAATATCGATCCACTGATTAAAAAAGGAAAAATTATTCAAGCTAGATTGCTCATGATGCTGATCACGATTGCTATTGCATCGGCAGTCAGCAATTTCTTTCTTGATTATTTAAATTTCTCCAGACAAATCCCTTATATGTTTTAACATAAAAGGTTTGGTCACTGCCTTCTGCGGGAACGTAAAAAGAAGTGTCAAAAATATGGCCTTTGATGACTTTTCCACGTATGCATTGATCTCCTTGCGGCAACACTTGTAGCAAGGGGGAATGACAAGTGAGAAAGTGTTTAAAAGGTTGGCCATTATTTGCATTTATTCTTTTTTTTGTTCTGATGATTCAAGGTGTTCGGGCGGAAGAAACATCCACGCTCGCTCAAATAGCAGAAGGTATGAAAAACCAGCAAATCGAAGTAAGTGGATGGACGCTTCATGCCAAAACAAATATAGACATTTCATCCGAACAATTTTCAAAAAAAGTGAAACGTTTGAAAGACGAACTACGACAGTATGAGTGGACCGAAAAAAAAGAGAAACATGTCACCAAAGTCACAGGAATTTACAAAGATGAAAAAAATGATACATTATCGAAAATTTTACTCGTGAAGACCGACACAAAATCAAACCAAAAGTCGTATTTATTATATGAGCAAAAAGGTGCTCGCCCACTGAATACCTGGGAGCATACATATGATCAGTTCGTACGTCATGCAAAAAGCATATTACAAGAAAAATTTGTGATTTTTACTTGTCTCGATGGTCATGTAAATGGTATGATGGATGTTGTTTTGCAAAAAAAAGCTGAAATGATAGCAAATGAATTTCAAGCAAAACCTGTTGAGTATCTCGTTGAGTCTAATTTTGTGTCGCTTTCCGCTTACACAGAGAAGTGGGAACAGTTCATTATGACTTCAAATGATAAAATGAATGTTCAAATTGCCATCAGAAGTTCGGAAATGAACGAAAATCATACGATTACGGTTGGCACACCAATCGTAACGACTGAATATTAATATAGAGAATTTGGGACGCGGAGGGGAAGACCTTGGAAAAAATCATCGTCCGCGGCGGTCAAAAGTTAAACGGCACAGTTAAAGTAGAAGGAGCAAAAAATGCCGTTTTACCAGTTATCGCTGCATCTTTGTTAGCAAGTACAGAAAAAAGCGTAATTTGTGATGTACCTACGCTCTCCGATGTATATACAATCAATGAAGTGTTACGTCATTTAGGAGCAGAAGTACATTTTGAAAATAACGAAGTATCAGTAGATGCATCTCATGCACTAGAAACTGAGGCTCCGTTTGAGTACGTCCGTAAAATGAGAGCATCTGTGCTCGTCATGGGACCACTTTTAGCTAGAACAGGTCATGCAAGAGTTGCATTACCTGGTGGTTGTGCGATTGGTTCAAGACCAATTGATCAGCATTTAAAAGGCTTTGAAGCAATGGGAGCTAAAATTCAAGTAGGTAATGGTTTCATCGAGGCTGAAGTAAATGGCCGTTTAAAAGGTGCAAAAATCTATTTGGATTTCCCAAGTGTAGGGGCAACTGAAAACATCATCATGGCAGCAGCATTGGCTGAAGGAACGACGATTTTAGAAAACGTAGCAAAAGAACCTGAAATTGTTGATTTGGCAAACTACATTAATGCCATGGGCGGTAAGGTTCGCGGTGCTGGAACTGGTACAATCAAAATCGAAGGTGTAGAAACACTTCACGGTGCAAAACACAACATCATCCCTGACCGAATTGAAGCTGGTACATTTATGGTGGCAGCAGCCATTACTGAAGGAAATGTTCTTGTAAAAGGCGCTGTGCCTGAGCACATGACTTCACTTGTGGCGAAAATGGAAGAAATGGGTATTCAAATCATTGAAGAAGAAGAAGGTTTAAGAGTCATTGGACCATCTGAGCTCAAGCCAATCGATCTAAAAACAATGCCGCATCCTGGTTTCCCAACGGATATGCAATCTCAGATGATGGCGCTATTGCTTCGTGCAAACGGAACAAGCATGATCACAGAAACTGTGTTTGAAAATCGTTTTATGCATGCTGAAGAATTCCGCCGCATGAATGGCGATATTAAAATTGAGGGTCGCTCTGTGATAATCAATGGACCTGTTCAACTTCAAGGTGCTGAAGTGGCAGCGACTGATTTAAGAGCAGGAGCAGCACTTGTACTTGCTGGATTAGTGGCAGAAGGTCATACACGTGTCACTGAATTGAAGCATATTGACCGTGGATATGTGAACTTCCACCAAAAACTAGCAGCAATCGGTGCAGATATTGAAAGAGTAAATGATGAATCAGCAGATGTGACACAAGAACAAGTTGTATCAGATCTAAACGCATAATCATAAAAGAAATCAGTGTGTCCATTTGGGCATGCTGATTTTTTTTAGAATCATAGACTGGTTGCATTTTCAAAAGCTTATCATTAGTGTATCCAATCGTTTTAAATTTTATTCATAAAGACGAACAGTAAATCAAATGATGAAGAGCACAAACATATCAGCAAAAGACTTGTCCAATGAATGAAAGAAGCTGTCATATTAGCTTGTCCTTGCCCATAGGATAAAAGAGATTCAATGACAAATGGGGGCAGCCAATATGAAACCAATGATATGGACAATCGCAGGAATTTGCATCATCATTTTAATGATTCCAACCTTACTCGTGTTGCCGACGTTCCAAGGAAAACCAGCAGCCAGCCAACACGTAGCAGCAGAACCATCAGTTAAAAAAGAAGTGAAAGGTTCAGTCAAATTGAAACAATCACCCGTCTCCATTCCCGTCTACCGTTCAGCGCATCAGCAGGTAGAAAACATCCCCTTAGAAGAGTATGTGATCGGTGTCGTCGCTTCTGAAATGCCAGCCGATTTTGAAATAGAGGCGCTCAAGGCACAGGCACTCGCCGCTAGAACGTATATCGTCAGACAAATGATCATTGATAAAACCGTCAAATCTCCACAGGGTTCTCTTGTAGATGACACCCAAATGTTCCAAGTGTACAAAAATAAACAGGAACTGAAGAAAATTTGGGGAAAAGCGTACAATTGGAAATTAAAAAAGGTCACAGAAGCGGTCGCCAGTACACAAGGGAAAGTACTGACGTATGACGAAAAACCAATTGATGCTTCCTTCTTTTCAACAAGTAATGGGAAAACCGAAAATGCAGAAGCTTATTGGAAAAATGAAATCCCTTATTTGAAAAGCGTCTCAAGCAAATGGGACGAAAAATCACCCAAATTCCAAAACAAGAAAACCATTACAGTGAGTGAATTTCAACAAAAACTCGGTGTGACCCTTGGCCAGCAGCAGGTGGGAGAAATTGTAGAACGAACACCAGGCAATCAAGTAGCCAAAGCCGTCATTAACGGAAAAACATTGTCGGGCAGAGACATTCGCGAATCACTAGGATTGCACTCTGCAGACTTTACATGGGAACGAAAGGGTCAGCAAATCGTGATTACGACAAAAGGGTATGGCCATGGTGTGGGCATGAGTCAGTATGGTGCACATTATATGGCACAGTCAGGCAAAAAAGTAGAGGCGATCGTGAAACATTATTATCAAGGGATAAAAATTGAATCAGCTGATCGCTTTCTGAACACATATATGGCTAAGAAATAAAAGCAAAGGTGCCTCAAAATGGGGGCATCTTTTTTTATGTGTGAAGAGGTATGAACAGAATGTGACAAATTGCGACTTAAGACGCACCTCAGGAAATCTTAAACATTTACATCCCGACAAGAACCGATGGCCGATACAAAGCCCCTCGAAAGAATGAGAAAACGAGGGTGACAAAAGAGTCGTTAGGTGAATATATCTAGACATCTGACAGAATTTTAGTGATTTTGATGAAAGAGAAAAAGGGATCGAGTCCTATACCATTCCAAGACAGAATATTTTACGATTAAGATGTTTCAATCAAATACATAAGGAGGAAGGAAAAGCATGTTGAAAAAAGTATTTACACTCGTAACCTTAGCTGTATTGACATTATCAATGTCAATCTCTTCACCAGTATTTGCAGAAGCAGCATCAGCCAAAAAACATAAGAAAGATGTAAGAGTGACGATCTTACTTGATGCAAGTGGAAGTATGGCAAGAAAAGTGGATGGAGAACGCAAATTCGATTTAGCAAAACAAGAGGTATTTAAATTTGCTCAGTCTCTTCCGAAAGATGCTAAAATCCGTATGAGCTTGTTTGGGTCTGAAGGAAACAACAAAAACTCAGGTAAAGCCCAATCATGTGAAGTCATTAGAGGCGTTTATGGCGTTCAGCCTTATGAAAAGGATAGTTTCGAAAACTCTCTAAACGGTCTTGGACCAAATGGCTGGACACCGATTGCACGTGCTCTTGAAAGTGCAAAGCAAGCGGATAAGCAGCTTCATAAGGGAACAAAACACATTGTGTACTTAATTACTGATGGTGAAGAAACTTGTGGTGGAGATCCAGTGAAAGTAGCGAAAGAGCTTCATAACTCAAAGGGATCTACTGTAGTCAATGTGATTGGATTAGACTTTAACGATGGCTATGAAGGTCAATTGAAGCAAGTAGCTAAAGCTGGTAAAGGTCATTACTACCAAGCAAGCACTGGGAAAGAAATGGGTTCTATCCTTACAGCAGAATCATTAAAACTACACGAATAACTTGCTGAAGAAAAGGGAAACGATTGATTGATGCTTTCGTTTCTCTTTTTCTGTACAAATGAAAAAAAGGGAGATTTTTTAATGAAAAGAAATATTATATTAACCATTTTAGCGAGTCTTGTTCTGCTTCTTTCTTCACCAGCTCATGCTGTAACGAAAAAGGAGCCTGCTCATGTGGTGATTTTACTTGATTTAAGCGGAAGCATGGCACAATCGGTTGAAGGCGAAAAGAAAATCGATATCGCAAAACGCTCGATCCAAAGTTTCGCAAGTATTTTATCAGAAGATACACAAGTCTTGCTTCGTGTTTTTGGTCATGAAGGAACGAATAAAAATGCAGGAAAAGCCGTTTCTTGTGCAAGTTCCGAAGCAGTTTATGGATTTGGAACATATGAGCAAGCAACCTTTCAACAAGCGCTAAATGTGTATGGTCCAACAGGCTGGACACCACTTGCCAAAGCATTAACTGATACGAAACGAGATTTTGAAGATCACCAAGCTAAAGGGAAAAATATTGTCTATGTTGTCAGCGATGGTGAGGAAACATGTGGCGGAAGCCCATCACAAGCAGCGAAGCAATTACATGAAGAAGGTATTGACACAATCGTCAATATCATTGGCTTCGATGTAAATGAAAAAGAAGCAAAAAGTCTAAAATCTGTTGCCAAAGCTGGTGGTGGACAATATCAACCAGCAGCAAATGCAGAAGAATTGAATCATATTCTTCAAAAAGAAGCGAACTCTTTTGGTCAATAGGATGTGATTAGACAGCTGGGGAGAAACCCCCAGCTGTTTTTTCATAAAGGATCAATTTAAAGTCGTTTCCAATTCATCAATCCGTTTCTCCACGTAGTGCTGATCTTTTCTTGCATGAAAGGTTTCGGCTTTTTCTAATATCGCGGTGGTATTGTATTCTGGAATCTGGGAATAGCTTTCGTAAACTCCTTTTGGTATTAACACGTTTCCTTCAGGCCAATAAACTGCGATATTTCCACGTTTCAGCTCTCCGAATTGAGCAACTCCTTGGTAGGATCCATATTGATTAAAAAGGACAACGGGATCGCCTTCTTGGACGTAAAGCTCTTTCGCATCTTCTTCATTCATCAAGATAGAATGCCGCTTTCCACCATTAAAGGCATCCTTTTCACTGTAAATCATAGAGTTGAATTGCTTGCCTCGTCTTGTCGTGATATTGAAATGCCCCTCAGTTTTTCGGTATTGAGGCAGCTGTGCTGGGAGCAGGTGTCCTTTTCCATCCGGTGTTGGACACACCCCATCTTCGCAAAGCCATGCGCCACCCCATTGAAAGACATCCCCTTTATGACGCAAATGCTGGATCCCATCATAGTTTCGATTTGCGATGGCAATCTCACGGCGAATGTCTTCAGCATGGTCAAAATGAATCAGCTTCGCGTCTTCTGGGCGAACCCTTTTTGCTAGGTCAATATAAATGTCCCATTCAGCTCTAGCTTCTTCAATGCGAGGTCCTTCAATTTCCGGACTGAAATACACCATGCGTTCCGTACTGGTTGATGTACCGCCGCCTGGCTGTTCATATCTTGTCATTGCAGGCAGAACAATCACAGTCTCTTCTGCTTCTACCAGTGTAGAGGTGTTCAAAATAATATCTTGATGGACACGGAGTTCAAGTTCGGATAGTGCTTTTTCAATCGCTTCTGGATTTGGCATCGTTTCTAAAAAGTTTCCACCGCTAGTAAACAGCATCTTCAGCTTTTGCGGGTGTTCTTTTGGAAGAGCCATTTTTTCAAATGATTGCCCAATCGTGTCACCATGCCATTTTGGAATATCAAATCCCCATATCTTCTCGATTCTTTTAATATTCTCTTCATCAAAATCACTGCCGGGCAATACGAATGGATCGGCACCCATTTCGCCTGAACCTTGGACACCGCTATGGCCACGAATAGGCATAACGCCACAATGTTTTCTGCCAATAAATCCGCGTAACATCGCAAGGTTTGCGACTTGTGATATATTATCAGTTGCAAAGCGATGCTGAGTGAGACCCATACTCCAAATAAACACGCCTGAATTGGCATTGGCAAGCAGTACAGCGAATTCCTTCATTCTTTCTTTAGTTAAGCCTGACGATGCTTCGAGATCTGACCATTTTAACTGAGTGACATGCTGCTTTACATCTTTTATGCCGGTTGTATGCGCTTGGATAAATTCATGGTCAAGAGCGGAATGAGGCGCTTGCTCTTCCATTTCAAACCAATGTTTGATGACACCATTCATAAACGCAATATCGCCGCCTATATTGACTTGATAAAAATCATCCGCTATTTTTGTGCCGAATAAAGCACTTTCTGGGATAGAAGGGACCCAATATTTTTCCATTGCAGGTTCTTTATATGGATTGATGACAATGATTTTGGTTCCTTTCTTTTTAGCGGCGTACATATATTTAGTCGAAACCGGCTGGTTGTTTGCTGCAACAGAGCCCCAAAATATCAATACATCTGTTCCAATCCAATCACTGTAATTACAGCTGGATGCACCTATACCAAGGGAGCGTTTAAGAGCGGTTTTGCTTGGTGAATGGCAAATACGAGAAGCATTATCGATATGATTTGTTCCAATAAATCGCGCAGCTTTCGCCGCAGTATAGTACACTTCATTTGTAATCCCTCTAGCCGTTAAATAGAAAGCAAGCTGACGTTTATCAATGGATTTGATTTTAGCGGCGATTTGATCTAATGCACTATCCCAAGAAATGCGTGTAAAGGCATTCTCACCTTTTTTTCGAATCAGGGGATAAGGAATACGCCCAAGTTTTCGAAGAGACGTGCTATCCATTTGTTTGAGCCGCTCAATATCTTCGAACCATTTTGGATCAATTGCTGGCATTGTGTTAAGCCGTAGCACATTCAGTCTTGTAGTGCATATATGGGGCCCTGCTAGTGTTTGATCGTATAAACCTGATACACCAAGAGCACAGCCGTCACAAACGCCCTGAGTCAATATACGGTACGCATAGGAGAGATTATCTTTGTTCTCCCATGCCACTTTCATCGTGTCTCGAATGTGTTTCGGTTTTACTTTTCCAAGCCCCATAGGAGCAAAAGAGGCCCATAGCTTTGGTGAGGGTTTTTTGTTGAGTTTAATAGGCCCCTTGTGTTTTGTTTTTCCCATGATATCGTCACCCTCCTATCATTTTGTAAAGCGTTTTCATATCTAAAAATTACCTGTAGATTGTCATTCTGTCAAATTCATATTAAGAGCGGACCGTGACAGAAGAAGGAGCAGTAAGATTTGATTCACGAAGTTGTTTAATATCCTTCCGAATGAGAAGAGATATGATAAACGCAATGAAAAATAGGCCAGAGAAGACCATGAGACTTTGTGTATAATTGCCTGTAATGTCACGAATAAAGGAGGAAAATAAAGGTCCTGCTAAACCAGCAGCGGCCCAAGCGGTGAGAATATAACCGTGTATGGCACCTAGCTGCTTCGTACCAAATAAATCTCCGATATAGGCTGGAATTGAAGCAAACCCTCCTCCGTAGCACGTATAAATGATCGCCATCACGATTGAAAAGATGAGCGGTTCTTTTAAGTAGGGAAGTAAGGGAAAAGCAATGAGCTGTATAGTAAAGAAAATCGTATACGTATTTGGCCTTCCGATATAATCAGAGAAGGATGCCCATCCGATCCGTCCTAGCCCATTAAAAGCACCTAAAATTCCAACAAGAGTAGCTGCTGCACCCGCCGTGAAACCAACACTTTCTTGAGCAAGCGGTGATGCTACAGAAATAATAGCAATTCCGCATGTGATATTAATAAAGAGCATGACCCACAAATAATAAAAACGCCGTGTTTTAATGGCTTCATTTGCGGTGAGCTGTGATAAATCTTGAGGAATTTTCCTTTGGCTTGTTTTTAGCACGTTAAATTGTTTGACATCATCAGGTGTTGGTGGTGATAAATAAAGAGATGAAACGACCATGATGATAAAATAAGAGATTCCGAGAATATAGAAGGTATTTGCAATATCAACTTTTTCAATGAGAAATTGAATAATGGGACTGCAAATCAGAGAAGCAAATCCAAAACCCATAATGGCTAAACCCGTTGCGAGTCCTCTTCGATCTGGAAACCATTTGACTAATGTTGATACTGGAGCAATATAACCTACACCTAATCCGATTCCAGCGAGTACACCATAAAATAAATAGAGGAGAGGTAATGAAGACATGTGGACAGCAAACCCTGATCCAGTCATCCCAATGCCGAAGAAAATAGCTGAGAAGAGCCCTGATGCCCTCGGCCCATACTTTTCAACGAAATGCCCCATAAAGGCAGCTGATAAACCTAAAAATAAAATAGCGATGCTAAATGTCAGGCTTATTTCTGTTAATGACCATTGAAAGGTTTGATGTAAAGGATTCGTAAAAACACTCCATGCATAAACAGATCCGATAGATAAATGAATCCCCACAGCACTTGTAGCGATCAGCCAACGATTTTTTGTTTTATTCATTGTGTTCCCTCCATATAAAGCAAACAAAAAGTTTGATAAGATAGAAATATGTTACATTTTTATGACTTTTTAAAATAATATCACAATTCGTCTGGTTCATATAACTAAATTTGTGTTGAAAGGAAGATCAGATCATGAATCCTTCTGTTAAAACGAAACGACGCATACACCAATATCGCAAAGGTCAAATGACATGTAAAACAGATGAAGTTGTAGAAGAATTCCCTTTAACCGTGCTGGTGAATGGTGAAGAGTTTGTCACACTCGTTTGTTCACCAGATCATTTGAAAGAATTGGTGATCGGTTTTTTAGCTTCAGAAGGAGTCATTCGATTTGAAAAAGAGATTAAAAGGTTTACAATAGATGAAAGTATGGGTTTTGCATATGTTGACTTACATCACTCAACTCAGTTCCAATCCTCAGATTTTACAAAACGAGTGATCGGATCTTGCTGTGGGAAAGGAAGACATTTTTATTTTCTCCAAGATGTGAAGACGGCAAAAACAGCCATTGACCGAATCAGTATTTCTGCTGAAACTTGTATTCATTTAATGAAATGTTTACAGGAGGAAAGTCAGTTATTTCAACATACTGGTGGTGTCCATAATGCTGGACTGTGTGATACAGAAAAGCTATTCATCACTAGGACGGATATAGGACGGCATAATGCGTTGGATAAAATCTATGGATATTGTTTACTTCATAAAATCCCACTGAGAGATAAAATCCTTGTATTTAGCGGCCGGATATCATCTGAAGTTCTGTTGAAGGCAGCAAAATTAGGAGTATCAATCGTCATATCAAAATCAGCTCCTACTGAGTTAGCACTTAAAATGGCAGAAGAATTAAATATAACAACAGTTGGATTCGTAAGAGGAGAATCTTTTAATATCTACACTCATCATCAGCGTATTACAGAATAGGAGGCTAAGTATGGTCAGTATTTTGGATAAAAGACATCGACCATTGCGCGATTTAAGAATATCCGTAACAGATCGCTGTAATTTTAGATGTACGTACTGTATGCCTGCTGAAATCTTTGGACCAGATTATCCTTTTTTAGATAAAGAAGAGCTACTTAGCTTCGAGGAAATTGAACGACTTGCTGCGCTTTTTGCAAAGGAATTAGGTGTGGTGAAATTACGTATTACGGGCGGTGAACCTTTAATGCGTAAAGATTTGCCCGTTTTGATAGAAAAACTCGCAAAAATTCCAGGTATTGAAGACATCGCGATGACAACCAATGGAACGCTGTTACCTTTGTACGCAGATAAGCTAAAGAAAGCAGGTCTGAATAGAGTCACCATTAGTTTAGATTCTTTAAATCCAGATCGTTTTAAGCAGATGAATGGAAGACACATTTCTATCCAAAAAGTATTTGATGGGATAGAGGCTGCAAAAAAAGCTGGACTTGCTATTAAGATCAATATGGTTGTCCAAAAAGGTGTGAATGATCAAGATATCTTACCAATGGCAGCCTATTTTAAAAAAGAAGGACACATTCTACGATTTATTGAATTCATGGATGTTGGCAATACGAACAAATGGAATCTCAAGCATGTATTGACGAAAAAAGAGATTATGGAGCTAATTCATTCAAAATACCCTATCAAACCAGAACCCCCTCGATATCAAGGGGAAGTAGCCAAGCGTTATTTTTATGAGGATGGGTCAGGAGAGATTGGTATTATTTCTTCCGTTTCAGATGCTTTTTGTGGATCGTGTAATAGAGCTAGACTATCTGCACGTGGCGAATTATTCACCTGTCTTTTTGCATCATCGGGTTTTGATCTGAGACGATACATCCGTAATTCAGAAAATGATGAATATCTAGTGAACATATTGAAGGAACTTTGGTCAAACAGACAGGATCAATATTCAGCTGAGAGAGAGCAAAAGAAAGATCAGAAAAAAGTTGAGATGTCCTACATCGGCGGGTAATGACAACAAAGTATCATGATCATCGATTTTTGAAAAGAAGAGAAAATGCTATAATCACTGTTGAAAATCTTCTTTTAACATCAAGACAATCTTTCCTATAAGCTCGGCCCTATAAAAAAACAGCAGAGATTCTGCTGTTTTTTTAAAATGCTATTTTGTACCTCAAAATTGACGGACTAAGGATGAAAAAGAGATTTTTATTCATTTTGTCCTGCTTTACATTGACAGGAACTATGCTAAGATCAAATCAATCTTTACCAACTCGATTTTTTCACTCCTGGAATCTGTCCTTTATAGGCAAGCTCACGAAAAGCAATTCGAGACATTTTAAATTTTCTCAAGTAACCTCTAGGACGGCCAGTTAATTCACAGCGGTTTTTTAAGCGAGTGGGTGAAGAGTCTCTAGGTAGTTTCTGCAAAGCTTCATAGTCACCTTTTTCTTTTAGCTCTTTCCTTAATTGTGCATATTTCAAAACGAGCTGCTGCCGCTTTTTTTCTTTTGCTATTTTTGATTTCTTTGCCATTTAAAACCCTCCTGGTTTAAGTGTGTATGTTCCATTGAAAGGGGTCTTCAAACGTTGTCCAATCTTGATCAAATTCTTCAGGTGTGAGTAAGCATTGATCTAGTGTACGAATAATATCTGCTTTAGGTAAATCTACACCGATAAAGACAAGTTTCGTATGTCGATCACCAAACTCTGCATCCCACTCATCTAGAATGTCTGGTTCCTGATTTAAGATCCGTGATCGTTCTTGCTCAGGCAAGGCAGCAATCCAGTATGCGATTGGTTCAATTGCCACAGATTTTCCGGCTTGTGAAATTAAAATGGTTAAATCATGATGTGTCGCTAGCCATGTAAATCCTTTCGCTCGAACGATTTGCTCTGGCATTTGATCTAACCATGCATTCAGTCTGCCAGTATGAAAAGGAAGCCTTCTTTCATAAACAAAAGATGAGATTTGGTATTCTTCTGTTTCAGGCGTATGCTGAGAGTGTCCAGCATTGATTTCTTTGATCCAGCCCGCAGAAGCACTAGATTTTTCAAAATCGAATAAACCAGTATTCAAAATATCACTAGGCTGTACATTACCTTTAGAGGTTCTAATAATGGTTGCTTCTGGTTGAAGTTTGGTTAACACGTGCTCAAGCCGATCTAGTTCTGATGCTGATACAAGATCACATTTGTTGATAATGAGCACATCACAAAATTCAATTTGATCAATAAGTAAATCGGAAATCTCTCGTTCATCATCATCTGAAACTGCTTCTTTACGATCCAATAAACTTTCTCCTGACTGGAAATCTGTCCAGAAACGGTTTGCATCTACCACCGTTACCATCGTGTCTAATCTGCAAAAACGTGTCAAATCTATGCCCATTTCTTCATCAATGTAAGAGAAAGTTTGAGCGACAGGAATTGGTTCACTAATACCTGTAGATTCAATGACAATATAATCGATATTCCCAGCCTTACAAAGGCGTTCTACTTCAATTAATAAATCTTCTCTCAATGTGCAACAAATACAACCATTAGATAGTTCAACCAGTTTCTCATCTGATCGAGAGAGTTCGCCGCCTTGCTTAACTAATTCCGCATCAATGTTTATTTCACTCATGTCATTGACAATAACAGCTACTTTTAGCCCTTTACGATTCTGAAGAACATGATTTAATATCGTGGTTTTTCCAGCTCCTAAAAAGCCGCTTAGAACTGTGACAGGTATTCTTTTATCCATTTGTTTTAGTCCTTTTGAACATGCTCATTTTGTATGCCGCCTCACTTATATAGTAATGATTACGATTTAGATCTTAAAAATTATTTTGTTTCCCGATGAAGGGTGTATTTCTTTAATCGTGGAGAATATTTTTTTAACTCCAATCGGTCTGGATTCGTTCGTTTATTTTTTGTAGTGATATAGTTTCTGTCACCTGTTTCAGTACAGGCTAAGGTGATTTTCACGCGCATAATTGCTATAATCCTCCTTTATTTCGTAATGATTACGATTTGTATTTTAAAATGATAAAGGCTGATTGTCAAGTTTAGTATCAAGTCTATGCCAACTCAAATAAAAAAGGGGTATCGTATTTCATTGATACCCCTTTCTATTAATAAAAGTCACCAAGTTCTTCTTCGTAATAATCTTCGTACTGTTGGACATCGGTAGGGAGTTCTTGGAGGAAGGCTAGCCCGCCTAGTATAAACATCAAAACGATCGCGATGAATGAGAGAATAACGGCGGCAATACTTGAAATCGCAAACAGTGTTTGCATTTTCATCATCTTAGCATATTGTTCCAATAATTCTTCGTAAGAAGTATCAGGCGCTTGAATCAATTGTTCAGCTGCTTTCACGGATTTTTGGGCATGAATTCCCATCATAATCAGAAAAACGCCAATGGCAGCAGGAAGAACAAGCCAAAACCCACTGAGGATGGATAGACCACCTGAAATATAGAGAAAGATGCTCCCAACCTTTCCCCACTTTGTTATTGAATGAAGAGATTGAATGATTTTCTCAGTTTGTTGCAATTGTGTTCACTCCTTTATGTATTCACTCTATATCATACTTGAGCAAGTAGTACTTTAGGAAGAGTGAATTGACCTTTTTTCTATCTTTTATTTACTTTTTATGGATAAATAAATTATTTTTGAATAAGAAAAAAGTAGCAATTACTACAATTCCAATCGATAAATTTTGTCATAAATAAGAAAAGTAGTTTGAAGTAATTAGAAAAATTATCAAAATATGTTGTTAGTTGTCTATCGATTGGTTATTATTGTATTGTATTACCATAAAAATTGGAAGGTGGAATTCATATGTTAGATCGAATTTTAAACAAAATGACCAATGTTCAACCTGCAGCTGCTAGATGTATTTTGCAAAGATTGGTCACTTCTTGCCAATCAGCACCAACTTGTTTCCTTCAAGGCGTTGGAACTTTCCGTTACTATGTGGATCGTGACACAGGTGAGATTTGTACTAGCCAAGAACGCGTTAAATGTGGCTGCTAAATCTAAGTATCTTATTTATTAGGGTGTGAACGCATGAGCATAACTCCAATTTCATTAGTAACAAATGCTATGCAGACGTCAAATAAGCGTCAAGCTGGCCATACATCAAATTCTTTTTTGACTCAAGCAGCGCAAATTGTTCAAGGCGACCATTCTCCAGAAGAGAGAAAGGCGTTATTTCAACAACTGACTTTAGTTCAGCAAGGAAAAGATTTAGAGCTTCATGTTTCTAAATTAAAGGAACTAGAGAAAGAGGTTCAAAAAGAGGGGTCTTCTTCTGTTACTGTGAATCAGCACGGTGATCAAGTTGACATTTCAAATGAAGCTCGCAGTGAGTTTGAACAAGCTGAGGAAGAAACATCCGCTTCAAGCGAAGCTAATGAAATCGCTGCAGAGGAAAAAGGGAAGGATGTTCAGCCAAATTCACAATAATAAAAAATGAGGCATGTGTTTGATGCTCTTCACATGCCTCATTTATCTTTAGTTTGCAGCTAGTCTTGAATAAAGACCGTCTGGAAAAGGTGCTGCATATGAGATGGTATCATTCTCTTCTACCATGATGTAGAACGGAAACTCCTGAATTTGGAATGCGTTTATCAATTGTTCGTCTACCGGAATAATGCGCAAGTTTGTTTCGTGATCACGATATAATTCTTGGTCCTTTTTTTGCCCGTTTTTCAACAAAATACTCAATGAAACGTTTAGTTTACGCTGCTTTTTTGTTTCTAGGAATTGTTCGAGTGATGGAATGCAGTGCGGACATGCTGTGTCAGTGAAGATCAGTAATTGTTGTGTACGATTTGTTTGCAGCAGATCATTCATGTGAATGGGTGATGGCTGTTCGAGAAGTGGATGCGCAAGTTTCTGCCCCACGTGTTCTATAGGTAAGATGATAAGCTGCATCTGTTGTTTTAAATAGATGATAATTCCAGCCGTTAATAGAAGACTGCAAATCATAAGAGCGAGCTGTAAAAGAAAAATTGAATTCATCGTATATCGTCCTCTCAAAGTGAAGTTACGCAAAGCTATCATATTACAAATATCAAAAATATGTCAATTATACTAAATGGTGTAAGGTGGAGCATCTCATGAGTACAGTGAACCATTGTTTATATGCAATCTCCTATACTTGGAAAAAAAGTCGTTCTTATCTTCTTTTAACTTTGTTCATTCAAGTGATCGTTGGTTTTATGCCTTTGGCTAGTGTCTGGATTATTCAAACTTTGATTAATGAAATTATTTTATTTATGACGTCTTCAGGTGACATCCAAAAGGTTTTGTGGTTATTTGGACTGCAAATGGTCATTGTGATTTTAGGATATGGGCTTCAATTCATTCTTCAGCTTAGTCAACAGAAAGCAACAAATCTGATTGGTCTGCATTTGAAAGGTGAATTGCTTCAAAAAGCGATAAGACTGCCGTTTATTACGTTTGAGCACCCGTCCTTTTACAATGAAAGTCAACGTGTGATGAACAGTCATCAGCATGTTCTCAGTATGGTGAGAAGTATTTTTACAATGATGAGCGCGTTGATTACTGTTGTATCACTTCTTATTTATATGATCGGTATTCATTGGGGCTTAGCGGTCATATTGTTCTTGTTTACCTTGCCTGTATTATGGATTGAACTTTTCTTTGGAGGCGCACGTTATCGATTAAATCGTTTGTTAACGGCTAATGATCGAAGAGAAATGTATGTATCTGATCTCGTCGCGCAACGAGATTCTTTAAAGGAAGTTCGTTTATATGGAATTGGGGATTATCTTCTTCAAAAGTGGAGAGGTCACTACATTAAAAGTGCAGATGAAAAATATAATTTGCTGAAACGCCAAGTGCGCTGGGAGATGGCAGGCGGGTTGCTTATGACATTGGCCTATGTGTGCTGTGGTTTATTGATTGTCTTTCTTATTTTTCAAAAAAAATTAGCAGCGGGTACGTTTGTTGCAGTGCTGCAAGCTGTACAAAACATTCAAAGTGGGTTTCAAGATTTAACGAGGGAATGTTCTAGTTTATATGAAACAAGCCTATATATTGATGAAATGAGAGCTTTTCAAAAGAGAGAAGAGGAAATGCATGAACAGACGGAAGAGGCAGAGTCGCTTCAGGGAATTGAGCATATCCAGTCCATTACATTAGACAATCTCTCTTTTACTTATCCGAATATGAAAAAACCAGCGATTGAGCATATTCATTTTCATATGAATAAAGGTGAACGAATTGCATTAGTAGGAGATAATGGGTCCGGTAAAACCACTTTAATCAAATGTTTAACCGGCTTATATGATCCAGATCAACAGAATATGCACAAAGTCAATGGAGAGGATATTTCCACCATCCATAAAAAGACCTATCATGCGAGAATGGCTGTTCTTTTTCAAGATTTTATGAAGTACGAATTCACTGTGAGAGAAAACATAGGGTTTGGCCGTATTGATGATATAGAAGAGGAAGAGCGGTTGATTTCAGCCGCCCGCCAAGCAGGTATAGAGAAAAGAATTAATCAAATGGAAGACACATATGATGCGCAGCTAGGTCGCTTTTTTGAAGAGGGACATGAATTGTCTGGCGGACAATGGCAAAAGCTTGCGATGGCGAGAACCTTCTTTAGAGAAAGTGATTTTATTATTTTAGATGAACCGACCTCTGCTCTCGATCCGCTGTCGGAGATCTCGCTCATTCGAAAGTTATTCGATCATACGCAGGATCAAGGGGTTTTGTTTATTACACATCGTATGGGAGCGGCCCGCTTAGCAGACCGTATCATCGTCATGAAAGATGGTGCTTTCATTGAAGAGGGCAACCATGATGAACTGATGGCGTTGCACGGAGAGTACAGAAGGCTTTACGAGGCACAATCTCAACTATTTCAACAAAAGGAGATGGTGTAAGGTGAGTGTCTTTTATTTCATAGGCGTCTATTTACTAGGAATCATTTTTGCGGGTGCATGGCTCGATAAAGCAAGGAAACAGAAGGCACATGTCCAGCAGATCAATGCTTATTGGTTGTTGCCGCCTTCTTTTGCGGCACCTATGTTTTATTTATTTTTGTTGATTGAATTGGTTTGTACGGTTCATTTGTTTATATGGAACATGTCTGTCCTGCCTGCAATTGGCCTTACAGCCCTGTTATGTATTTATACTGGAGCGGTTACGTTCAATTTAATTAGGGGGCATCGTGATATTTCGTGCGGTTGTGGAGGGTTACTGGAAAACGATCGCCTGCATTGGGGGATTGTGATTCGCAATCTGCTTATGCTTACTCTTGTGGCAGGGTTATTTTATGTACATCCTAGTGTTGAAATGATTTCATTGCGGTTGAAAATGATTTGTTTTCTCATTGCAGCGGCTGTCTGTTTGATCATAGCGGTCAGCCAAGAAATTGTGCTATTGAAGCGAAAGTGGATCGACTCATTCCAGATTGCAGATGAATCAATTATAGAAGGAGATAAAATGAAATGACAGATATTTTATTAATCATTGTGTTATTAATTGTCATTGCCCAGCTGGCTGTCGTGTTTTTGCTTGCCCGTTTTATCGGGAGATTTATGAATAAAATAAAGTCCCTTGATGGAATTGAATTGAAGGAAGCGGATATTGGTGACCCGGCTCCGTTATTTCGCAGTTATTCGCATGTAGGTGAAAAGGTGATCTTGAAGGAGTATTTGCAAAATGGGCGAGCTGTGATGCTGTTATTTGTGAATTCTACTTGTATGACTTGTAAAAGTATTTTGTCTGATTTGCAGCCTCAAACTTCACATGATGATGCTCATGTGATTGTTATAAATGGAGATGAACAAGCCGATGATGCCTCGCTTCTTCAATTGCTGCCGGAGCAAGCTGTTTATATGCGCTCATCACAAATTATGGAGTTGTATGGAGTAACAGTTGTTCCGCAAGCGCTTCTGATTGATGAACATGGTATCATTCTGAAAAGAAAATCGCTTCAAAATGCGAAGCAATTTGAGCAGTTGGTGCATGCTTCATAAAAAAGCGTCTCTTTCTTCAAGAGACGCTCCGTTTATAACTCTTTTCCTAAAATATCTAAGTCGTACCGATTGCCGTCCATTTCCGCGATGCGTGGCAAATGTCCCCAAGTCTCAAAGCCGTGCTTCTTAAATAATTTGATGCTGGCTTCGTTGTGGCCGAAAATAAAGGCAAGTAACGTTCGGATGCCTAATGAGGGTGCCAATTCAAGCGCCTCTTGTAAGAACAATGACCCTAAACCTTTTCCACGATAGTTTTGGTTCAAATAAATACTCATTTCAACAGTACCGTTGTATGCAGGTCTGCCGTAAAACGTTTCAAAACTGAGCCAGCCGTAGATATTTCCTTCCTCATCTGTTTTCACATAGAGAGGACGTTTCTCTGAATGATTCAAAAACCACTGACGGCGGTCTTCTACTGTAACAGGTTCTGTATCGGCCGTTACTTCTCTTGAAGCAATCGTTGAATTGTAGATATCGACGATCTCTTTGAGGTCATCTTCTGTTGCCATGCGGTTGAAAGTCTTCACCATATGTACCCCCATCTTTTTTCATTCATCATACATATTATTGATGCGATTGCGCAAAATAAAAAGAAAAATGATTTCGTGTGTATATATTTTTTGAAAAGTGTTCAGAATGTTGCTGAGGTGATGAAAAATGAGAGAGGAAGAAAAGAAACGTACTTCCAAAATCACAAAAGTTCAGCAATTTTTCCGTAAGCGCTGGGTATTCCCTGCTATTTACTTGGTCAGCGCAGCGGTCGTGTTAACAGCCGTTCTTTGGTATCAAGCTGTATCGAAAGATGAGAAAGACCAACTATCTGATGGAAATCAAACAGGACAAGAACAGCGTGATGATGCCGTTGAAGTTGGAAAGCCAATTGAAAATGTCGCTATGCCGGTCCAGAATTCTGAGAATGTTTCTGTCGTGAAAAAGTTCTATGAAGCAGATGCTGATCAAAAAGAAAAAGAAGCAGCACTTGTAAACTATAATAACACCTATACCTTAAGCAAAGGTATTGATCTTGCAGATAAAGATGGCAAAGTGTTTGATGTCACAGCTGCTCTTAGTGGAACAGTCGTTCAGGCGAAAAAAGATCCAGTTCTCGGTCACGTTGTTGAAATTGAACATGAAGATGGATTGTCTACTGTTTATCAATCGTTGTCTCAAGTGAGTGTAAAAGAAGGCGATGAAGTAAAGCAGAATGATGTCATCGGTGCTTCTGGTAAGAATCTATATGGTGCTGAAAGCGGCAACCATGTTCACTTTGAAATTCGTATGGAAGGTTTAGCGCTTAATCCACTTAGCTTCATTGATAAGCCTGTTTCTTCCATTGAAAAAGCAGCGCAAGAAGTGACGGAAGAAGCAAAAGAACCTGCTCAGCCAAAGGTTGATGAAAAAACGAAGGAACCTGCTGCTGACGATAAGGCAAAAGAGCCGGCTGAAGAAAAATCTGAAGATAAGTCTGATGAGAAGGGGAAATCCTCTGATCAAGAAAAGTCTTCAGATTCCTCTAAAGACCGCAGTCAGTCAGAAGAAACAAAACAATCTTAATGTCATGTCCTCTGTGTAGATAAATGCACAGAGGTTTTTTTCTGTCTTAAAAAATCCCCCGCACTCGGCGGAGGGATGCTATAGGGCGGCAGGTCCTTCTTCACCTGTCCGAATGTTGATTGTATTTTCTATCTCATATATAAAAATCTTCCCATCCCCTGGTTCGCCTGTACGCAGTACTTTCTGTGCTGTTTCCACGACCTGTTCAACAGGTACTTTGCTTAAGACGATTTCGATCTTTAAACGTTCGTACACATTGCTTTCCTTTTTGACGCCACGGTATAGTTCCGTATGTCCCTTTTGTAATCCGCAGCCGTGCACATTGGAAAAGGTAATCGAGGTGACACCAATCTTTCCAAGCTCCACCTTTAATGTTTCAAAATTAGCTGGACGTGTGACAATCTCCACTTTATACATTTTGCTCATAGAGACACCCCTTTTTCTTTAATCTTGATATGCTTTTTCGCCGTGCATCGTTAAATCAAGACCGACTGATTCTTCTTCTTCAGTTGCGCGAATCTTGAAGAAGATGTTGACGACTTTGATGATCACGTATGTGACAACTGCAACAAAGACGTATGTGGCCACGATGGCGACAACTTGTTTCCAAAGTAAGCTTGGATCGCCGTAAAATAAGCCGTTGGCTCCGCCATCATTGACAGATGTAGTGGCGAAAAGGCCTGTAGCAATGCCTCCCCACGTACCGCCGATTCCGTGCAGACCGAATGCATCCAGTGCATCGTCATAGCCGAACTTGGCTTTAAGTGAATAGACGCCCCAGAAACAAACGATTCCGCCGATGATTCCGATGATAATTGAAGCAAACGGTGTGACAAAACCTGCGGCAGGTGTAATCGCTACTAGACCTGCAATGGCTCCAGAGATTGCACCTAGCATCGTTGGTTTTTTGTTGATCATCCATTCGACTAACAGCCAGCCGATGATTCCTGCAGCAGCTGCTGTATTGGTGTTAATAAAGGCATACATGGCGACACTATCTAATGTGAGGGCACTTCCTACGTTAAACCCAAACCAGCCAAACCAAATCACAGCTCCGCCAAGAAGTGTGTAGATCAAGTTATGCGGAGAAGAACTTGCCGCTTCTTTTCGCTTCCCGAGAACAATGGCTATGACTAGACCAGCCACACCGGATGAAATGTGGACGACGTTTCCACCGGCGAAGTCAAGTGCTCCCATTTCGCCAATCCAGCCGCCACCCCATACCCAGTGAGCGACTGGAGCGTATACAAATGTGACCCAAAGGAGTGTAAACACGACCACCGCTGAGTAACGAATACGTTCAGCGAAGGCACCAGAGATAATGGCTGTTGTGAGGACAGCAAAGGTCATTTGGAACATCATGAACAATGAATGTGGAATCGTATCACTATATGAACCAGGTTCAAAGCCAACGCCTTTTAGTCCAACCCAGTCAAAGCCTCCGATCCATGCATTGCCTGGCGCAAAGGCCAGTGAATAGCCAAATACGATCCAGACGATAGAGACAATGGCTAGTGAGGTTAAACTGTGCATTGTCGTACTTAACACGTTTTTACTTCTCACAAGTCCTCCGTAGAATAAGGCTAAACCCGGTGTCATTAACCACACGAGTAGTGTGCAGAAGAACATAAATACTGTATCACCCATTTGCATGCTGCATTCCCCCGAATCATTCAGAATTAATAGATTTCTTAATTCTTCATTATAGAGAGAAAAGTCATATATAACATATTCATGTAAGTTTATCTAACATGGTTTTTTGGTCATTATCAATATAAATGGATGAAAAGTTCGTAAAAAATGAGAATAAACGTGTATGAACGACGAAAAATAAAGGGCGTTTGACCTATAAAATCGAACTGAGAAACAATTTGGTTCGCTCCTCTTGAGGAGAATCAAATAATTCTGATGGGGTACCTTGTTCGACGATTCGTCCTTCATGCATATAAACAACTCGGTCAGCTACTTCTTTTGCGAAGCCCATTTCATGAGTGACGATGACCATTGTCATGCCTTCTTTGGCAAGACTTTTCATGGTTTGCAGCACTTCGCCTACAAGCTCTGGGTCCAGCGCAGAAGTGGGCTCGTCAAATAACATGACATCGGGCTTCATGGCGAGAGCTCGTGCGATGGCAACGCGCTGTTTTTGACCGCCTGATAGCTTTGAAGGGTACACTTTTGCTTTATCCGCTAGTCCGACTTTCTCTAATAAGACATTGGCTTCAGTTATCGCTTGTGCTTTCTTTGTTTTTTTCACCATAACCGGTGCTTCGATGATGTTTTCAAGCACGGTTTTGTGCGGGAAGAGATTAAAATGCTGAAACACCATGCCTATTTTCTGCCTCATTTCGTTTAATTGATCTCGTTTTGGATGAACGGGACTGCCATCAATGATGATCTGACCGTCATTTTTTATTTCTAAAAAATTCATACAACGGAGCAAGGTGCTTTTCCCAGAGCCGCTTGCACCAATTAAGACGACAACATCATTTTCATATACAGTGAGGTCGATATCTTTTAAGACATGCAGTTCTCCAAAGTGTTTATTCAGTTTTTCAACACGAATGATCTCTTTTGATTCTGTCATGCTTCTCCTCCTAATGATCACTGACTGATAGTTTCTTCTCAACGGTTTGCACAGCGAATGTTAACAGCAGGACAAGAACTAAGTAATAGACAGCCACGACAAGTAAGTACGTCATGTTGTCAAAACTGTTGGAGCCTTGAGTGGTGGCTATGTTAAAGAGTTCATTGACGCTGATGAAGGCGGCAAGTGAAGAGTCTTTTAAGCCGATAATAAACTGATTGCCGAGAGGGGGGAGGGCGCGCCGCATCGCTTGCGGGAGAATGATACGTCTCATGGTTAGAAATCGCCCCATGCCAAGAGAACGTCCTGCTTCTTTTTGACCTTGATCGATTGATTGAATCGCCCCTCTGAATATTTCTGCTATATAGGCACCGTTATGGAAGGCAAGCGCAATAGAGGCTGCCCAAAAGTCGGGTATATTTAATTCTGTAAGCCCAAAATACAGGATGAAAATCTGCACAATGAGTGGTGTCCCGCGTACAAGGAAGATATAGGCATTTGCGATATAACCGAAAACGGCCACGCGGGATATTTTTAGTAAGGCAAAGAAAAGCCCGATGAACATGCCGATGAAAATACTGATGACAGTGAGTTGTAAGGTGAGCAGCATTCCTTCTAAGAAAACGCCTCTAGAATCAATCAGCGTTTGAAAAAAATGTGAAAAGGTAGGCAAAACAATCATCTCCATTTGAAGAAAGTGCGCCTAGAGAAAGGCGCACAATCGTGGTTTTAATCCTGTTTGACGGTAATATCTTCGTCAAAATACTTTTCGCTAATTTGTCTTAATGTTCCGTCTTTTTTGAGTGCATCAATCGCATCGTTGATTTCTTTTATGAGCTCTTTATTGTCTTTAGAGACAGCAATTGCTTGCTCACTTTGCCCGAGTCTTTCTTGTGCTTCAATTTTTAGTTTTTTCTTCATGGCTTCTGCCCCTGTGGCAAAATCAGTGACGACCGCATCGTGTTTGCCATTGGCTAGTGCTTCTAAAGCGACAACATCACTGTCGTAATATTTCGGTTCCTGACCGCTATGTTCTTTGGCAATATCCGCATAAGACGAACCTTTAGAGACAGCGATTTCTTTGTTTTTTAAGTCATCTGCACTGTGAATGTCTGCGCCGGGTCTTGTGAAGATTTGCGGACCGGAGTAGTAATACGGTTGAGAAAAAAGGACGTGTTTTTTTCGTTCCTCGTTGATGGTATGACTTGCAACGGCCGCATCAAATTTACCTGCTTTGACGCCTTCGACGATGCCTGCGAATTTATATTTTTTCTGTACAGGCTCTAGGCCCATCTTGTCACTAATCGCATTGCCGACATCAATATCAAAGCCGGACATCTGGTTTCCATCCATGTAACTGAATGGGTGGAATTCACCTGATGCTGCAAAAATAAATTTCCCATCCTCCAAAATCGGCGACCCTTTCGCTGTAGAATTACGTTTATCTCCGTTCCCATTTGTTTCATTTGAACCGCACGAAGACAGAAGTAATACTGCAACCGAGAAAAGGGCTGGGACCCAAAACCGTCTTTTTTTAATAATAAGCTTCTCCTCCTTTTCAGCCGTTCTCCGTATAAGGAGAAAGTAGGCTTTTCAATATGTGTAGCATCTTACCATTTGTTCCTCATATTCTCAATTTTATATGCGCTTTTCCAACACTCGCCCTTTTTAAAATGTATGTCTAGCTTTTCGGAGAGAGAACTTGAATTGATCAGGGTAAAAAAGGGAAATGAATCTCATAATAACGAGGAGATAGACAAAGAACGTGTATGTCAAAAGAAGGGGGCGGGTGTATGATCAAATGGAAAAACAACCGAAAAGTCTTTTTAACGGCGATTGCTTTTGGAACGATGTTAAATCCACTGAATTCCTCAATGATTTCTTTAGCCTTGCATCAAATTCAGCATGAGTTCGGTTTGTCGTTTACGACGGTATCTTGGCTCATTTCAACCTTTTATTTGGCCAGTGCGGTCACGCAGCCGGTGAGTGGACGAATTGGAGATCATGTGATGAGCCGGAGAACCTTATTTTTATTTGGACTAGTTCTAGTGGCAGTCTCAGCCATTTGTGCGCCGTTTGCCCCGACTTTTGCGGTGCTGATTGTGATCCGGCTTCTACAGGCGATTGGAAGCAGTGCGATCTATCCTTCAGGTGTTGGACTGATTCGGGATCATGTGAAGGAACAACAAGCTTCTGCTTTAGCGGTCTTGTCCATCTTTGCTTCAGCGATGACAGCACTCGGGCCGACACTTGGCGGGTTTTTGATGACGATCGGCAGCTGGCCGGCGATCTTTTTAGTGAATCTGCCATTCATATTGATCAGTTTTTTTCTAGGCCTTTCCTTGTTTCCTAAGGAGAAGAAGAAAAAATTGCGTATCGGAGACACTGTCCGAAAGCTTGATTTGCCAGGGATGTTTCTATTTACAGTTTGTATTGTCCTTTTGCTTTCTTTTTTATTATCACTATCTGATGGTATTCAGTATGTACAGGGCATTCTCTGTCTTGTGAGTGCGGGTGCTTTTATATGGTGGGAATATCAGGTGGATGAGCCATTTATCCAAATTCGGATGTTCAGGCAGGAGAAACGGCTTTCGCTTGTGTATGTGCAATTTATCATTTTGAATATTTTCTTCTATTGTCTCTTTTTTGGCTTGCCAAGTTATTTTCAGGATGAATTGGGCTGGCGTGTGGAGATGACGGGTCTCTTTATGCTTTGCATGTCTGGCATGAGCATAATGGTCTCGCCACTGACTGGCAAGTGGGTAGATCGCGGCGATGAACGGCACCCTGTTTTGGCAAGTGCTGTGCTGATGCTGGCCGGTGCTTCCGCAATGACTTTCTTTTTTATTCCGGCGCCATTCTGGGGGAAAGGACTGGTTCTTGCTTTGCTTGGACTCAGTTACGGGATTGGAAATGTTGCGCTTCAAGCTGCGATGTTAAAAGCGAGTCCTCAACAAATGATTGGCACGACCTCTGGGCTTTTTCAAACATGCAGGTACCTTGGTTCCATTCTGTCATCTGCCGTGCTTGGCATGCTGTTTGGTGAGGAAATTGCAGGTTCTCATTTTGAACAATTAGGCTGGACATTGATCATGATTTCTCTTGTCGGCATTAGCGTCAGCCTTTATTTTTCGAGTATGGTCAGAGGAAAACAAACAATGAAAAAAGCGGCTGGGATAAAGTAGAAGAGAGGTCTTCCATACTTTATCGCAAGCCGCTTAAGAGTTGGACAGGTCTGATCCTTGGTCCTTTTGCTTCCTTCTGAAAATTTTGCCCACAATGTTCTCGTAAAATGTCACGATACGGTCAATTGGAGAGTCAAAGAACTTCCATAATTTATTCATGATAAAGACAACCACAATCGATACGATCAAGCTGCCTAATACATCAAATGGATAATGATGACCGACCCAGATGCGGGAGAACCCTGTCAGTAATCCAAAAACAAGCAAAATATTGCCGAGTTTTTTATTACGGGATCGAATGGCTAGTGAAAGAGCCAGTGCACCTGTTGTGTGGTCACTTGGGAAGGAAGCGTCTGCTGAGTGCGGGATGAGTGTGTCGACTTTGTGCGCCACAAACGGCCGCTCTTCATAATAAAACAGCGTAATGGCAAAATTGACGATGAGTGCCACGATGCCTGTTACACCAGAAAAGAAGACATGCTTCTTAAATTTGTGATTACCTAAAAACCAGCAAATCAATAAGACGAGGGCATATACGAGAATGGCCTTTTTCGTAATGAAAATCATGGCCTGATCTAAAAACTCAGAATGATGAGCCATCCCGTGTATGACTTTAAACAATTCGTAATTCAAAACATCACCTATACTTTCGCTTAACGCCAACTATTTTTCAAAAGACCTATCTGTTCATTTGAAATATCCTATATTTTAGCATGTTTTCAGTGAAGTTTAAAACAGTATCCTATTCTGATAGGGAAACCTTTTGTGCTTTTGCTTCTTGCGGTTTTCGTTCGCTCCAATAAAAAACGCCCATGCTGAGTAACACGACAACGCCAGCAATGAGATATACATTTGAAAAATCTGTGAAGCTGACAAGCAGTCCGAAGACAAAGGATCCAGCGGCAATCCCTGTATCATACAGGGTAAAGAAAGTTGCTGTGGCGTAGCCTGTACGGTGTGCTGGTGAGTGCTGTATCGCAAGTGTTTGTAGACATGGCACCAAAGAGCCGTAGCCAAGACCGATGACAGCGCCGGATAAAAGAAGCATGGTGGCTGTTTGTGTAGCGGTCAGCATCCATAAACCAATCGCAAAGAGAGCAATCGATGGATAGATCACAATATGAGGCCCGACTCGGTCAAACAGTCTGCCTGTAAATGGACGTGATCCAAGCATCGCAGCTGCAAAAACAATGAAGAAATAACTGCTTGCACCCATCAGGTGAAGTGAATTGGCATAGACTGAAATAAATGAAATGATCGGCGAGTAACAGAAGGAGATAATGATTCCAACTGCTGCCGTTTTTAAAGCACCTTTTTCAAACAGGTGAGAAAAAGTGAATCGAAAGATGACACTTCCGCCGTTTTCAGGCTCTGGCTGTCTAATCAGCATCGTGAAAGCTGCACCGATAGAGACGATGATCGAAAAGAGAAGAAATAAAGAATGGAATCCTACTTTTCCGACTTGATTCAGTGCGATAAACGGACCGATAACCACAGCGAGGTTCATTGACATCACAAAGTATCCAAGACCCTCTCCTCGTTTATGTTTCGGAATCATATCAGCTGCAATGGCACTTGCTACGGTTGTCAAAATGCTGAAGAAGATGCCTTGCACGAAACGCAGCATGAGAAGTGTTTGGAATTGATCAATTGGAATGTATAAATAAGTGAGCAGGGCAAAAGCCGTTGAAGAAAAAATCGCCATGCGTTTCTTGCCGAATTTCTCAATAATGGCCCCTGAAAATGGTCTTGTCACAATTGCTGATAATAAGAAGACCGTCACAAGGAGGCCGCCCTGTGATTCTGTTCCATTTAATTCATCCATTGTGTAAATGGGGAGTAGTGTCAAAAGGGCATAAAAAGAGGTGAATGTAAATAAATTCACCAGGACAATCATGATAAAGTCTTTTGTCCAAATGCGTTCGTTCATGGTGTATGTCACTTCCTATTCAGTTGATAATTTGTGTAAAAGTGTATGGAGGAGTTGTTTTTCTTCGTAGGTAAAATCTGAAAGACATTCTTCTTCAAATTGTTCCATCGTCTGTTTGATTTTTTTAAACTTTGCTTTTGCATCGTCTGTCATGACGATGAGATTCTCACGTTTGTCTTTTCCTTGGACTCGTTTCACCCAGCCGTTTGCTTCTAGACGCGTCACGGTTCTTGTAATCGTCGGTGCTTCGACGTTCAAATAGGTCCAAATGTCTTTTTGCGTTTTAGGACCGAATGTATCCAAACAAAAAAGTACAGTCCACTGGGACATGTACAAGTCATAAGCAGCAAGCGCTTCGTTCGCTTTTTTAGACAGTAGCCGTGCGCTTTGATGTATTTGATGTAAACACTCTCTGTTTAACGTATCCATAGGCTCACCTTTATTCATTATTTATCTAGGTAAATAAATTCACCTTTCCTATTTTACGTGTTACACCGATGCTTGTAAAGTGAAAATTTTCGCCACTCGAAATGATTTTTTGTTTTGTCTTTTCTGATAAATCCCTTGTCCCATCTTCATTTTTAGCATATTCCCTATGCAATGCTAATACACTGTTACAAACCTGACAAAGAGAGTGTTTGAGGTGAGGGATCGTGTTTGGCATTTACTACCTAA